>ERZ772979.599-NODE-599-length-24280-cov-29.593602_pt1 | contig 24280 bp, 18 predicted proteins | sample MGYA00511130_ERZ772979 | MGnify/ENA primary metagenome ERZ772979 (study PRJEB29015, sample SAMEA2738103) | human oral metagenome | biome: human oral; feature: human-associated habitat; material: saliva | place: China | collected 2186 ... | reverse complement strand
AAAAAGAAGACCGGTCCTGTACTCCCAAAGGAGTGGTGCCGGTACTAGTGGTACTACTCTAGAGCTAATGACGCTCTTTACGCAAGGACTCTCGTCATACAGCCCAACACATGCAGCCGCACAGCGCAGGGGGCAGGATTCCTCAGAATCCTGCCCCCCTGTCGCATAGCTATATGCTCATTCCGATGCTTAGCGCTGCGAGAAGATCAGGCTCATCGCCTCCGCACGGGTTGCGCCGTTCATCAGCGCACCGCGTACCGCGCTGGTCACGGTCTTCGCGCCCGGCTTACGCACACCGCGCATCGACATGCACATGTGCTCAGCCTCAATCACCACAATCGCGCCGCGCGGGTTCAGGTGCTCCTCCAGAGCCTCCACCACCTGCGTAGTCAGACGCTCCTGCACCTGCGGGCGGCGAGCGTACATATCCACCACGCGGGCAAGCTTGCTCAGACCGGTCACCTTACCGTCCGGGCCGGGGATATAACCCACATGCGCCACACCGTGGAAAGGCACCAGGTGGTGCTCACAGGTGGAGTAGAACGGAATGTCCTTCACCAGCACCATCTCAGAGTGGGCGATGTCGAAGGTCGTACCCAGAATCTCGCCGGCATCCTGGTGCAGGCCCGAGAAGAACTCCGCGTAGGCGCGCGCCACACGTGCCGGGGTCTGCTGCAGACCGTCACGGTCCGGGTCCTCACCAATCGCGAGCAGAATCTCGCGGACGGCAGCCTCAATACGCGGCTGGTCAACGGCGTTCTTAACCTCGCTCATTCTCTGCTCCATTCTGGTTCGGGGTGCCGTTCTCCGGGCGCTGCGCCGGAGGGGCGGGGTAGTTCGGGTACTGCTGGGTGGGCATTGCGACGGTCGGGTCGGCGTCCGGGTCGGTGAGGGGCACCTGAGGCGGCAACGGCTGCGTAGGTGCTACCGGAACCTGCTGTGCGGGTGCAGCCGGTGCTACGGGAACAGTAGGTGCCGTAGCAGTAGCGGCAGGTGCTTCCTCAGCCTTTTCGGCTTCCTTCGCCAGCTCGCTCGGTGCCTTCACCGGCGGGATGTCGGTACGCTCGCGGGTCGGCTTGGAGTACCAGTGCTCACGCTCGGGGCGCTTGCGAACATCCTTGAAGATTTCGGCAATCTCGTTCTCGAGCAGGGTTTCCTTCTCGAGCAGGGCGTACGCCAGGCGGTCCAGAATGTCGCGGTTTTCCAGCAGAATCTGGAATGCCTCGTCGTGTGCCTGATCCAGCAGGGCGCGAATTTCAGCGTCGACCTTTGCCGCGGTTGCGTCGGAGTAGTTGCGTGCCGAAGCGCCGCCGCCACCGAGGAACGGTTCGGTGTCTTCGCCCCCGAGCTTCACGGAACCGATCACGGCGCTCATGCCGTAGTCGGTGACCATCTTGCGGGCGGTGTCGGTCGCCTTCTGAATGTCATTCGACGCACCGGTGGACGGGTCGTGGAAGACAATCTCCTCAGCTGCACGGCCACCCATCGCGTACGCCATCTGGTCCAGCAGTTCGTGGCGGGTCGTGGAGTACTTGTCGTCCTGCGGCATGACCATGGTGTAACCCAGGGCGCGGCCACGCGGAAGAATAGTAATCTTGGTGACCGGCGCGGAGTTACGCAGTGCCGCCGCGACCAGGGCGTGACCACCCTCATGGTATGCGGTGACCTTACGTTCGTGCTCGTTCATGATGCGCGAGGAACGCTGCGGACCAGCCATGACACGGTCGATAGCCTCGTCAATAGCGCGGTCGTCAATCACGTTGCCGTTATCGCGGGCGGTCAGCAGAGCCGCCTCGTTCATGACGTTCGCCAGGTCAGCACCGGTAAAGCCGGGGGTACGCTTAGCGACCTGAGCCAGGTCAACGGTATTAGCGATCGGCTTACCTGCCGCGTGAACGCGCAGGATGTGTTCGCGGCCCTGCATGTCAGGGGCGTCCACACCAATCTGGCGGTCAAAACGGCCGGGACGCAGCAGCGCCGGGTCCAGAACGTCGGGTCGGTTCGTTGCCGCAATGACGATGACGTTCGAGTTGCCGTCAAAGCCGTCCATCTCAACCAGCAGCTGGTTCAGGGTCTGCTCACGCTCGTCATTACCGCCACCCATGCCGACGCCGCGGCGGCGGCCAACAGCGTCAATCTCGTCAACGAAGACGATGGCGGCGGGGTCACTCTTCGCTTCCTTGAACAGGTCGCGCACGCGGGACGCACCCACACCCACGAACATTTCAACGAAGTCAGAGCCAGAAATCGAGTAGAACGGCACGCCAGCCTCGCCCGCCACAGCCTTGGCGAGCAGGGTCTTACCGGTGCCGGGAGGGCCGTATAGCAGAACGCCCTTGGGGATCTTTGCACCCAGGCGGGTGAACTTTTCGGGTTCAGCCAGGAACTCGCGGACTTCTTCCAGTTCGGCGAGCGCCTCGTCCACGCCGGCGACGTCGCTGAAGCGGACTTCCGGCTTGTCCTTGGTGAATTTCTTCGCGCGGGACTTGGAGAAGCTCATCACGGAGGAGCCGCCTCCGACTCGTCCCATCAGGAACCAGAAGAGCGCACCAAAGATCAGAATCGGCAGGAGCAGGGACACCAGGGAGCCCAGGAAGCTGTGCTCAACCGGCTGGTCCGTGTAGCTTTCCAGTTCGGCGGATTCCATTGCCTTAGCAACTTCGTCGCCGCGGGGCTGCACGTAGTAGAAGCGCACCGACTTACCGTAGTTGTCGTTGCCCTTCTTGTAGTCGTCCTTAAGCTGCAGCTCGACGCGCTGGTCGCCGTCGTAGATCTTTGCGCTCTTGACCTGGTGGTCGTTGAGCAGCTGAAGACCCACGTTGGTGTCCACCTGACGCGAGGGCTGGGTGAAGAAGGAGGCCATGAGGAAAGCCAGCATGACTACGATAGCTGCGCCCGGCAAGAACCAGGAGCTATGAATCAGCTTCTTCAGGAAGGCCTCCGAGCCTTTCTGCGGAGTATTGGGATTTTGCGCCAATGCTTTGTCCTTACGTTGCGGCTGTAACCCGTCGGGGGTTGCGGCATGCTAGCCGGAACACCCAACGATGCAACCTTAAATGTACCCTACCCCGGCGAGCGGCTAGGTACAGGGCTTCCCTATTTCACCTGCGGGCTAAAGGGTTGTAGCACTCAGCGGGGGTGAAAGTGCATCTTCTGCGGCGGGTACATCCGCCTCCACGTACATCCACAGTCGGGTACAGCAACGCCCCGCTCCCCCACAAGAGTGAGGAGGCGGGGCGTCACCACCTACAGCATGGTTGCTGAGGTGAAGGCTTAGGAGTAAACGTGCGGGTGCAGGGTTGCGACGCAGTCCAGGTTGCGGTACTTCTCAGCGAAGTCCAGGCCGTAACCAACAACGAACTCGGGCTCGATGTCCCAGCCGACGTACTTGACCTCAACGTCAGCCTTGACGACCTTGGGCTTGCGCAGCAGGGTGCAAATCTCAACAGAAGCTGCGCCGCGAGAAATCAGGTTCTGCTGCAGCCATGCCAGGGTCAGGCCGGAGTCAATGATGTCTTCAACGATCAGGACGTTGCGGCCCACCAGGTCGGTGTCCAGGTCCTTGAGGATACGCACAACGCCGGAGGACTTGGTGCCGGAACCGTACGAGGAAACAGCCATCCAGTCCATGGTGTAGTGGCCCTTGAGAGCGCGGGAAAGGTCAGCCATGATCATGATGGCGCCCTTGAGAACACCCACCAACAGCACGTCCTTACCGGCGTAGTCTTCGTCGATGCGCGCCGCCAGTTCGGCGACCTTCGCATTAATCTCTTCCTTGCTGAAGAGAACGTTCTTGATATCGTCCTGCACGTCGATAGCCTGCACGATGTATTCCTTCGTATTCTTTTAGACGCTCTGCGCCTCCGCCGGGGGCCCCGGGTGAGGGGTTTCATGCCTTCCCACGGCGGACAATGTGGATGGTGTTCGCCTTAAGTATGGCTTAAAACGGCGCCGCGGCGCACCTCACCACGCAGATAGTGTGTGCTGAGGGCGCTCCACGGGCATCTAGCTGGGCACCTAGTTAGGGTCGAGTTGGCACTAATACGAGCACGTCCAGGCGTTCACCGGTTGCCGGATGCACAATTTTGCGGCGGCGGTACGCGCTCACGTGACCGGGCATCTGAACGGGCCCAGCTACCGCGTATTCGGCGGTGAAAGAGTCCAGCGCCTGCAGTCGCTCGAAGCCGGGGTTCTCTCCCCCGGCGGTCTTGCAGGCGGTCGCAAGCACACGCAATCGAAGCGCCGGGTGCAGCGCCGCCACCTGCGCACGGTCCAGTAGCACGGCGTCCTCACGTTCGATGCCGCGCACGGCGGTTCCGGCGGGCAGGAGCGCCTGCTCGTAGGCGGCCTGCGCCTGCTCGTCGAGGTATTCGGCGTCGGGGCCAGCTACGGAGGCGGTGCGCGCCAGGGAGCGGGCGACGTCCCCGCCGAGGTGATCCTCCAGGTAGGGCAGCACGCTGTGGCGGATGCGGGCACGCATGAGGGTTTCGTCGGTGTTGGTCGGGTCGATCCAGGGGGTGAGGGTTTCGGCATCGCAGATGTCGAGCATGTCGGTGCGGCGCAGGCCAAGGAAGGGACGCAGGTAGGTGACGCCCTCTTCGACGCGCACGGGCGGCATACCGGCAAGGGAGCGCGTGCCGGAGCCGCGGCTTAGGCCGAGTAGCACGGTTTCTGCCTGGTCGTCGAGGGTGTGGCCGAGTAGTACGGCGCGGGCGCCGGTGGCTTCAACGGCTTTCGTGAAGGCGGCGTAGCGGGCGGTGCGTGCCGCCATTTCGGGGCCCATGTTGCCGACGGGAACCTGCACTTTTTCGATGATGACGGGGTGAAGCCCCAGGTCGGTGAGGGTCTGCGCGGTCTGCGCGGCAACCGCGGCGGAGTCTTCTTGCAGGCCGTGGTCGACGATGATGGCGCCTACGCGTACGTCGCCGCGGCGAGCGAAGTGTGCGGCAATGGCTGCCAGCGCGAGGGAGTCGGGGCCGCCACTGCAGGCGACCAGGAGCAGGGGCAGGTCGGCGGCGTCCGCGGTGGAGGCGGTGCGGCTGGTGCGGGAGCGTCCGGTGGCTTTGATGCTTCCGGCGCCGAGGAGCTTTTCGAGGGCGGCGGCGAGGTGGCGGCGGGCAGTGCCGACGGCGGGGTGCAGGCGTCCTGCGCGTCCATTCTGCATGGTGGTTCCTTTATAGAAATTGCGAAGTGTCTATGTAGATAGATACTTCACGAGGAGAATTTAGAAATAACGGAGTCTCAAGAAGTCAGGAGCCTTAGGAGCGCGTATGAAGGTACTCTTCAAACTCGTCCTGACGGCGTTCCAACTCTTTCTGCATGGCCTTAAACGGTGAGGCATTCGAGTTGAAAACATATCCCGGGGCGGCTCGGTCTGTAGGCCAGCGAACTGCTCGAGCCGCTTTGAGAGCACGAGTTAGAGCGTCTTTCTGCACCTTAGGCGGAAGACCGATAGTCTCTGCGAGAGCAAGCCAATCGTGAACAGTAATCTTCCAATCTTCGGGCGGCGAACCGTCACCGGGATTCGAATTATCTTTTCCGTTGACGCTAAGCGCCATGGATAGAGATTTAATGTGCACGAGCGAACAGGGGATGTCGTAGATAGGAGCTACTTCCCATCCACGGCGTCCCTTGAGGAGCGAGATATTTTTTGCGTGCAGGTCCCCATTGCCGGTCAGCCAAGCGTAGAGAAAATGCATGTAAAGATTCCTGCGGGCAATAGCAGGGGAAGCAGCAAGCTTCACCATTGCTTGAATGACACTTTCTGTTGTCACAGCAGGATTATCTTCTGTGTATTTCTCACCCGAAGGAACACCCAAAATCTGTGCGCCATCCTCCATAGCGATGCGTCCCCCAGAGGGTGTTCGGTCGAAACGGGAGACCATCAAACCTGATACGCCGTCGCGATCATAGACAAGCTCATGCTGAGCTACAGGAATCCCCATGAGTGCAGCCGCCGTGAGGTGGGCAGCTTCGTTTTCCACGAGCCCGGGCATGCGTTGCGGGCTGATTTTCAGAAGCGCATCGTAGCCAGCGCCCGTCCAATGCACGGGCAGGGTTTTCATGACGGCACTCAGCTTTTCTTGAACGCCAGGCAGTCCTCGGCGGTCAACCGTGCCCATAAGTTCTGCAAAGGAAACAACCTCAGGGTTGTTCACCAATGCGGCAGGAGCGGTGTACAGTTCCCGCCCGTGCTCAATAATTTGCACATCGCCTGGAACGTCAGAACCAATCACCAGCAATAAGCCCAGGGTGTTGTTTTTGCTGATTTTCTTCTCGGAACTAACGACATCAAGCCTATAGCCTTCGGGCAAAAGATTCTGAAAGAAAGGAGGAATTGATTCTGCGGTATATTCCGCGTTTAAAGGCAAGCTCGTGGCAATTGCCGGGCCTTCATAATCTGCCCGGTAAGTGAAATGAATCAGCCCGTTGGTGTCTCGCCTCAAATATGCGGCGAGAACATCATCTTTATAGACATCTGCCATAAGTTCATCTGTCATGGCTTTTCTCCAGGTTCTGTTTTCTATCGCAGTGTGCGGGAGGGGTTAGGTGAGGGGGTTGGTGATAGCCAGCTCGATACCGAGCTCTTGGGCGACCTTGAGGACCGCACCAATTGACGGGCCGGGTAGCCCTCGCTCAATATCGCGGATTGTTTTATCGCTAAGCCCGACCATCCACGCCAACTCCATTTGGGTGATTTTTTCGTACTTGCGGACGGCACGAACCTGCGCACCAAATTCCTGTGCGAACCCCGTTGCGTCGAATGCCATGGGGGTTTCCTCCTCACCGCTGCAGAACCTCAGGTTATACGAAGTATTCTTCGTAATATGCCCATATTAGCACTCCCAGGGGTACTCTGAGGCTGTTTTCCGAAGAATAGTTCGGTTACACATGCCCTTCCAACACCCCAAACACAGCCAAGGAGCACAACAAAAAAAGGGGGCGTGCCCACCGCCTCCAGCACGTACGAAAACTCGCACGAACCAGATGCAAGGAACACGCCCCCAGCAAGCCCTCCCGCTCACCTACCGCTATGACAGCGACTGCAGACGAGCCACAATGGGCGCCAACTCTTCATGGTAATCAAGAACCATGAGAGGGGTGAAAATAGTGCGGTACGAAGCGTAATAGAAATCCGGTGTTTCATTGAAATCCCCCGGCGTGTACCCGTCAGTGAGGAATCTAGTGTCATACGCCCGGACATCTTCCCCCTTCGCCAGCGCATGCTGGTACACCCAGCTCATTGCTCGATGCAACTCACTACCCTCCTTAATGGGAGCAGCGCCCTTCTCCGCACGCACAGCATTCGCCGCATCCAGAGATTCCAGAGTCACCTTGGGGCTACCCGCAGCACGATAAAGGAAGGTAAAGTAGGCGCCACGGCTCGCCGGAGTGTCATAGTGGAAGGAGCCGTCAGACCAACCAGCACTCAAACCTACACGGGTCGCCCAGATAGCAACCTTATAGCGTGCATCGCCCGGAGTCAGGTCGGTGTACGGGGACTTCTCCGGCAGGTTCTTCACCTCGGGTGAGCCAGCCAGATGGTACAGGTGCTCCAGCAAGCGGCCACGCGAGATAGTCATGACCCCGTTCGGCAACTTATCTTCATCGGTTGTAGCCAGCCCGACAACCTGCTTCTTCGTAATCAGGCCGGTACACTCCGCCCAGTGCAAATTGGTTATAACGTTCTTGCCGTAATAGAAGTGCATGTCAAAACAATTAACATCAAATTCCAGCTCTTCAACAGGCTGTGCAGATTTCGGCTGAATGTATGCCGCCTGGGCTACGCCCTGACCCATGCACCCCATAGCCAGTGCCAACAGTGCCGCCGCGCCACGGGTCGAAAGGTTTTTCTTCATTTTCTATCCTCGGTGAAAGGTGTGAGAGTAGAAGAAGAGTGAATCCCTTTGAAGATACTCAGGATTCACTCTCCGCGCAATTATTTTAGAATGATTAAACTTTTACGTCATTTTGACTATTCCGATTAATCTCATTATCTTGCGAGGTCCTATAGACCACAAAATTAATATCAATATAGAAATTGCCCCAGGGGACACTGCGATCTCTCCTAAAGAAAAGGTGCCGACCGTCATTCGAAGTCAATTTATTACCATCACGGGCATTACGCGATGAACCGGCCACAATACTAATATCATCCAGCTTATTCTCCAGATAAAACCCGTAACGCGAGGAACGCTGGCCAACTTTCGGATTAGCCGAACGCGGCGATACTAGGCGTGCTCCAGAAGCATTTCGTCCAATATACCAATTAGCTGCTTCATCAGTGCGTGCAGTTCCCTTAAGAATAAGTGAATTCTCGAGACTCGAGGACTCACCTAGACAATTCATAAACTGATTATCCTTGAAACCTACGACCCACCCGTGCCCGCCATTCTCCTGAGCGGTACATCCGATGAACATATTCCGTTCGCCAAAAATCGCCCACCCGGCACCAGACTTTCTGCGGTACTGATCTCTATCGTGATAAAGGTCGGAATTTGGCTTATTGCGAATAGCAAACCAGGCGGTACATGCCACAAATTTACATTGAGCTCCGTACACCTCAATTGCCCCATGATATCCGCCACCAAGATTGGCATCAGAGACCTCAACCATCACAAACTTATTATCCGCAGCTCCAGAGTTCAAACTCTCTGTTCTACGCTGAACATGACCCACCGGCTTTCCCACCAAGAGCCCTTGTCTGCGAGTTTTACGAATGCGGACCTTATCAACCTTCATAGCACGATCATGTTCACCCAGGATGGCAATTCCGATTGCCGTATCCCAGATTTCAACATTTGAAATAATAGGGGCAGCTTCAGGTTCATTAAAAATATCATATCTTGTATGGACAATAATGCCCGCAATATTATCCGGTATATAATTATCAGCAACGTGCTTACCCTGAGCAATTTGATACTCAAAAAATCCTTTACGAATATTAGGATTCAAAAGATTAAGATTGGCGGCACGAATAAACATATCCCGTACCCCAAAACGCATTGGTATATTTGTTCCCATATCACCCACAAAGGTATTGTATGACCCCATATGAAATACCCCCTGACACTCCATATCGTCACCATCAACATCTCTTAAAATCTTCGGGTTTTTATTAAACCCAATAATTTGTGTTGAGAATCCATGACCATACACCTCTACCCTATCCCTGAGATTAATAAAATCATTACTCACAAGATAGATTCCCGAAGGAATCTCGACAGAACCACCACCGGGAACAGCCGCCACCGAGTTAATGGCATTTTGAATTGCTGGTGCGGAATCCTTCGTACCGGTTGGGTCCGCCCCAAAATCCAAAACATTCACATGCCTTGATTTACTATAATCAACCATATTGTATTCCTTTCTTAAGCCATGTAGTTCAAACGTATTCAAATAGTTTGAATGCCAACCCACCAATTTTTCCTGAATATCTATACATAAAGATGATTTGATGTTTAATTCTATTAAATCTGTACCAACCCCCCTATCAATCATCTCTTTTTGCAGAGCAAGATTTCCCGAATCCACAACCCTGCGATTACCCCCATAATTATTTTATGGGGCAGTTATTGTGGCGCAGGTCAACACGCCTCCCGGCGTCCTAACACTAATCCGATAGGAAGCCGACACAGTAGATCCGCCGTATTCGCTACGACCCGGGAAATACACGCCAAAGCACCCTCGTTGAAACAACTCTTCCGGCTGAGAAATATCTTTATCTACCTCAAGACCCCATTCCCAGCGCTGAGCTTGAATAAACGCACCGTCATCTTCTCCAAGGGATGCGTTTTCCTTCATCTCCCCTTGGTAGACACCACAAAAATACTCAGTGCTCTCCGTTGAGGCACCACGCGCACGAACCACCTTCAGACCCGAGTCTTCACGCACTGTCAGTGATGGTGCAGCCGGGTACCCCTCAGGAGAATGGCTTGTCAATCCCATAGAACCCGGCTGCCAACGGCTCATCTGCACCATGTATTCTTGCGATCCACTCAGCTGTTCAAGCTCAACCACAATCTGCTGACCCGAAGGAATTTTAGACAGCCACTGCCCTGTATCACGGCGAATATGGGGGCGAATTACCTCATATAAGGCTGACTCTTCTTGATTCCCCATCAGTTCTATCGAAGGAAGCGCATGCACCCCTGCAAAAGGGCCCGAAAAGGGAAGAAGCTGAAACCACAGAATGACATTATCTGCACCATTAGTCGGCAACCATGCTTCACGAAGCGGGGCAACAGTGCATCCATCTATTTGCTGGGGAGAACCAACAGACCCCTGAATACCCCATGCCGTGCTCTGAGGTGCTGCGAAGAAACTTACCAGGGCAAATGATGAAAGCCGGCACACATGCCGGCGTGACAGTTCAGACATGATAGTCCTTAAATTGAGTTGAGTGATGAAAATAGTGTGTGGCGTTTACACTTCGTTGACGCTCTTACACCACACTCCTTCAACCCTACTCTGAAAATTCACCGTTTCGAGTATTCACAAGCAAATATTTCATTCTCGTGAAAAAATATATATAAATGTAAACCTGAAGTTTATTAAAATCTCACTTTAAACTTGAATATTTATGCAACTAGAACTTTAGAAATATCTTTAAAAATCTGAACTTTCAGAAATATTACAAGCCCCACCGCGCAAAGTACTTGTTGAAATCGACCTCTACAAAGCCCTGGGCAACAACTCCGAGCACAACAAAAGGGGGCGTGCCCACCGCCTCCAGCACGCACGAAAACTCGCACGAACCAGACACGGGAAACACGCCCCCTTCCGAAAAACCGGGTGCACCTAACGGTGCGGCAGCTTAGTGACCCTCAGCTGCAAAACGGTCGATAGCCTCCTGGACCATCTTCTCAGCAGCAGCCAGGTCTTCCCAGCCCTCGCCCTTAACCCACTTGCCGGGCTCCAGGTCCTTGTAACGCTCGAAGAAGTGCTGAATCTCAGCCTTCAGCTGCTCAGGAACATCAGCCAGGGACTTGATGTGGTCGTAACGCTTGTCGGTGGGAACGCACAGAACCTTAGCGTCGCCGCCAGCCTCATCGGTCATGTTGAACACTGCGACCGGGCGGGACTCAACCAGCACGCCGGGAACAACGTCAACGTCCAGGATCAGCATTGCGTCCAGCGGGTCGCCGTCCTCACCGAGGGTGTTCTCGAAGTAGCCGTAAGCGGTGGGGTACTGCATGGAGGTGAACAGCACACGGTCCAGGCGCAGGCGGCCGGTCTCGTGGTCCACTTCGTACTTCACGCGGGAGCCGCGGGGAATTTCAATAGTGACGTCGAGTTCCATCGGAACCTTCTTTCTCGTGAGTTAGAGTCACTTTCGCGGCGACTTCGGCGCGCAAGGTGCGAAAGTTAGGTGTTGAACTCACCCATTGTAACCCGTTCACGCACACCGAAACCGCGTATTCGGCGCCAAAACCAGCGTAATTTACCACGCTCACACCACAGTTACCATTCCGCCCAGTCCCACGCCCGCCAGCGCACCCCGCCGCCGCACCCCGCCGCCGTGCCGGGCAGCCCAGATAGGGTTCGTGAGGGGCAGCAGAAGCGCGGCATGAGATCCCAGCACCGGCGCGTAAATTCGATAGGCACCCCATCCGCCCGCTATGCTCAAAAGATGCCTTCCAACAAGCACAACACCCAGACCACCACCCTCACCCGCCGCGCCGCCCTCACCCTCGGCGGCATGTTCCTTCTCACCGCCTGCGGATCCGCCGCAACCGAACAGAAACGCCCCGAAGGTTCCGCAAGCCCCACCGGTAGCCCCACCGGCACCGCCGAGGCGACCGCCTCCGCAACCCCCAGCGCCACCCCGACCCTCGCACCCGCACTGCCCGAAGCGGAACTGGAGCAGCTACGCAACACCCTCACCGCGCTCTTCGCGGACGGCACCTACCCGCAGTACAGCCTGCTCGTCACCGGCATGGACGGCAACCTGCCCAGCATTAAGGCAACCACCGCACCCGCCGACCTGTACGCCGCCAACGCCGACACCGCGCGCGTGCCCGCCTCCACTTTTAAGGTGCTGACCCTGTTCGCACTCAACCACTACGCGAACCTGCAGGCGCGCCTGCGCACCCGCGTCACCCGCGATGCCGCCGGACTGTACCTCATGGCGGGCGGCGACACCCTGCTCGGTGCGGGCGCCTCCAACCCGAAGCAGATTGTCGGACGCGCAGGCCTGACCACCCTCGCCGAGCTGACCGTGAAGGCGCTTCTTCAGGGCGAGAAACCTGCCGCGGCGCTACCCGTCTACCTTGACGGCACCTTCTTCACCGGCCCCAGCGTGAACCCCGGCTGGGATGACGCCGACGTGGCGTCCGGCCAGATCACGCCCATTCACCCGATTGCGCTCGAATCGCACACGGTGCCGGGCAAGTCCACCGCAAGCAACCCGGTACGCCCGGACGATGCGGCGGTTGCCGCCCAGCAGGCGTTCGTGGATGCGCTCAACACCGCCGGCAAGGAGTCCGGCATGAGCTTCACCCTCGCGGAGCGCCGCACCGCCCCCGCGGAAGCAGTCGAAATCGCCGCGGTCGAATCGGCAACCCTGCTGGAGCAGGCACAGCACATGATGCTCGAATCCGACAACGCCCTCGCTGAGGTGCTCGGCCGTTGCACCGCCATCGCCGCAGGTAAGGAAGGCAGCGGCGAAGCGGCACAGCAGACCGTGCACCAGGCACTCGTTGATGCCGGCGTGAACGTTGAAAACCTGGTGCAGGCGGACGTGTGCGGCATGTCGTTGACGGACCGCGTGACCGCCCGAACCCTCGTGCAGGTTGTGGCTCTGCTGAATGCTGATGAGCATGCAGAGCAGCTGATGAGCACGTTCCCGGTCGCGGGCGTGAGCGGCACTCTGTCCGGTCGTTTTGGTGCGGCGAACGCCGTGCACGCACGCACTTTTGTGCAGGCGAAGACCGGCACCCTGTACACGGTGTCTTCGCTGTGCGGTGTGGCGACCCGACCCGACGGCACCCGCCTGATTTTCGCGATTATTCTGAACGATCTGGGCGGCTCGGATGCGCTACCCGCCGCGAAGGAACGCGTGGACGCCGCGGCGGCGGCGATTGCGAACCGCTCGACCGCGCCGAGTGCTTCTGCTACTCCCTCTGCGGTAGCGCCGAGCGCTTCGGCGGCAGTTTCTACCGCGGCTGCGGCGGGTGCAGCCTCCTAGCGTGTATGCCCGGATAGCCCCGAAAGCCTCCTAAATCATCCCGTGCAGGTTGATTTTCTGTAGTGTTTCACGTGAAACCCGAAAATCAACCTCTCGGGGCGAGAGGAGCACGGGGTGCCGATAGACTCCTCAACCGGGGCTCGCGCCCGCTCACCCTGCAGGGTTTCACGCCCGCCTTGTTTCTCTCTCCTCCAGCAGAAAAGTCACCATGGACCTTACCTTCACCCTCACTGATCTGACCGCAACCTCCGCCTGCGAGCTGCGGCTCTACACCGAGCTTCGGGAGCGTGTGCAGAACCAGTCTGTCTACCCGACCCCCGAGAAGTCCGAGCGCGCCCGCGAAGCGTACCGCGAGTGCCTGCGAGTGCTGACCGAAGGTGGCATGGTCGGCTGTGGAGTAGTCAGCGGTGAGCATGCGGGTGGTACAGCGCGCCCGGTACCCCTGGTGGCGACCTCCGCGGCGGGGCTGACCTACACGGTTGAGCTCGACCGCCTCGACTGCCCGGCTACGGACAGCACCGCCGAGAGCAATACCGCCCGAATCATCTGCACCCCGCACCTGGGTGAGGCGGCGCATCGGGCACTGTTGCGCGGTGCCCTGGCGGCGCACCTGCTGACCGCTAGTGCAACCAAGAGCGCCGAGAATGCGAGGCGCCTCGACCTTCACCTGGAGCACGGCGCGAATGAGTACAGCACGGGGTCCGAATCGGAGTCCGAATCGGAGCCCACTGAGCACCACTCCCCCCTCCCTCAACCTCACCGGGTTGATTCGGCGCGTATTCTGCCGCTGATTCGCCTGCAGGAGCAGCGCCTCCTGCTGCTCACCCAGGCGCTGAACGAGGGTGTAGAACCGGCGGAACTTGCCGAGCGCATCCCCTATTTTCTGACCTGCGACGAGTGCCCGGCGTGCCTGAACGCGGCGGCATCTCTTGCCCTCGCGACCGACGCCCCGGAGCTCATCACCGAAGACGCCGTTGAAGACACTGCCGAAGATACCGCCGAGAATCCGGAAACTGAGGAGCACCCGGTCATGTACCGGGTGCCCGCCGCGGTGGAGAACGACAGCGAACAGTACCGCCTGCAGTGCCTGCTGGATGCCCAGCTCGCGTCCCTGGAGGAGCACGCGGCAGAGCACGGCTGGGGTGCCGGTGAGCTTGAGGCGGCGATGCTGCTATCCATGACGAATTATCACCGCCGCGAGCGTGCCCCGTTCTGGCGTGAGCACATTCGCCGCCTGGAGGACGGCCCGACGGCGTGGGTGGCGAGCCGCGATTATGCGTACCTCGATCGGGTGCAAGTGCTTTCGGTGGAGCATGCGCATGCTCTTCTGAACACCCCCGCAGACCTGGAGGCGCTTGCCGCCGCCATGAAGGAACCCGCCGAGGTTGAGGACGCCCCCGGCTGGTATCGTGTGCGCGGCGCGCAGGTGCGTCTGTTGCGTGCGCGAATTGAGGCTGACCCGAGCCTGGTGATTGCGCCCTCTGACCGTGCGGTTTTTTGTGCGTATGAGGCGGGGTTGAGCCCGCAGATTGCGCTGGACCGTATGGAGTCGCAGGTGAATTATTTCCGTGCGTCGAATCCGGGTGAGCGTGTGCCCGCCGAGTTGGCGGCGACGGGTTTCTTTGGCATGCGTGTGCTGGCGGTGGCGCAGGGCGGTTTCGGTGCCGGATCTGAAGGCTCCGAAGAGGTAGCAGAAGAACCGACCGGCGAGTTCTTGGAGGTGCTTCTGCAGGAGCGCATCCGCGTGAAGGATGAGCCGCACCGTGCCCTGCCTTCGGGTATTGGTCCTGGTGATCCGGTGTCTACGGCGACGATTGAGGCGGCTCTGCAGGCTGATGTGCACGGGCTGCTTTTCGATGGCGCCCTCATGCCGAGCGACCCCGTGCCCGGCGAGGATTCCGAGCCCTCCGATGCCCCCGCCTCCCCCAGCGCCCTGCCGAGCGTGCTCGATGCGGCAGCTTCGCTGACGGGGGTGAAGAGCGCCTCCGCGGATTTGCTGTTCCGCCGCGCGCCGCGCCTGAAGGAGAGCGCCTCAAACGCCAAAAATGCAGAAAATCTACCCCGTGAGGTTGATTTTTCCGGCTCTAACCTGCCCACGGTGGATGCCGTGCACGCGGCGGTTCGCGCTCTCGACCATTCCTATGTGGCGGTTCAGGGCCCTCCGGGTGCGGGTAAGACCTTCCTCGCCTCGCATGTGATTGCGTGCCTGGTGGCGGAGGGCACGAAGGTGGGCGTGGTGGCTCAGTCGCATGCGGTGATTGAGAACCTCATGGCGGCGTGCTGTGCCCGCGATGGTTTTGATGTTTCGCGTGCGGTGCGTCTGCGCGGCAAGTCGGTGACTCCGGACGCCCCGTGGTCTGAGGTGTCTGATTCTGAGCTGGTGGAGCTGATTTCTGGTGCGGGCGGCCTGCTGTTTGGCGGCACGGTGTGGGATTACGTGAGTGAGCGTCGTGTGCCTGCCGAGTCGCTGGATGTTCTGGTGGTTGATGAGGCGGGCCAGTTCTCTCTGACGAATACGGTGGCGGCGGCTCGTGCGGCGCGTTCGGTGCTGCTGTTGGGCGATCCGCAGCAGTTGCCGCAGGTGTCGACGGGTGTGCACCCGTACCCGGTGGATGTTTCGGCGCTGGGCTGGTTGTCTGATGGGGCGGCGGCGCTGGATCCTCGTTTTGGCTATTTCTTGGGTGAGTCGTGGCGCATGGATTCGGCATTGTGCGAGCGGGTTTCGTGGCTGTCGTATGATGGCGCATTGGCGAGCGCGGCGGCGACGGCTGGTCGCGCCCTGCAGGGTGTTGCGCCGGGTGTGGTGTCGTATCCGGTGGAGCATGCGGGTTGTTCGGTGCGTTCTGTGCAGGAGGCGCAGGCGGTGGTGGATTGCGTGCGCGAGTTGTTGGGTCGTGAGTGGGTTCCGGCGGCTGGTGCTGAGCCGCGCCCTCTGGCGGCGGAGGATTGCATTGTGGTGGCGGCGTATAACGCGCAGGTTGATTGTGTGCGTGAGGCGCTGATTGCTACTGGTTTGGCGGATTCTTCGGGTGCTGGTGTGCGTGTGGGCACGGTGGATAAGTTCCAGGGTCAGGAGGCTGCGGTGGTGTTGGTGTCGTTGGCGTCGTCACGGGTTGATTCTGGGCGCGGTGCCGGGTTTGTGCTGTCGCCGAATCGTTTGAATGTGGCGGTGTCGCGCAGTCAGTGGCAGGCGGTGTTGGTGCATTCGCCATGGGTGGCGCGTTCGGTGCCGCAGGATGTTGAGGAGGTGCTGGCTCTGTCGGGCTTCGCGGGCCTGGTGGAGTAGCGCCCCTAGTGCAGCCCTTATTCTGCGCTCTTCTACACTCCCCCGCCCGCTGCGTTGCGGGGGGCTTCTTTGGTGCGCCCGCAATCGGGTTTAACTGAGGTTCAGCCGAGGTTTAGTTGGGTGGAAGCACCAAGAATGAATTATAGTCACCCTAACCCTAATGTCAATACTCAAAATGAGGAAAGTTTTTCAACTAGCGTTCATGTATATGATTCACATCTCTTATAGAATCTAAAGTATCGCGCGACACACTTCTTGTGCGGGGGCTCCCGATGAGCCGCCCCGTGCATCCTCAACCACCCCGTGATAACCGGCGGGCCCGTCATGACCGGCGGGCACAGGCGAAAACAAGCGAATACAGGCAGGCGCAGCCGACTGTCGGGGTATTCACTCATACGATTGCGCGCTACGAATTGCGCACAATGAACTACGCACGACGGATTGCACGCCGCGCGACACCATAAACCCCATCGTGGAGGTCCCCCATGAGTGTCAACACCGAGCTACTCAAGAATAGAGATTTTCGAAATACTCTCTTTGCCATTGGAGCCAACCAGCTCTCAGACTCGATGAGCTATATCACCACACCCATCATTATTTTGGCGCTGACCGGCTCCCCCGAGGCCGCGAGCATCACCCTCTTTGTCGCGGGTGTTCTCGCTACCTGCGCCGGGGCGATATCTGGAACGTGGGTTGACCGAATCGGTCCCTCAAAGTGCCTGGCACTGTCCTGCATTGGCCAGGCGCTGTCCTGGGTCGCGATTCTTCTCTACCTCGTTTTCAATGTCACCAATATTTACGTTTTGGTGATCACGATTTCTCTCGCCGCCATCATTTCCACCTTCGACTACCCGAGCGAGCAGTCCATCATCACCCGCGTAGTCCCCAAGGAACACCTGGGGTACGCCTCCGGCATGGGTGAGACGCGCGAATCCACCGCCAACCTGCTGGGCGGCCCGGTCGCCGGCATCATTATCGGCTTCTCGACCGTGCTCATGACCGCAGTTCACGCGGTCGTCAACCTGCTGGCGTTCATCGTCGCACCCAAGAGCTACGGCGCCAGTCGGCAGCCCGCAGAAGAAGAGGAAGGTGAGAAAACCAGCTTCTGGCAGGACTCAAAAGCCGGTTTCGAGTACATCCTGAAGAACAAGGTGCTGGTGTCCATCGCGTTCGTTTCAACGCTTGCAAACTTTGGAACGGTCGGCATTCCGCTCACCTTCATCTACTACTACACCCTGGAGGGCGCACACCCGCTCTTCATCGGCATCTTCGCGAGCGCCTTCGGCGTGGGCGTGCTGCTCGGTTCGTTCCTGGTCGGCCCGCTGACCGAGAAGTTTGCGCTCGGCCCGCTCGGAATCACCTCCCTGGCCATCATGTCGGCGTGCTACCTGCTGCTACCGGTGGTTCATTCGATGCTGTGGGCGGTGTGCCTGCTGATTGTGCTGGCGGGTATTGTGCTCCCCTCCTTCAATTCGAGCATCATTGCGTACATTAACGCGTCCACCCCGGAACACATGATCGGTCGCGTGCACTCGGTGCAGGGCATCCCGAACATGGCGCTCACCCCGCTGGCTGTTCTGCTGGCTGGGTTCCTCATTGTTGATTGGGGTATTACGTACACGGCGCTGTTCTACGCGGTGTTCATTTTCCTGTCGCTGGTGGTGATGGTATTCCAGAAGCCGCTGCGTCAGCTGCCGCATATCTCGCAGGTAACGAACGCACAGTAGTTCCGCGGTAGCCCCGTCTATCAACTCCACTCAACGCCCCCGAAAGCGAATAATTCAACGTGCACTTGCATGAAAATTATTTTCCTTTCGGGGGTGTTCTACGTCCTTTCGAGGATTTCTGCACACAGTGCACGCTCACGATAATTCCCCTTATCAATGCGCATTTTTAGGGGTTTAAATGTTGCCGGTATTACGGCGAACCTTACGCCGCTTGTTGAAGGTTTTACGGCATAATAGGAAGGTGTTCGTTCTAACCTTTATTCAACGTTCCGCACAGCACTCACTCACTGCACTGTCGGACGAACTCGCAAAGCTCAACCCGCGTGTTGCCTTCGCCCAGACATACCCTGACGAAATTCAGGGTGCCTTCGACCGCGCCAGCGACGCACTCCACGCGGCGCTCATTGCCGCGCGCGATAACGGCTTCTGGGTCGGCATCGGAATCGGCGAGCTCAACATCCCCCGATTCGCAGGCGCACTCGGCGCCGTCAGCACCACCGACTGCACCGGCGACGCCCTCGAATTCTCACGCCTCGCCGTCGAAGAAGCACAAGGAGGCGCACCCGTACGCTGCATCAGCGTCAGCGCCGACAACCGCCACCTCGCCGACCTCGCCGCAGGCTCCGCACGCCTGCTCTACCGCGTATGCGCCGACCGCACCGACGCCGAATGGCGCGTAGTAAACCTGCTTGTACCCGGCGTACGCGGCCAGCAGAAAGCCGCCGCAACCGCACTCGGTATCACCACCCAGGCGGTCAGCCGCACCCTCGTCCGCTCCCTCTGGCACGAGGAGCAGGCGGCACGCGGTGCGCTCATCGAGCTGCTGACCCGTATTGACCGTTCGCGCCGCCGCACCACCTAACCGCCGCCGCGCATCCCTCATTCTTTCGCGCTTGCCCGCCTATAGTGCCTACCAGCCTTTCGTACCTGCCAGCGCGGAACCGAACACCTGATCCCGCCCGCGATGGTCACCCCCTGCCAGGGGTGGACCGCCGGGCGGGACGCTTTTTAAGCCCGCGCTGAATACCCTGCAACTCGACGGGCAAAACCAGAGAAAAGGTAAACTTATCTTTATGCCTCTTTCAGAACTTTCCGTCAGCACCCAGAACTACCTCAAGGAAATCTGGAGCCTCGAAGAATGGACCAAAACCCCTGCCACCGCATCCGCCCTGGCAGAACGCATGGGCCTGCGCATTTCTTCGGTATCTGACGGCCTCAAGCGCCTCGCCGCCGCCGACCTGATCGAGCATCAGCCCTACGGCGCTATTGAGCTCACTGAAACCGGCCGCTCCTACGCGCTGGCGATGATTCGCCGCCACCGCCTCATTGAGACGTTCCTCGTGGAAACCCTCGGCTACACCTGGGACCGTGTGCACGACGAGGCGGAGGTTCTGGAGCACGCGGTATCCGACTTCATGGTGGACCGCATCGACACCCTGCTGGGGCACCCGACCCGCGACCCGCACGGCGACCCGATTCCGGACTCTTCGGGGCATATTAGTTTTCCGCAGACCGTGCCGCTGAGCCAGTGCGAACCCGGCGAAACAGTCGTGCTCGAACGCATTAACGATGACGACCCGCGCCTGCTGCGTTACCTGCAGGGCCACGGTTTTGTGCCCGGCGTGCGCCTGCACATTGAGGAGGGTGCGCCCTTCTCGGAGGCGGTGAACGTGAGCGTGGTTGGTGCCGGTTCCGGCAACCTGCACGAGACGGACGCGGCCGGTGCGGTGAAGCCCGGCGGCACCATTATTCCGTTGGGTGCGGAGGCGACCGCCTCCCTGTTCGTATCCCGCACGGTGCGCTAGATACAGGGCGCTAGATACAGGGCGGCAGAGGCGGGCTTCTAGCCCGGAAATCCGGGCGAGCATGCGCCCCTAACCTTCAGAAGATAGCAATAGGCGGAAAGCCCCTCGGTGGGACTTTCCGCCTATTGCTGTATGTGGTGAGTGTGCTCAGTGGGCTTTCCTAGAAGGAGCTTTTGCAGAGGGAGCTTTCACAGGGTGAGCTTTCTTAGGAAGCTGACGGCTCAGTTTTCGTTGCATCAGTGCTGAGTCGGCGGGCGCGCATCCTGCCCAGCAGGCCGTAGCGCGGGGCGAACACGTACGCCAGGGCGAACAGTATGCCCTGCGTGACGACCACGGCACCGCCGGGGGATACGTCCGCGTGGTAGCTGGCGTACAGGCCGGTCAGCGTGCCGGCCAGGGAGACTCCCACGCTCACCGCAAGCATCGGCACAAACCGGTCCGTGATGAGGCGCGCGGTGGAGCCGGGGATGACGAGCATCGCCACGACCAACACCACACCCACGATCTGCAGCGCCACCACGGAGGTTAGCGCCAACATAATGAGCAGCAGCGCGCCGAGCAGACGCGGACGCAGCCCCACCGCCTGCGCAAAGCCCGGGTCGAAGGCGTACAACACGAAGTCTCGGCGCTTGACCAGCAGCACGGCGGCAACCACCACCGCGAGGATAGCGACTTGCCAGACGTCCGACCAGGACACACCCAGCACGTTACCGAAGAGGATATGGTTCAGGTCGGTATTCGACGGCGTAACCGAAATCAGCACCAAACCGAACGCGAACATGGTCGTGAACACGATGCCGATCGCGGCGTCCTCGCGCACGCGGCCACTGCGCCGCACCCCGCCGATGAGCGCCACCGCCACGAGCGCGGCAATGACCGCACCCACCGCGAAGGGTGCACCGAAAATGTAGGCGAGCACCACGCCGGGCAGCACCGCGTGCGAGATCGCGTCGCCCATGAGCGACCAGCCAAGTAGCACGAGCCAGCAGGAGAGCAGGGCGCAGACGGCGGCAGCGATGACGGTGACCACGAATGCGCGGAGCATGAAGGGTAGGGTCAGCGGCTCCACCAGAAAGTTGAGGATGTCCATTTAGTTCTTCCCTTCCGCAGAGCTGTTCGTAGTAATGCCGGGGGTAGCGGCACCGGTAGCGACCGACGCGCCGGCGTCCACTTCCATGCCGAAGGCACGCACCAGGTTCTCGGGGGCGAGCACCTTCTCAGGAGTGTCGTGCATCAGAATATCGCCGCGCAGCAGTAGCGCCTCGTCGGCGAACTGGCGCAGGCTCGCCAAGTCGTGCGTGGAAACCAGCACGGTTGCGCCCTCGTCACGCAGCTGTTCGATAACCTGAATGAGCATCGCCTCGCTGCGCTTGTCCACGCCGGCGAAGGGCTCATCCAGCAGCAGCAGCTGGGCGCCCTGGGCGATAGCGCGTGCCACGAAGGCGCGCTTACGCTGGCCACCCGAGAGCGCCCCAATCTGACGGTCGGCGAGATCGGTCAGTTCCACGCGGGCGAGCGCCTCATCCACGGCGGCACGGTCTGCGGCACGCAGGCGGCGGGTGATGCCGAGGTTGCGGTAGCGTCCCATGCTGACGACCTCACGCACGGAGATGGGGAAGGTCCAGTCGATTTCTTCGCTCTGCGGCACGTAGCTGACGAGTCCAGCGCGGTGGTGGTGCGCGTTCTTGCCGCGGCTGCCACGGTTACCGCCAACGGGCTGCCCGTCGAGGGTGATGCTACCGGCGTGCATGGGCACGACCCCCATGATGGCTTTGAAGAGGGTGGATTTGCCGGAGCCGTTCATGCCGATCAGGCCGCAGATACGCCCGGTGTCCAGGGTGAAGGATGCGCCGGTGAGGGCGCGGACTGGCCCGTAGTTCACGTGCACATTTTCGCAGCTGAGAAGAGTGCTCATTCCTTGTGTTCTTTCTGGTGGTCACCGTATGCGTGGGGCGGGTGTACTTGCTTGCGTGTTGCTGAGTGGGTGCCGTGTGGGCGGGTGCTGTGTGAGTGAGTGTTAACGGCGTGGGAGGAGCGGAGCCATGAAGGCGACCGCCCCTCCTATCCTATCGGGGGTTTGGGGTTTACCCGGGTTTTCGATGCCGGGTTTAGCCCGGATTTGACCCTGGTTTAGCCCGGGGTTATGCCGGGTTTAGGAGTTGCCCTTGAGACCCGCAACGATGGTGCGTGCGTCGTAGCGGATCATGTCCAGGTAGGTGGGCACGGGGCCGTTCGCCTCAGAGAGCGAGTCCACGTAGAGCACGCCGCCGAATCGTGCGCCGGTGGCGTCTGCGACCTGGCGCATCGGGTTGTCAGAGACGGTGGATTCGCAGAACACGGCAGGAACCTGGTTCTCGCGCACGTAATCGATCGCGGAGGAAATCTGCGAGGGGGTCGCCTGCTGTTCGGAGTTGACCGCCCAAATGTACTTTTCCTTCAGGCCCGCGTCTGCCGCCAGGTAGGAGAAGGCACCTTCACAGGTGACCAGTGCGCGCTGGTTCTCGGGCAGAGTGGAGATTTCCTTGACGAGCTCGTCACGCACGCCCTGCAGCTGCTTCTTGTAGGCTTCACCGCGGGACTTGTAGTCGGCGGCGTGGCCCGGGTCGAGGGCGCTAAATTCGCGAATCATCACGTCCACGTACTTCTGTACGTTGCTGGGGCTCATCCAGGCGTGGGGGTTGGGCTTGCCCGCGTAGGCGTCCTCGGTAATGGAGATGGGCGTAACCCCCTCGGAGACGGTCACGTGCTTAGCATGGGATTCTTCAACGAACTTCGCGAACCAGGATTCCAGGTTCAGGCCGTTGTCGAGCACCAGGTCGGCGGCGTGCGCCTTCTTCAGGTCGGAGGGGGTGGGCTCGTACTCGTGAATCTCGGCGCCGGGCTTGGTGAGGGACTCAACGTTCAGGTCGTCGCCTGCCACGTTGCGGGCGATGTCTGCGAGCACGGTGAAGGTGGTGAGCACGGTCTTCTTACCGCTGCTGCTCTTAGCGCCTTCGGTGGTGCTGGAGGTGCTACCGCAGCCGGTGAGCACGAGTAGCAGGGTGAGTGCGAGGGCGGCGCAGAGCGCCTGGACGAGGCGGCGTGCGTTGCTGCCTGCGGGGGTGAAAGCGTTCATGAGGCATCCTTCATTGGAAGTCACGGGTTTGAGTATGTGGTTGATGTGTGGAATTTGCCGCGCCGGGACGCTAGGGACACGGTTGTGTCTGCGCAGGCATCATAATGCGCTTTTGCCTGTCGTCCCGGGCGGAATTTAACAATAGTTCGGCTAGCCGAACTTTTCAACTAAGCCACACAGAAAACCTTGAAATATTGGCAGAAACCCAGGGGCAGCCGCCCAAAATCGGGCGCGCAGAAACCCAGGGCAGAAGCACCGGCAGATACAACAAGGAGGCGAGGGCCCCTCCCCCGCCTCCTTACTGCACGCGGTTCTACGGCAAGCTATGCGCTCGGATTAGTCGGCAATCTCAACCACGACCGGCGTGTGGTCGCTTGCGCCTTCACCGGCGCGTTCCACCTTATCGATCCAGGCACGTTCCACGCGCGCGGCAAGCGCGGGCGAGAACAGCTGGAAGTCAATGCGCATACCCTCATCCTTGGTGAAGCGGCCCGCCTGGTAGTCCCAGTAGGTGTACTCGCCCGGGGTGTGCGGGCGCACTACGTCCACCATGCCCTCTTCGAGTAGGGCGGCGAAGGCGCGGCGTTCGGGTTCGGAAACGTGAGTCATTTCGTTGCGCAGGAAGTAGTCAATATCCCACACGTCAGCATCCTCGGGGGCGACGTTCCAGTCACCAACCAGGGCAAGCTGCGCCTGCGGGTTAGCGGCAAGTTCGTTGTGCACGTTCTGGCGCAGCGCCTCCATCCAGCGGAGCTTGTAGTCCATGTGCGGGTCGGTCAGGCCGCGGCCGTTGGGCACGTAGAGGCTCCAGACGCGCACGCCGCCGCAGGTCGCACCGATCGCGCGCGCCTCCAGCACCTCGGGCTCGCCGGGCTTGCCGAAGTGCGGCTGGTTATCGAAGCCGCGCTGCACGTCTTCGAGGCCAACTCGGGAGGCGATTGCCACACCATTCCACTGATTCAGGCCAAAGTGCGCAACCTCGTAGCCCATGAATTCGAAGAGGTCGAAGGGGAAGGTTTCGTCCTTGGTTTTGGTTTCTTGCAGGGCGAGCACGTCAACGTCGTGTTCGTCGAGCCAGTCTTCGACGCGGTTCTCACGGGCGCGGATTGAGTTGATGTTCCAGGTGGCAATCTTCATGCCTTCTAGCTTAGCGGGTGC
>ERZ772979.598-NODE-598-length-24309-cov-21.544611_pt1 | contig 24309 bp, 23 predicted proteins | sample MGYA00511130_ERZ772979 | MGnify/ENA primary metagenome ERZ772979 (study PRJEB29015, sample SAMEA2738103) | human oral metagenome | biome: human oral; feature: human-associated habitat; material: saliva | place: China | collected 2186 ... | reverse complement strand
GCGGTCATGACATGACCTCCTCAACGTCTGTCATCTCGCCCAGGATCGAGCGCAGTGCCAGCATGGCGGTGTAGGTGGTGAAGATCCGCATCGGGCGGTCGGTGTCGGCGGCGACCCTGCGCATGAGGGCCACGGCTTTGCGTAGGTCGGGCTCGACGTCGGTGACTTCGACGTCGTCGTAGCGCAGCCGCAGCGCCATGTCCCAGGCGCGTACGCCGGTGACGACGGCGACCCCGCCGGGGCGCAGGGCGGCGAAATCGACGTCCCACAGCCAGGACATGTCCCGTCCGTCGGCGTACTCGTCGTTGATGGCTACGACCACGACCTCACCGGACTGCGCCTGGGCGGCCGCTGAAAGCAGGCCCATGCGGAAGCCGGCCGGGTTCTTGACCAGGGAGAGCTGGACGGGGCGGCCATCCAGGGTGAGGACCTCGCCGCGGCCGAAGGCGGCCTGTACGGTGCCCAGGGTGGCGAGCAGCCCGGGCAGGTCGGCGTCCTCGCCCAGCACCTCAAGGACCACCCCGAGGGCGGCGCAGGCGTTGAGTAGGTTGTGGACGCCAGGAATGGCGAAGTCGACCTCGTGGGAGGCTCCATCGACGCGCACGGTAGCGCGCTGACCGTCAATGGCCTCCAGAGTGACGCGCGGGCCGGGGATTTGGGATTCGTCCTGGTGCGCCCGGGGGCCGGTCTGGCCGGTGCGCAGATCGTCGTCGGACAGGAACAGGGAGCGCAGGTCCTCGCCGGTGCCGAAGGAGACGACGCGGGCGGAGACGCCCTCGAGGAATGCGGGCGCGGCCAGGCGCGGGTCGTCGCCGTTGAGGACGACGACGTCGCTGGTGGCCTTGGCGATGGAGTGCAGGAGGGAGGCCGTGTAGTCGATCTCGCCGAAGCGGTCGAGCTGATCGCGCATGACGTTGAGCAGCAGGCAGGCGCGCGGGCGGACCCTGGCCACGAAGTGCACGGCGTGGGCCTCGTCGAGCTCGAGGACTGCGATGTCGGCGTCGAGGCGGCCGGCGGCGTCGACCTCGGTCAGCAGGGAGGCGAGCACGCCGCGCACGAAGTTCGAGCCGGTCCGGTTGGTGAAGACCTTGAGGCCCTGCTCGCGCAGGAGCTGGACGACCATCTTGGTGGTCGTGGTCTTGCCGTTGGTGCCCGAGACCACGATGACGCCGCGGGGCAGGCGGTTCAGGGTTCGCGCCAGGAATCCGGGGTCGGTGCGCTCCATGACCAGGCCGGGGAAAGCGGTGCCGCCGCTGCCGCCGCCGCGCAGACGCGCCGCCAGCCGCGCCGCGTGGCCGAGGGTGACCGTGAGTCGAGAACGCATGGGACTCCTGCTAGCTGAGATGGGGGCGCGCCGACGATGTGCTCGGAGCTCGGGTGCCCATATGGGGGTCGTTGTTGCCCAATTGGGCACCAACTGCGCGCCAGTCTAGGGCAGCAGGTCGGTTACGGACGCGTCACGATGCTCACGTGGAAGGTGTGAGGGATCAAGGGACGCTCCGCGTGCTCGTGCGGGCGGGCGGGTATGGAAGGGGGCGGGTGGGCCGCAGGCCGGAGCGGGCCCGGGGTGGCTCACCGGGGGACGATGACGTGCAGGGCGGCCTGATCGACCTCGGCCCGCAGGGTGCGGGTGGAGCCGACCGTGTCTCCGTCGAGCTCGAAGGGGACGGGACGGTCGGCCTCGATGAGGACCGTCCTGGCGCGGGTGAGCGTGAAGCCCTCCATCTCCTGGCCGGTGAGGATCTGCGCGCCCAGGCGCGCCCAGTCCACGACCTTGCCGGGGTTGGCCAGGAGCAGGTCGACCATGCCGTCGGTGGGGGTGGCCCGAGGGAAGAGCGTCATGCCGGCGGTGATGGTGCCGACGTTGCCCATGAGCGCCATGACCATCTGGCGGCGTACCGGGGGTGCGTCGTCGAGCGTGATGGTGGCGGTGAAGGGGTCGGGGACCGCGTTCTGGACGGCGGCCACCGCGTAGGCGCCCGAGCGGATGACCTTCTTCAGGCCCGAGTCGGTGGACTCCATGATCTGGGCGTCCAGGCCCATGCCGGCCATGACGACGAAGCGCTCCTGGCCGTCGTCGAAGGTGCAGGTGACCATGTCGATGGCCTTCCGGCTGCCGTGCAGGGCCAGACGGATGGCGGCGTCGGTGTCCAGGGGGACGGAGAGGTTGCGGGCCAGCAGGTTGCCGGTGCCGGCGGGGATGAGGGCCATGGGCATGTCGGTGCCGGCGAGCTGGGAGGAGACGGCACGCACGGTGCCGTCGCCGCCGGCCACCATGACCAGGTCGACGCCGGCCTCTAGGGCTCGGCGGGCCATGGAGCGGCCGGGGTCATCAGGTGTGGTCTCCAACCAGACGGTGGGGCGCCAGCCTGCGGCGCGCACCTCCGCGGCGACCCTGCGGCGCAGGAGCGAGAGGTCGTCGAACTTGGTGGGGTTGTAGATGACGGCAGCCCGCTTCTCGCTGCTGGAGCGCGATAGGCGGCGGTTGACCCAGCTGGTGAGGATCGCGTCGATGCCACCGACCCACAGGGCCAGGTTCGCGAAGGCGGCGCCCAGGAGGAATCCGCCGATGAGGTCACTGAGCGTTGCCTGCCCCATGTACCACTGGCCGACGGCGCTCGCGGCGACGGCGGCGTAGCCCAGGACGGTGCCGGCGGCGACCATGGCGCTGCGGTGGTGGGCGCGCGCGAGGGTCACCAGGACCCATGAGGCCAGCGTTATGGCGGTGATGTGCGCGTTGGGGTAGGAGTAGGTGAAGGCGGCGATGGAGTCGGAGAAGGCGGAGCCCGGGGCGGGGTGAGCCAGGTGCAGGGCAATGAGGAACTGGGTGGGAATGCCGGCGGCGGCGATGGCCAGTGAGACGCTCAGACGGCGCATGCGGGCCGTGTAGGCGTAGACGACCCAGGCCGCGATGAGCCCGAGGATGATGATGGGGTGGGTGAAGGTGGCGAAGGCCTCTGCGAACTGTCCGGCGACTGACCGGGGCTGGGTGTCGGGGATCGGCAGGAGGGCGTCGATGGCGGGAGGGTGCTGTTCGGCGCAGGGGACGAGCGGCCCCGGGGCGCTCAGGTAGGTCCAGACGATGAAGGCCAGGGCGAATCCGACGCAGAGGATGGCCTCGACATACTTCAGGCGCAGTGGGGGGCGAGAAGAGGGGGCGCTGCCGCGTGCGGGCCTGCTCGCGCTCATCTCGTCCTTTCTGCTGGGTGATTGTCCTGAAGGCAGCCTAGCCGGTGAGGCTGTGGACGGCATATGTCCGGGCTGAGGAAACGAGTCGGGCGGGGTGCACGAGGCGGGGTGGACGGAACGGAGCAGACGTGCCCGAAGCCTGCTGCCGAGGTCACGATGGACGGGGGAGAGGCGAGTGGGCTGGGAGGGGTGTTTCGGATGCGCGACGGATGCTCGAGTTCGGTGAGTTGAGATGATGCGATGTGAACGGAGTGCGACTTTCTCGATCACTCGTGTGTGATGTCTGATGAATGCGGTGGGGTGCGTGTACGGATGAATGGATAGCTCGGGCGTCAATCCCCTGCGGGGCGGCGGGGGAATGGGTACATTGTGCTGGTTGGTTGCGGGCGCCTCTCGGCGCTCGTTCCCCGATCTACCTCGAAGGACGTATATCATGCGACAGCAGATTCGGTTCCTCACCCATGCCCTTGGCCGTCGTGAAACGATCAAGTACCTGTCGATCGCGGCTGTTGGTGCGGCTATCGCTCCTCTAACCGGCTGCTCCGGATCCACTTTAGCGTTCAAGAAGTTCGCCGCCGGGACCTGGGAGATCACTGTCTCGGGTAACTAATGGAGTAACTTCAAGATGACCTTGGTCGTCGACGAGAAAGGCACGTGGAAGGCCGATGTCTCCGGCGATGACAAGCAGCCCAGCAGCTCGGCTGGAAAGTGGAGCCTGTCAGGGGGGAATCTTTCCGTCTCGGAGAACGATGCCGTGGACAGTGCTGAGTTGATGCGCGTCTACCACGGCGAAGGTACTGCCAGCTCGATCCCGGAGACGGTCGATCAAGAGAAAATGATCTCTTCCATCCACTGGGATATTGAGAATGGGGCTTTTGATGTTCCGGTGAACTGGGATCGGGATTCCCAGACCTTGACGTTGACGGGGCAGGACTATCACGACGATCCTCTTCCTATCCTCGCCAAGAAGAAGTGATCGGCTGACTATCGGTGGCAGTTCCGTCTCATCGCGGATGACTTCAGACGTGTGCCCCGTCCGCTCCTATGGGCGGGCGGGGCACACGTCGTGAGATATGCGAATCGATGACCCAGTGGAGGCGAGCGAGGCGCTCCGGCCTGAGATTCGGAAGAGATTTCTCCTGCAACGGCCTGAACGGCATCAGGCCTGCTGGCGATTATCGAACCGCAGAGCGGCGGCCTGGCCCATCTCCTCGGCCAGTCGGGATTGAGCGTCGACTAGGCGGATGATGGCCTCTCTGTTGGGGAAGATGCCTACTGAGTCGGTGCGGCGGCGGATTTCTTTGTTGAGGCATTCGGCGGGGGTGTCGGACCAGGCCTGTCTCCATACCTCGACGGGGAAGGTGGCGGTGGGCCGGTAGGTCGGCTCCTGCGGCGTCGAGGTGGTCGGCTCCCTCGACCAGGCCGGCGTGGGTGACGGAGGTGACGCGCCTCGGTGAGTTCCGGCCGCCACGAAGGTGAAGGGGCCAGCCTCACCCAGGAGCCGGATGTGCTCGTCGAGCGTGGCCGCCATGCGCGAGACTGTGACCCTGGGCAGAGAGCGCCCAACAGCTTGTCCGTGCGCCAGGTGGAGACTCCAGCCAGGTAGGCCAGAGCAAGAGCCCCGCTAAAAAGGCACTCAGGACTGAAATATGGGGCGTGGTCGTTGTGGTGGCTCCGCTTAAGTGGGTGCGTGCGTTCCGAACTGCATTTTCTGACATGGGTGGTCGTGTCTGAGAGCAGATTGCTGAAGGAGACGTTGGTGACACGTGTGCGTTGCATTGGTGCCCAAGAGGGGGCGTTCTACAGACCACTTCCTAGCAGTAAACGTGTAGATTTAACTGCGATCGGCATCGATCGTTTCGAAGGAGACTACATTATCGAATGTTCTGCTCACTCGCTCCCGGTGTAGCCAGGCGGCGAGCAGCTTGAACGATGGCTGCTCGCCGCCTGGCATGCTCTTCCTCGGAGAGCGGCCCACAAAGCATACGCGCGACTTGAGGAACGGTCGACCACCAGCCTGCGATCGAGAGTATGAACATCATCAGTTGTGCGGCATCAATGTCTTTGGTGACTACTCCCGCCTTCTGACCTTCAAGGACAGCGGCAGTTTTATCGTGGTAGAACGTCCTGCGCAGGTCTTCGTCTGGTACTTCATTGTCAAACACCAACGCCTCCCAGCGGAGAAGACGGATGAGTTCAGGTCGCTCGCAATGGTAGTCATAGACACGCCCTGCGTAGTCACCGATATCCTCCGTCGCGAATGAGGTAGCTGGAACCGCTTGAGCGACCGTCGCCAATTCGTCCCGAAGTATGGTCGCGAATAATTTACGTTTGCCACCGAAATAGTTGTATACACGTTCTTTGTTGACGCCAGCCTTTTTCGCGATGTGCTCGACTGTGGTGCCGTCAGGGCCGTACTGCGCAAACTCAGTCGTCGCAGCTTCCTTGATCTTACGTTTAGTGCCTTCTGTGTCCCAAGCCAAGGGAGGCCTCACTTTCATCTCCAACGTTGTGGTTGCATCTTCTTGTTTATTATACTACACTAACTCCAACGATAGCGTTGGAAAGGAGCTTCGATATGGTCGAGCGGCCACCTCATTATGGAGACCGTATTGCGGTAGACCAACAGGAAGGCGGTGGTTCTCCTACAGTAATCTATCCGGGTAATGGGGTTGCTGTCTCCGTCCTGGTTATCGCCGCACTATTTGTCTTGACTCAGTTGTATGCGGCTATTCCGTTGCTTGGCCCAGTTGGGATCTCGATGGAGGCTGATGCAACCTTTGCATTATCGACGTGCTTTAGTGTGACTTATGCTGTTGGGTTCTTGATATGGGGGCCTATCTCGGACCGCTATGGACGCAAGAAGGTGATGACGGCGTCGATTGGAGTGCTGGCGGTGGTGACACTCCTATGCTCGGGAGCTTCGTCGCTTCCGATACTGGCCGGGCTGCGTGCGCTCCAGGGGGCGGCTGCGTCTGGGTTTGCGCCGGTGGCGTTGGCGTATTTAACAGAGGCTGTTGCTCCTCGGTGGAGGGCGAGAGCAATTGGCGCGATGTCGGCAGCATTCTTGGTGGCAGGAATTTTCGGGCAGGTACTGGCATCGACAATAGCCCTACGCGCAAGTTGGTCATGGTTTTTCGTTGTATGCGGCGTCGTTTTGGCGATGATCTTTACGATCATCCTTTTTTCTGTTGTAGAAGTTCCCAATCACACGCCATCGATGACGTTGCTGCAGCAGTTTGGTAACCTCGTCGTGCTTCTGTTTCGGCCGGCGATCGTATTGCTTGGCATTGCCCATATCACGCTGCTGTTATCGTTTGTGGCGTTATATACTGGCATTGGTCACCATCTCGAAGATCTTCATGCTGCTGCGTCAAACATCATTCTCATTCGCCTGGCTGCGCTTCCGGCGATGTTCATTAGTCTAGGAGTAGGTGCTTTGGCTGAGCGTATCGGCGCAATTCGTGTCGCACAGGTGGGTTTTGGCTTAGCTGCAGTAGGCATGTTGGGAGAGGCGTTCACGGATCAGACGATTTTTGATGTCGTCGCGTCCAGTGTTGTCTACGTCTCGGGTGTTGCGCTGTCTATTCCCTCAATGATCATGCTGTACGGCGAGACTGCAGCGCCGCACCGGGGAAGCGGTATGGCGATCAATGGTTTCGTTCTTTTCGTCGGTGCAAGCATCGGCGCTCTGGTTGGTAAGGCGATCGGTGGGTTTGGCACTCTGACACTCACATTAATTGCCCTGCTGGGACTAGCAGCAATTTCGCTCCTCACGCTTGGAGCTATCCAGCGAAAGGAGTCATTGTCATGAAAACCATTCTTGTTCTTGGGGCTACGGGGCGGACTGGCCGCCTTATCCTTAAGCATCGGCCAGATAATGCTCCAGTTTATGCCGGACTGCGGCAGGCGAGTTATGCTGAAGGACGACGATCATTGCCGGATGGCGCTGATGCCTCGCGGATTGTCAACATCGACGACCAAACGAGTTTGTCGACCGCGCTAGAAGGTATTGACATCGTGATCAATGCGATTCGCCTGCGAGATGATATTGCTGCATCAGCGCTGGTTGAGCTACATCAGTCTATTGTCGCCGCACGCGATACAAGCCGAGAGCTCTATGTCGTCCATGTTGGTGGTGCAGGAGCTCTGCATATGGAAGGTGGGCGACGATTCTGGGAGGCGCCAGGATTCCCGGCCGTCACCTTACCGCGGGGAATCGGCCACGCACATTTGCGTGATTATCTGGAACAGCATGAACAGCAGTGCCAATGGGCATATCTTATCCCTCCACCTCGGTATGTACCAGACGGCCCATACCAAGGACGATACAGCAGAATACCTCCAGGGAATCGCGAGCAGGACTTCTTAACTGATGGCATTAGTTATGAAGACTTCGCCGTTGCGTTGGTTGATGCGGTGCGTGAAGAGTGGTACGGAGTGTGGCTGATCGGAGGGTAGAAGCGACACCCCCGCAGTCCCCGCGAGACGACGACGTCACATCGAGTCGGCAGTGCAACATCGTCGTCTCGGTGCCAGAAGCACCAGGCTTGCGTGGTCTGCTGGATGATGCCCTGACTGCCACGAAATCCAGCAAAACAAGCAAATTCTCACGTCATGGGACGTCCATGACGTGAGTTTGAGCGATGACTCCTTGGCCGGGGTATTCGGCCTGACGGCCTACTACCCCCCTCCTCTTCGAAGACCTCATGAGCAAGCTCATGGGCTTCCTCCTTGGTCGCCCTCTCCCTACCCCACTCAAAGCAATGGGAGGCGTGTTGGCGGTATGTGATGGGCGTCGTTGACCTTGCGGTAGTGCCGACGGGGCGCAGCTCTTCACCGGCGGAGGATCCTGGCAGCTCGCTAGACCTGGACGGCAGAGCGGACACTGAGCAAGGCAACCAAGTGGGCGCCCCGGCAAATGCCGCCGACGCGGACAGCGTGGAGGAGCCTGGGCAGGAGGACGATGCAGACTCCCTGGCTGCCAGGACGGTCGCAGAGAAGTATGAACGGGATGAAGACCTAGGTGCTCTACCAAGCTTCGCCACTATGGCTGGCGCAGAAACGTCTGGGCAGAATGGAGAGCTAGGCACGCCAGCAGAAGCCACCACGGCAACGCAGCAGGCCGCAGGTTCAACGACGCCCATCTCTCATCAGCCAGCCGACAGCGCAGCAGCACGGACACCCGCGCCAGCTACCACGTCTCCTGCCACCCCGCCGCGACGGATCAATCGCTACCTCCGTGCGCAGTTGCTGGAGGAGATGGTGGCTTTACACCAGGCGGGACAGACGGTGGCGCAGATTGCCACGCGCTTCGGCTTCCACCGCACCACGGTGGCACGACACCTCAAGCAGGCAGGGGAGACGCTGCGCACCAACCCAGCTGATCCGGCCTTCCAAGAGCGGGTGCGGCAGGTCTATGCCGAACTCGGCACGGTCAAGCACACCGCTCAGCGGCTGGGTGTCAGTAAGAATGCAGTGCGAAAGGTGGTGCGGGGTGAATGAGGTGAAACCAAATCAGTGTGTGAATTGAGTCAAGTTCTCATGCTGAGTTATCCGGAATTTTCGGATAACAGCCTCAATGCTCAAGCCGTGTGAAGGTAGAACGCCTCTCAGGCACTTCCACCTTCCATTTCTGCACTAGATCGCTTGTAAGCGGCTTGACATCCAGCCCTTACTCCGCCTCGGTACTATTTTCTATACCGATACACAAAAGCCCCACCTTCTACATCAAGACAAAAGTAATCTATCCAGCCATAGAACATGCACTGTGAATGCGATGCAGAGATTGCTTGGTCTATCAAGGACGAAGCCTCGAAGCGAGCCGGTGTCGGCAAATGAATTGGCCAGCCGGGGCCATACAAGAAGGCGGTACTCATGATATCCCCTTTGAAGGCTTCTTTGGTGCCGCCAGGGACCAGCCCCTTTCCTATAGCGGAGAAAGGGCTCCATGGCGTACAGTCTTGTTCAGAGCAGTTCTTGTGTATGATTTGTGACACTATCTCCTTCCGTTTCTGTGCGTCATTAATTCGCCCCACTACTGCTCCATCGTAGTCCTTCTGAATCGATAGCTGTCGAACATAGCCAGTGTCGTAGACAATCGTCGCATTATCGGTCACAACTGGCTTCACCCGCTGCCGAAAGATGTTCGTAATGTGATGCTCTGGCCTCATGCCAAGGAGGCCGTAGACGATGCCGTAGTGCCAGACGACGAAGCAGCCAATGATAATGACGACAGTTTTGAGAGGGCGGGGGTAGGATGAGAAATGTAGCAATGTCATATTAATGACAATAATACCACATTTATCTATCTTACACCAATTGCAATCGACATTATAATGCCATTTTTAAAGTGCTTCACTCGTAGCAGCCAGCTGAGTAGACGTGGAATTCTTGTGCTTTGCCTGTAGTTGCAGCGTACTTCTCGTGCGGAAAATCATAGTTGAAATCGTAGTAGTCGTAAACGAGAAAACAGTTCGAGTCTGTCCGATAAATTGTGAAAGCCCCGATAGCCCTATATACATCATATCCTAAAAAGATAAGCGTGTCTTCTCGAGTGACTTGCCTATAGTCGCCGACACGGATCTTGTATGCCTGCGCCTTGAGCCATGAGCGATTATTAAAGTATGACCAGTCTATCCTTGCATCAACACCAGGAAGTGAGTCATTCTTGTGATAGTGCTGGTAAAGGAAATCTGCGACGGTGGAATCGTTTCCATCGTACCGAACATCCCACGTTTTTGGCCAAGTGCGTGGGTGTTCAACTCTAACTCCTGCAGTTGGGCTATTTCCTTTCGGTTAGTTACAGTCCGGAATTGTCGAACCAGCCGTATCAATTGACAAGTATGCAGCAGACACCCAGGTTTTGTCTGAGGTGTAATACCATCTTTCTGAAGCTTTTCCATCGGGGCCGTTCACAGATTCACCTTTAGTCCAACATTCTAAAGCGAACCCACTATTCGCGGGGTAAACCTTAAGTGTGTTGTGTTTGGTGGTGGGACCTATTCTCCCGTTTACATACTCTACCTCAGGGTCGTTGAGCACTCTGGCCATGGAAGTCGGTGACTGATTTGGAACAGCTGGCGTCGAATTTTGATTGTCCTCTGAACACGCTTCGGTCACTGGCAGGTCGCTTCCCGTAGACAGCATCGAATCAGCTATCCAGCCCGAGCCGTATCCCTTGACCTTGTACCAAAGGGTACTACTGCCGTAGGGGCCTTTAGCCTCGCCACCGTACTGGTAGCAGGTTAACTCCGCTGTTTGGCCCGCTTGGACCCGCCCGATTGGCTGCCCGCCTGTATCGGGACTCGGCCGGACGTTGGCGTAGTCCCAGCCAGGGGCAGAGAAAACCGTGGCGGTGACTTCGTCAGCTCGAGCCGGCGGTGCCACCGTTGTTACTCCAGTTGCCATGGCTGCAGCTATGCCGAAGAGTGCGAACCGCCTGATCTTGTTGCTCGTCTTGCTCATCGTGATCCTCCTCGGGATGAGGGCGATGGAGCTGTTGACTCCAGCAGACGTCCTTGCCTGCACTTCGAGGCTATACTGCCTGAACGGTCGGTAGTGGCACAGGTCACGAAGTGTGATGAAACCGTAACAATAATGTAGCAGGAGTCAATTCTGATGAGCGACTGTTGGAGGAATAGTGTAGAAACCGCCCTGGGAGCTGGCATTTGTTCAGTCCAGTCTCCCAGGGCGAGCCGATGTGGTGAGCATGCTCAAGCTCTGACGGCGTGTATCTGTCCGCACCCGTGTCGCAGTGGGTACAGATCAGGCTCCGGCGGCCGCTGGTCACAAGCGGCAACAGCCCGAGCTGCCGCATGGAACCGTCACTCGGGACCCCGTTCAGTAGTGTGAGACAACAGCGTTGGTGGATGCGACACCACCTCTGGGGCTGCGGGTCTGACCCGAGGGCGGGCCGACACAGCTGGAGGGGCGAGACGCGGGACATGACGAGGCTGTGGATTGCTCAACGTGTTCTGTCAGCGGCGTCTGTTGCACTATCACCTATGTCTGCGGCTAAACTAGAACTGTTGAGCGCATATCTCAAGCGATCGAATGAGTCCAATAGCGAATCTTAACCATTACGATAATAGTCTCGAACGGCCCGCAGTTCATGCCAGTGTTTTTCAAGGTCTATCGGTGTCGGAGTGACCCCCAAACTCGTCAGCGGCTGCGAATGACCTTCGATGCAGCGACAAGCATCATTAAATACTCGGCTAACCTTATCGATCACTTCTGGCAGCAAGTTGACTTTGACTTTTGTAAGATTCGCCATGCTCACATTCGGTTGGTATCGTTGCGAGACTCCTGCGAAGACTTCCATCTCGACAAATACCTCGCACCAGGAGCGAATTAGGCTGTAACCTTTCTGAACAAGTTCATCGCGTTCATCGGCATCTCTTGAAGCCTTCGCATCCTGCAAGACGGAATTTATTCGACCTGAAATTTTTGAAATCGTATCCCAACGAGGATGCCTTCCAGGTACAATGAATCCCTTATTGCCATTATCTTCGGAGATCTTGAAGTACGCGCACTGCTGTCGATTGCGGGTAGTAATTTGAAGTAGGCCTGCTGTAAAAAGAATATCGTGAGTAAACACGATGACCTGAGCTGTTTCAGACAAAGCCACAACTCGTTCTGCGACTTCGCTAACTCGACGATGGTCGAGGCTTGAAACAGGATCGTCAAAAATCACGGGTGCTGTGACTCCGGAAAGTCGGGCTTCCGCAAGAAAGTCAGCCATAGCAAGTACTTTCTGCTCACCTTCAGAAAATACCGCAGAAGGCTTATGGCTATCGGCTAATATTCGATTGCGCAACGCATGCCCTTGTCGCCCAATGTGATTCACCTTCACTTCTGGAGCCCGAAGTGCTCGACACTCTTCTGAAAACAGGACGTCAAAGTTGTTATCTACAATTTGCGCGTTTGTTTGTTTTGAACAGTTCGTCAGTTTGCGGATAAAGTCAGGAAACTGTTTGTTACAGGTTTCTAGCCGAGCAGCCCACTGAGCCTTGTTGACAAACTCTTCGATCTTGATCCACGACTTGCCGAGCTCAGCCGCAGCAACAAGCTCGGCAAGATGCTGCTTCTCTTCTTGCAGTGTTTCGGTTCGATTTTCGTCTTGATCTTGGAGTTGTTCACGTTCTTGCGTTACGTTCTCGAATTCAGTTTTCAGATCTACACCATCAACACGTACGGCATTGATCACCGATAGCGCTAACTGTTCGGACGTAGAAAGGCTATCGGCCGCTACTTCAAGCGCATTGATGACTTGCTCGAGTTTAGCGTAATAGGCTGGCTTTTCGTCGGAGTCGGCATATTCTCGTATAAGCGCTTTGGCGTCAGAGAGTTGTGTCGACGTTACTCTCCCAACGAGCTTCTTGAGTCGTTCTTTGCTACTATTGATGTCCGCAGAGATCTTATCTTCTAAGAGTTCAGCATACTTCTCGATGAGCGTGCGAGCTGCATCCTGCAATGGTTGCCGGCAATACAGGCAGCGCCCGGAATCGTACGCCGAATGTGCATCGAGATGCTGGCGATACTTCTCGGCAGACTCGATGAACATTATCCAGGTATCATCTGGAGCCATTGGCAGGTCGGCTTCTTTAAACAGTGCAACGCGGAACAGTCGATAGTTCTCTTCGAGTTGCTTAAGTTTCTGGCGCTCTTGCTCGTATGTATCGACGTCAAAGTCTTCTATCGCACGGGTGGCTTCACAGGCTTGGCTTAATGCATGTTCAGTGCGCTGCAGCTCTCGAATCCTGATTTTGATAGTATTGGATTCCAGCTCGGCCACCCTCGTACGTTGCGATTCGATACGGGTGTTAACCTCTGGGTCGGTGACTGCCATTGATTTTAGGTGCGCTAGGTCTGTGGCAACACCAAGAGAAGCGATATGTTGATATATACTGGCGTCTTTGTCGAACCGAGATAGAATGTCATCGAGTACTGTCGAAGGGGCTCCAGCATTCTCTTTTGCGGCGTTCTGCACTGCCTTGATGCCATCCATGACATGATCAAATAGCACCAGTGCGGCAGGAGTGTAAGTATAGTCTAGGTTATCATCAACGTGGAGTTTGACTGCACGGCTATCAAATATCGACATCCTGGTAAAAGGGAGTACCCCTTTTTCCCCTCGCCATATATAGCACTGCTCATCATTATCGCCAAGTCTGTACTTGATGGTGGCTGACATTGCCTCAGGCTGAGTGTTAGCGATGTTTCCGAGGATCTCTTTGTCGACTGTACGGCTCTCCGCCAGTGCCTTAAAGATTCGCGAGTATCCTGTCTTGCCTGTGCCATTCTCGCCGAACAAGATGGTGAGGTGAGGATTCGGCTTGATGACGTTACCTGTACCGAGTGCGTTGACGCCAGTGACGTCGGACAGTGATGTAATTGTCAGTGGGGCGATTGTCTCTGTGTCGGCGTTGGAGGCGACAAGCGGCGGCTCATCCGGGAGTGTTCGTTCTTCAAGTCCGTTCTCCTGTAGGAAGAACTTGTACGCAGTCGTTATACTTTTGTCGTCAAGGGGCTCCTTGTTCTCGACGACATTTCGCACGATGTAGCGCGCCCATTCTGGCGCTGAGTTTGCCCATTCAATCAAGAGGGCACGCGGGTCTTTGCTGGGGGAGGTGTTGTTATCGTATTTCGGACTCATTGTAGTGCTTTCGTTAAACATAGTATACTAAGTTCTGGTAATATAATACGCACATATCCCGAGAATTCAATCGCTATTCGTGTCTCCATTATTCTCTGAGGGCTGTACAGCTCGACTTACCTGATCGTGATACGGGTATCTGAGGCTGCATGCTTTGATAGGTGGCTACGTGTGTCGTCACGCCACCGCCCCCACCCCATGCTCCATCACACTCTGCACATCGACTCGTGCCTTGGCCAACACTGCTTCAGCATCACTACCAAGAATCTCCTCTATCTCCCAGGTTCTGACCATCGCCTGTCGTGGCAACCAGACGCCGATGCACTTGGCTTGGTAGTCGTTGTCGAGGTCGAGGATGAGGTAGCCCAGGAGCTGCATGAGTGCTTTGCGCACCCACGGCGCTGTAATGGTGTCCTTGACCTTGCAGTCGAAAAGTGTGTCATCGATGAACCAGTCGCCGTCTGCGCCACCAACCAAGTAGGCGCCAGTAAAGTGCGGATTCTCCGTGTACGCTGCACCGCTGCGGATCATCGTGCGCCACTGCTCGACTTGCGCCTGATTGGCAGCACGCAGATTGGAGACGTCGGCAAGCATGGCGGGCGGAATCGAAGCAAACAGATCATCGACGGTTTTACTCGCGTGCAACCGTTCTCCCAAGGAGCTGAAGAGTGCGCGCAGGCCCGCCCGATATAACGCCTCACACCAGGTGAAGATGATACTGGCGCGATCTTTGTCTTCTTCGGTGCCTTGAATCGTCAGGCTCTCGGCTTCGCGGAAGCTATCTTCCAGCATTTCTGTGATACGCTCACCGTCCTTCATGAGCCGTGCGTACATGAGGGTGAACGCCCTGACGCCAAGGGCAGATGCGCTGTAGCTGGGTTCAAACTGGTCGAGCATCATCCTGGTGCGGATGTCGAAAGCGGTACCAACGGTTGGTGAGTGCCGTCGTTTGTCGTGTACTTCCTCCGGCAGCGGAACGACCAACGGTGCCTTGACTAGGTCGTAGAAGCCGAGCTGCGTGGCGAACTCTTTGCCTGCCTTGGATTGGCCTGCGGCGGTTGCGAGTGCTGGGGCGCAGTTCTCCATCAGCTTGCGAAAGGGAGATTGCTTGTCGTTGAGATGGCTCGTCAGGGTCATGGGAGGCTCCGCTATAGGATTGAGAGGGATAACGGCAGTGCAGTACCGAGCGACGCCGGTGTCGCCGTGGGTGACAGGGGCTGGAGGATACCTCCAGGAGGGACGGGGCTGCGTTGCCGCAATCGATAGTAGAGCGCGGTACGCCGAGCCAGTAGCGCCTCCCGTCCTGGCGGGCTGTTTGCGGCTGAATCGTGATCTGACGTGGGCAAGAGAGGTGCAGTTCGCGGTGCGGGCCACATTCTGCTGTCAGGGGGCAGCCAGAGCATCCTTGCGGGCTACCGGGCACGTTTAAGGTTGGGTTCTAGAACACCTACCCTCCAGCAAAGTAGGCGGCACCTACATCGCTGACGCAGCGGCAGACAAAGCAATAGACGCCGGCGAACCGGCGTCCAACGGAGTGATCGAGGTGCCTGCGCCGCTACGCCGCCTGCAACCTGCTCTCAACAACTGCCACCCGGCCCGCGAGATCCTCATGCTGCGTGGTGAGCAGCCGTAGTGCACCTTTCGCTTCGAGGGCGTCTTGGTGCTGAGCTTCGATGTCTTTACTGAGTGTGTCGATCCGCTTGGTCACTTCCTGATGGTTGCGGTCGATTTTCTCGTCTAGTTCTGCAAACCGCTTGTCAATCTCATTGAACTGAGCACCGATGGCGTCGAAACCTTCCTCCATGCTGCTGCGTACGTCCTTTATCTCATCACGTACGCCTTTAATTTCGCCACGTACATCCTTTATCTCGCGCTCGAGTTTGTCAATGCGTTCATTGATGCGCCCCTCGACAGCACTGAGGTTAGTGGTTAGTAGTTCTTGTATGCGTTGGAAGTCTTTTTCAGTCATATTTACTTCTATTTAAGCATGGTGGGGCGGGGAGTGTAAAGGCTGCACGGTTGATAATGAAGGGATTGCTTGGCGAAACTCCCTATAGTTGTTAAAATAAGTGCAGCACATGGCCGTTTTCGTTTCCAAACATACTCTGCTACCAGGCTCCTCCTACGATGAGGTTGTCGCACACGCCCGCAAGGAGTTCAATACGATTCGGCGCTTGACTAAGCGGCAACCGTACGTTCGCTCCAAGTACTTTCGTGGCGACAAGATATTCATGACCGTGTTTTGGGATCACGTAATGCAAAAGCATCGTGGCGACCGAATGCGTCGCCTCAAACTCTATAAGGCGGCTGTTGATCTCTTGCGAAACTCGACCATCCAGCCGGCCATTCCGCCGATTGTCGACCCGACGCAAAAGGGAATACTACTCTATCGCTTCTACGGCAGAACAAAGGATGGTGTGGAATACTGTGTGCAGGTCAAGCAAGACATGCGCAGCGGGCGCAAGGATTTCATGTCGGTCTTCGACAAAAAAGCGCCGCACTAAGAAGCGAAAATAAAAAAGCCTCCCGCGTTGTAGCCTAAAAACTACCGGCCGGAGACTCTGGCGACACGGTGACGAACTGTGTCTACATTCGATTATATGCTATGTGGGTATATTGTCAAGAGTTTCTGCATGGATCTTTATTAACTATTCTGATTGCACCCAATGTAGGCACTGCATGCAAGAGCGTGTCGAGGTTTATTGCCGAGCGATTAGAAGTTGTCGTGTCTATTGGGAAGGATGATCTTCCATCCCTCCCACCAGCTCCTCCACCCGCATGTCCAGCGCTGTTGCCAGAGTGGCGAGGTTGCGCAGGTAGTGGTGTGACCTCGTCACTGTCGCTCCTGTTCGGTGTCTGGACTGGGTTGTTGGCAGGGCCTGACGCTCCAGGCGGTCGAAGCCGCTGACGTAGCGGCATCTTGGATGATGCGGTACTTCTCAAACATGCTCAGGGCTGGTGAGGCGGATAGGAGGATTGAAGGGTGTTGACATATATCAACTGTGGAAAGTTTCGACTGCGGGTGTAGATCTTCTTGGGTAGTTACGGGCGCTTCTCAACGCCCGGTCCCCACCCTACCTCGAAGGATTCGAGCCATGCGGCAGCAGATTCGTTTTCTCACCCATGCTCTTGGTCGTCGCGAAACGATCAAGTACCTGTCGATCGTGGCTGCCGGTGCGGCTATCGCTCCTCTGACTGGCTGCTCCGGCTCTACCTTGGCATTCAAGAAGTTCGCCGCTGGCACCTGGGACATATCTTTTAATGATACGGAGAGTTGGAAGACTGCAGTTCTTACAGTAAGTGAGGGAAAGTGGGAGTTGCAGGCTAAGCGGAGAGATGGGGATGAGAAAGAAATCGCTCAGGGGGTGTGGAGTATGTCGGGGACCTCTGTGACGGTGGAAGAAACGGGCGAGGAACGGCACTTCGTCCATGAATACCGTGATGTTGCTTCAGGTATTCCTGAAGAAGTAAATACCGAGGAGATGCCTGCGTCAGTCACATGGACTCACGGAACGGATGAGGGTGAGGAAACGGCAACCCGGTTCGAGTTCTCAGTGCAGTGGGATCGTAAGGATCGGAATTTGATCCTGCGGAGAGAGGCATCATCCTCGCGGGGGCCGTTCTCACTAACGGCTAGGAAGCGAAAGAAGTAGCAATTTTCGACTGAGGGGTCGACTAACGAATCAAGAACCTAGGTGGACTCTGTCTGCTCTCACGAGCAGGTGGAACGATGGAGCGTATCTGCCGCTGCAACATGACCAGTTCCACGAGTTGCTGCAGCTGTCGTAGGAGACGAAGCCTACTCACTCATCCCACCCACCAACTCCTCCACCTTCACATCCAGCGCCGCCGCCAGGGCGATGAGGGTGCGTAGGCGCGGGTTCATCGGGGTGCCGGGGCGGGACTCACCCTTCTCGAACTTTTGGTAGGTGTAGGTGGAGATGCCTGCGGCGTGGGCCAGGGCTTCTTGGCTGAGGCCCTTGGCGATGCGGGCGCGCTGCAGCCGCAGGCCGAGCTGGCGGGCGATGGGCCACCACTGCTCGTCTTGGCTGGTGGAAAAGGAAGCGCGCACGACCACCAGCGTCAAGCGGCTACCGACTTGGCACCACCATACATGTATGGCAATCTAGAGATGTCAGCCGAGACGGAGGGAGGTGAGCAGCATGGGTGGCGACTGACCACACGCCCCACGTAGGGGTCAACTCATCTCGCAGCTGCCCCGTACGCGGCAGCTGGGCGGCGTCCGTCAGGCTGCACGAGCTTGGCGGGCGTCGTCTTCCGTGGCCGGTACTGCCTTGATGGCGTTCTTGGAACCACCGGCTGAGCGTGGTGGTCTGGCGTTGGTGTCGGGAGCAACCTCGGCCCAGTCGTCCTGCTCGTCTGGCAGCGTCCAGACGAAGACCATGCCAGCTCGCGGGAAGAGCCAGCCATTGTAGCGGTAGCGCAGCGTCGGCGTATTCGGTACTTGGGTGAGGCGTCCTCCTTCTCCGATGGAGGCAAAGTCGAGGATGCGCATCTGGCCGACTTGCTCTGGGGCGTAGCGCAGCTCGACGTCGAGGCCGCGTGTGGGGCGGTCGATGTCAAGGTGCACCACATGGCCACTGCGGAGCGTGCGAGTGCGGAAGCTGAAGGAGATGACGACCGCCTGCTCCTGCTGGATGACCTGCTCGCCAAGATCAACGGTGTAGACCTGGGAGACCTCATCCACCTGCCGAGAGAACGGCACCGGCGTGCCATTGACGGTGAACTGCTCCAGAGCGAAGACCTCTGGATCACTGGCAGCCAGGCCAGGCACCGGGCGGCGGTACCACACACTCGTCTCCCCACGCTCGGCCACCAGCTGGTCGTAGCGCTGGCGGTCGGAGACGACGGCGAACTTGCGGAAGCGGTGCCGCGGCGTGACGGTGTACTCCCAGCGGACACGTAAGTCGAAGAACGGGGTAGGAGCACTGCTCCTACCCCTTGGTATACCAAGGGTCGCGTCGACGCGGGCGTCGTACCAGCGCTCTTCGGCAGCCATGGCTTGGTGGCGGATGTCGGCATAGACCTCACGACCGAAGGCCGGATCACCGAAGCGCAAGCCCAGGCTGGTACGGGCCAGATCGTCCAGCAGTTCGGGCGTGGCTATACGCGCAACATCTTGACGGTCGAAGCGGAAGGCCTCGATGACGGCATCGCGTAGGGCTGGTGCTTCCTCACGGATCGTCTGACGGAAGCGCTCCGTCACCGCCCGCTCCTGATCGCGCCGGAAGGTGTACTCGAAGAACGTTGACAGCAGCCCCGCACCAAACAGCGTGCCACCCAGCTCGCCCAGTGGCAGCGCGTGCAGCCACTGCCAATCTCGCAACTGCAGCGGGGACAGCCAGGCGTTGAGCATCATGAGAAGGATGCCAGCCAGGGTGAAGGAGACGGCCAAAAGGGCGGCCTTGGTTTTAAGGAGACGGTGGTGAAGGGAAGGGTGATGGTTGACAGGCATATCTAATTTTAGATTAGCATTATATGCTCGAGTGCGCAAATATAACTAGCGAAACCGGTTCATTGCTTGGTAGATTCCTTGCGGAAGACATCGAAGTCCAGAAACTTTGCGAAGAAGCGTGGAATATTCGTCTTATTGCTTCCAATCGACTCTGACCCTCCTTTCGTCTCGTCGACCCACTCCTTAGCGCGCAGTCTCACGAATAGTACGAGTGCAGGAAGAGCAAACATACCGACAGCGATGCCTCCACCGGCTAGCAAATCCGAATGCTTGGGCCTGCCAGCCAGAACCGCAGCGCCACAAAAAGCATTGGTAGCAATAGTAAAGCAAACTGCATAAACAAGAACCGTGTTTCCCAGGCGCCACAATGGGATGCGTGGCTCGGTGAGCAAGCCTTCTTTATGATGCTCGACAATCCGCACTCGCTCGCAGTAGCTCCCGATGAACAACCATGCAAACCATGCGCAGAACACGAGATAGTACAGCGTCGCAACGGTTGCATCAGATGAATACTTCTCAGTCGCAATGGCGTAAAGGAAGAAGAATCCAACCAGGATCATCCAAAGTGGAAGTACCACGAACCGCCACCACGGTACATAGTGGGCAGCAAGGAGATGAGCCTCTTGGGATACCCTTAAGTCCTTAAGTGGGCGTTGGTATGCATCGTCGTCTCGATCGGGGTCGAGCGTGCTGTTAGTCCATTCGATGGTCCGATAGGCTTTTGCTGTCCTAGAGAACTGGCTGAGCCCAGCCACGGCATTAACAACGGTCCCGAGTATGGCAGTCAGGCTAACGATCAGTGCGACGACGCTGGCGTCTTTGGGTATCCAACTCATGCTCGCACGTTATGTCGTTACAACCTTACACGTGCCAGTTTGAGCCCTTGATGTTCTGAAGACTTTCGCCAGTCTCGACTGCGCGGTAGGATTATCTGTTCTCGCGCCGCACAGCGAACTCACCTCACGCACACCGCCCTCAGCGCACTGGCTTCGTCAGCAACCCACTGCCGTAGATCTTCCTTGGGCCTCTGGATGGAAAAACAGGTCAAGCAGCGCGGCTTGTCAGAGAAGCCGTTCACCTCGCATTCTCGTGTCAAGTCAGCTGATGGTGGCTCCGGCCGGAGTGATGCGGACAGACCGGTGCGATGCCAGACACCACCTCATTATTCATCGACTACTCGTCACGTGAACTCTACGTATGGTGCGATACAAGGCGTACCCGTCTTCTCCCCCTGAACACCCGTGACATCGACAAGTGCTAGCCGTCCAAGTTCGTTCATCGGTACGACAGTATAATGCCGGCAAGGCTGTTGCCATAACTAAGATCTGCATAGTACAGCGCACTACAACAAATCCATATGAAACCAGCGGCCTCCGTAGTTTCTATACCCATAATGCTGCAGCATATGGCACGACTCTATATCCTAGTGCGACTATTGTTGCCGCAGCTATGATGAGGGAAACGGCAAAATGCCAAACTACCCGACAATTGCTACTACGTTCGTTGTCGACGATTTTCTTTTTTGGAATGTCCTGCTTCACCGCTTCTTTAATTGCAAGATCTCTTTCGCATACTATGCGACGCATTATTTCTATTCTCCAAATAGTAGAGAGAAAGAGAACTATGCAAAGAATAGCGAGAGTCACCGTCACAGAGAGCATTATGAAACAAAGTTTAGAAATAAAATCATGTGGATTAGATCTTAGGTAATTAGGGTTACATATCTCTACCTTAGGCAACAGACTGAGAAAGGCACCTGAGAATACTGCCATTATCGATGATAGCAACAGTAGGAATCGTGGCGTGTTTACTATCTTGCTAACTAGTTCATGCTCATTCTCTTTCGTCAAGAATAAAGCGGAAACGAAAGGAGCGATGAGCGATGTTCCAGTGAACGCGATAGCATTTCTTGACACAATTTCGGGACCGACAAACATTGCTATCAACATAATAACTAGTTGAAGAAACGAAACCACCAATCCCGGAATAAGGAAGTTTCCACGTCTCGCGTTCAACGTGACAAGAACTTCATACTTTTGCTTCAATAGCTCCCGAAGTATTACGGACGCCCGTTCTCTGTGGCGCTCGATGAGCACCCCATCGTTTACGCCTATCAGATATCCTTGTTGCTCTCCTACTACTACGACGTCGTCGATCGTTGTTCCGTGGGCGCTGACGACACGAATATGGTTGGGAATCTCTTCACCGATACCGATCTTGATTCGTGGTGCAGATGTCCCAATCCAGCGTGATAAACGCGCGAGACCTGGTGGCAAAATGGACCTATGGCCGTAGCCAATTATCATTTCATTATTTTCTACCCCACTCAACGCTAATCCGGAAAGCGGTTGTTTCGGTTTCGTGCTACGGGAAAGGTCTCCTTGTTTTAACGACATGCTGGTGAACTGTAGTTTTACTATGTAGACTGTTCGATCAGATGCAGGGGCATGTTCAATACACTGGATATAATGATCACTAAGCAACTCAACGAGCGACTCTAGTTTGACAATAGATTTGCCAATTCCGCCTTTTCTTGCTTCGTTTATAAATGCTTGGCTCGATTCCTGTTTATCCACTTCAGACGAGCCTCTTCCGTAACCTAACGCCCTGCGAGCAGCGTTGAACAAGCTTCGTTCAGAATCAACCTTCCCAGTGTATCCGAGAGCCAGGCATTGGCCAACAAGTATATGCGCACTCACTGCTATATTTTCGTATCTTCTGCATAGGTGAATCGCCTGCCCCTGGGCCCCTCGAAGGTCAACGTCAAACAGAGGCTTTTTATCCAGAAGGATTACAGGTACCGAAAATGGATGAGCCTTAACGCATGGATCTTCAGCACATTTTAATTCTTCTTTTTCTATTTTTTGGAGCGCATGATTGTCGATATCGAGTGTAATTGATTGACGCACGCCTTCAGTGTCAAGAAGATAGTAGGTGTCCACGCGGCGTAGAATATGTTCTTTCTTAGTCCAAAGACGTAAATAAAATGAAGCATACTCTCGCCCAAGATAATAAGGAGTAATGTTTGGTGTGGAAGTCATGGAGATTACAGTCCTGAACCTGGTGAGTTCGATCGTGCAAGAATGTCAGCAAATTTTGCTAAACTACACCTATATTTGTGGCAGATGAAAATAGAGGGGATCAGTCTTAAGGCTGATTAGAGACACACTAAAACTGAAGCTCTTTGCCTCAAAACACGCATTCTTATTCGAGTCAAAGAGTTTTAAATTAAAGTATATTTACATGCAGGAAGACTATGCTGTTGGTGAGTCAATCTGATACGAGTGATCGCGTCCGAGCCGCGTCGAAGCGCGGATTTGCTTAAGCCTTGTAATCTCTCTGTTGATCTCTATTTGAAGACCGACTATCGCGCGCCGAACTCGCTTGGAATCATCTTCGCCACTCAAAGGTGTGTCACTATTGTTTAACTGCTCCATGTTGGACATTGTTAATCCATCCCAGTACTGGTCTAGATACCGTACGAGGAATTCGTGGGCTTTGATACGCTGATCCAAAGTGTCGTAGGTGGTTATCCCATTTTCTGTCAAAATGAGTTGCTTATGAAGCTCCTCTGGGATTCGAACCTTGATGGGGAGTTCGCCTTTTACAAAGACTGCCGTTTCAAGAGTTGGTAACTCTGGCCTGTCTGCAAAAAAATCTGAAGGCACATCCGGAACATCAAAAATCTGAGTCGTATCCTCGTGCGGGGTGCTGTCATAAATCGGTATTTGCGTCTCTTTGGCACGCCTAATCGGCTTTCTTTGTGTTTTCGGAACAATTAACGGTGCGCTCATTAGTTCGCCTATTCCTATTTTCGCGATGCTCCTCAGGAGCCAAGTGTCAGCCTGCTGTTGAACTTCACTCCGCACTGACATCATTTCATCTGCTTTGTTTTCGGAATTACTTGTTTCGCTCATAATGGTTGCTATTATAAAACAGTCAACCAGTCTATGCAATATAGATGCAAGCGACTTGCTTTGTTCCTTCGAATTCCGTCTCTATATCGTGAAGAGCAAATTCACGGATGCATTCGAAAAGCGACTGCCTCGTAATATCGATCTACCGCTGCACCGCAAGGCGGACGCATCTGGTGCGCAGCAGACAGACGCCATCGGTGACACGCAGGCGCAGGTAGCCTGCCAGGCCGTGACAACGGCCGGTGCTGCCGCAGCCTGAGGGTGTCTATGTCTGCCTGGTAGCGCATGCCTGTCTCCATCGTCGCGCTGGGCCCGGTGGCCCGCAGATCCTTCTGGACACTTGGAAAGGTAGCACTCCTCGCTGTGGGTGCCCATAGGGAGCGCGCGCACCAGACCTGCCACGGTAGGCAGCCGCTTGCAGGAAGTTGTAGGAAGCGGGGAGCCCACGGCCTTGTGCTGGAAGAAATGTCCGTCAATGCGGCCTCAGACCGCATGAACTTTGTGACTAACCGAAAGGATAACAAATCAGTCACGTACGGCGTGGGCGGGATGCAAGGCTTCAGATGACATCGTGCTACCTGACTTTTGTGCTATCGGTAAGGCGGACCACCTGTGTTAATTGGCCTGGCAACGAACATCGCGACTCTCAAGACGGACCGGCACTCTCCAGCGTCCTCTCCAGAACCTGCCCAGGCGCGCTGTCAGGCCGCTACCTCCATGCTGACCCGCACAGTGTTACCGAGGCTGGTGCTCGTCACCATCACGCCGCAGGGCAGCGCGCCGACGACTGACACCGCAAAGGCCGGCCACATCTCGCCAGCCCAGGTGATGCGCACCTGGGTCTCCTGACTAGCCTGAGGCGCAGGTAGCGCCAGCGGGTACACCAGCTGACTGGTTAGCCACCGAACGCCCGAGCTAGCTGTACTTCCTTGGGAGGTTGTGAACAGTGCTGAGGTTGTGTGAAGGCCTCCGGCAGGATGTGGGTTGACACACTCGCATCACTGACCGGAGGCCCTCATGACCCACGCTAACGCACCGCTGACCCCTGAGGGGCGCCGTCGTCTTGCCCG
>ERZ772979.596-NODE-596-length-24392-cov-53.674282_pt1 | contig 24392 bp, 16 predicted proteins | sample MGYA00511130_ERZ772979 | MGnify/ENA primary metagenome ERZ772979 (study PRJEB29015, sample SAMEA2738103) | human oral metagenome | biome: human oral; feature: human-associated habitat; material: saliva | place: China | collected 2186 ... | reverse complement strand
AGGCCGACGCCGGCTTCAACGGCTCCTTCACCGTGACCTACCGCGTGCAGGACGCCACCAAGGACATTGATCGCGAGGTCCAGGGAACGATTCAGGCGACCGTCCTGGATAAGCCCGGCGCACCCACGAGGGCGAGCGCGGTATCGAACAGCGCGGGCACAGCCCTGGTGTCGTGGAGCTCGGGGTCGACGGGCGGCTCCCCCATCACCTCCTACACCGTCACCGACCACACGCAGGGCGACTCCAAGTCCTGCGGCGCTGTCACCGAGTGCCTCTTCGACGGGCGCACGAACGGCACCGAGCACACCTTCTCGGTCACCGCGACGAACGAGGTCGGGGAATCCGACCCGTCCAACAAGACGAGCGTCCTCATCGACGCCAAGCCCGAAACCCCCGGCGAGCCCACCGTGAAGCCCGGAGACAGGTCCATCACCGTGTCGTGGACCCCTCCGGTCAACACCGGATCCGACCTGGAAGGCTACGACGTGGAGCTCTCGCCGGGCGGTGTGCAACCGGCCCGCGCAGACGAGACGTCCCTGACGATCTCCGGCCTGGACAATGGCCACGTGTACAAGGTTCGGGTCAGGGCTCGCAATAGGAACTACACGTCCGAGTGGTCGTCCTTCTCCCAGGGAGTGACGCCCTACGGCGCGCCGGGAGCCCCGTCGGGCGTCAGCGCCACCTTCTCGAATGGCACCGCGCAGGTCACGTGGAACGAACCGTCTAATACGAACGGTCGTAACATCGAGCAGTACACGGTCAGCGCGGAGGGCGCCGACCCGGTTGAAGTCAAGGCTCCGTCCACCTCCACATCATTTAAGCTCAAGCACTCCGAGCAGCAGGTCTCCATCAGCGTGGTCGCCGTGAACGACACAAAGGATCCCGGCGCGCACACCTCGCCCGCGGCGACGACCACCGTGTGGGCCGTCGACGAAGTCAACGCCCCCTCGATCAAGTCACTGAAGGCCACGGGTAACTCGAAGGAGATCGCGTTCAACTTCGTGTTCCAGCCGGGCAACGGATGGAGCAAGAGCGACGTCGTCGACTACCAGTGGTCGCCCGACGGGGTCCACTGGGACTCCCTGTCCAGGGATGGCGATCACACCGTCACCAGCCCGGCGCTCACGGATGGTGTCGACGCAACGCTCCAAGTCAAGGTGACCGTCCGCAAGAGCGGCACCGATAAAACATCCGAAGCGGTGGCCACCGGCGGCACCGTGAGTTCCTTCGGTCCCCCCACGCCACCATCCGTATCGTGTCGGCCCGGCGGACCCGGGTGGGTCAATTGTTCCTGGAGCAATGCAAACGACGGCGGCAGGAGCACACAGCTGGTCCTATCAGGGGCTGCTAGCGACACCATTAACAACACCCGTGACGGGCACCTCGAGTTCAACGTCGGTGAAGGTAACAGCGCTCAGCTGTGCATCAAGGCCGTCCAGACCTCGAGCGAAAAGGGAACGCGCGAGTCCAATCCACAGTGCGCCAGCGCCACGGCCCCCAGGTATGCCCGTAGCTACAGCGGATTCAGGGGCGGCTCGGGCACATGCGTGGTTGGCTCATGTGGAAGCGGTCCTTTCACCAAGGTGGGGCTGGACCTGTCCGGGTGGCCTCCGAACGCCACTGTCAGGTGCTCCGGAACCTACGACAAGAAAGACACCTGGGTGACCCTGCAGGTTGACGGCAACGGAAACTGGAGGGGAGTCCCCGGGACGCCAGGGCTCCCCAGGTGGACCTGGGGCGGCTCCGATATTGGGGATCTTGTCGGAAACGCTGACGAAGATTTCAACGGCTGGTTCACCTGCCGACAACAGTAGAACGGCCGCCCACACAGCAATAGGCAACCCGTCACACAGCACAACAAAGGACAACAATGGAAGTCACCGAAGACAACGCTCACTGGTTCGCGGACTCTTTCACGAGGATCACGGACAACGTCGGCAAGGCCCTCCTGGGTAAGGAAGACGTCATCCGACTGGCGCTGACCTGCATGTTCGCCGAGGGCCACCTGCTCTTGGAGGACGCGCCGGGAACAGGCAAGACGGCGCTGGCGCGCGCCATCGCCGCGACCGTGCACGGCACGCATTCGCGTATCCAGTTCACGCCCGACCTGCTGCCCTCCGACATCACGGGCGTGACCATTTACGACCAGCGCACGGGCTCGTGGGACTTCCACAAGGGTCCCATCTTCGCCTCGATCGTCCTGGCCGACGAAATCAACCGCGCCTCGCCCAAGACCCAGTCGGCTCTGCTGGAGGTCATGGAGGAAGCCCAGGTCACGGTTGATGGCGTGCGCCGCGAGACGGGACGCCCCTTCATGGTGATCGCCACGCAGAACCCCGTCGAGCAGGCCGGCACCTACCGCCTGCCCGAGGCTCAGCTGGACCGCTTCCTCATGAAGACGTCGATCGGCTACCCGGGCCGCGAGGCCGGCATCGACGTCATCCTCGGTTCGGCCGCTCCCGACCGCACGCGCGCCCTGGCCCCCGTCATCTCCACGAAGGCGGTCGCCGACATGGCGGATCTGGCGGCCAACAACTACGTCGACCGTTCGATCGCCGCCTACGTCCAAGACCTGTGCGAGGCGAGCCGCGCCGACTCCGAGGTCCGTATCGGCGTGTCCACGCGAGGCGCGATCGCGATGATGCGCGCGGCCCGCGTGTGGGCGATCGCCCAGGGCCGTAACTTCGTGATCCCCGACGACGTGCAGGCCCTGGCCGCACGCGTGTGGGCGCACAGGCTGGTCCTGGACCCCGACGCCGAGTTCGGCGGGGCCACGCGCGAGGGCGTCATCGAGCGGGCACTGGGAGCGGTCGCCGCCCCGGTCATGAAGGGCTGAGGACTGTGGCACCGCGTTCCGTCGCCGACAGGCGCCACCTGCGCGACCGCCTCGACGCCGTCACTCGCGCGCGCGTCGGGTTCGCGCGCGCCTCGGCGGCGGTCGCCTCCTCCTGGCGGCGCGTCATCGACGCGCTGCGCCTCGTCCGAGGCGTGGGCGCGCTCATGCGGCTCGCCTCGTCCCTGACCCCGCTCGGCTGGGGAACGGCGATCATCGGGGCGGGAGCCTCCCTCGCGGGCGTCCTGTTCTCGTGGGTGGAGGCGGCCGTCCTCGGCTTCACGTGCCTGTCCCTGGTGGCCCTGTCCCTCCTGTGGTCGCTGGGCCGGGCCGGGCACACCGTCGCGCTGCGCCTGGCCAACACGCGCGTGACGGTCGGTGAGAAAGCGCTCGGCGCCCTGACGGTCACCAACCCCACGTCCCGCCGCCTGCGCGCCACCATGGTCGAGCTGTGCGTCGGCGCGGGCGCGAACTCGTTCCTGTGCCCTCCCCTGGGCCGCGGTGAGAGCCACGAGGAGGTCTTCGCGATCGCGACGACAAGGCGCGGCATCGTGGCCGTCGGCCCCGCCTCCACGATCCGCGGCGACAGCCTGGGCCTGGTCCGCCGCGTCCAGACGTGGTCCGACGCCACCGAACTCTACATTCACCCGCGCACGGTCGCCATGAACGCCTCGACGGTCGGTTTTATCCGCGACATCGAGGGCGCGACCACGCAGGACCTGTCCTCCGCGGACGTGTCCTTCCACGCCCTGCGCGAGTACGTGCCCGGCGACGACCGGCGCGCCATCCACTGGCGCTCCACGGCGCGCATCGGCAAGCTCATGGTCCGCCAGTTTGAGGAAACGCGCCGCTCCCACCTGCTGATCGTCCTCGACCTCGACACCGACGCGTGGGCCAGCGACGACGAATTCGAGATCGGCGTCTCCGCCGCCGCCTCCATGGCGCGTGCGGCCCTGGTCGACGCGAAAGAAGTGTCGGTCCACACCCAGGCGGGCCACCTGAAAACCCCCACCCCGATGCACGCGATGGATTCCCTGTCCGGCGTGGAGCGCGTCCTGGGCGCTGAACGCATCAGCGCGCTCACTCAGCGCGCCGGGACCGAGGCCTCCCAGGCCTCGACCGCCGTCGTCATCTCGGGATCGCGCACGCACCTGGCCGACCTGCATGCGGCGCTCACGCGGCTTCCCCTCGACATGGTGATCACCGGCGTGCGCATCGACACGGACTCGGACTTCGAGCTGCGCACGCTCGGCAACACGCCGGTCGTCGTCGCCCCGACCCTGGATGAGTTCGCCATCGGAATGTGGAAGGCCCTCGGATGAAGCCCCACCCCTCCCCCACGTCCCGCGCGACCTCACCGGCCCTGCGCCGCGGCGTCGACGCCCTCGCAGTCGTGTCGATGCTCGTCGCGGCGGCCCTCATTCACGGTCCGGTCTTCGGCGGACACGCAGGCTACGTCGCGGCCCTGGGGGGCCTGGTCGTGGGCCTCCTGGTCGCCGCACTCACGGCCGCGGCGCGCGTGCGCGCCATCGGGTCGACGCTGGCGCTCGCCGCCGCCTATCTGCTGACCGGCGGGGCGCTGGCACTCCCGACGACGACTCTCTTCCACGTGGTGCCCACGCGGCGAACCATCCAGATGCTCGTCGTCGGCCTGATCACCTCGTGGAAGGACCTGCTGACGGTCCAGCCGCCCGCAGGCATCTTCGTGGGCCCCGCGATCATGCCGTTCCTGAGCGCCCTGGTCACCGCCTTCGTCGCGCTCACCATCGTGTTGCGCACCAAGCGACCGCTGTGGGCGCTGGCACCCGTCGGGCTTCTGGCGCTCCTGGGCATCATCTGGAGTTCTCAGCTGGCGCCCTTCGCCCTGCCGATCGGCCTGTTCAGCGTGGTCGTGGGCATCGTTTGGTCCGCGTACGTTACCGGTCGCGCCCGCCGCGAAGGCAGCCGTGGGATCGTCGAGTTCAACGTTTCCACGGTCACGCCCACGGCCCGGCGAGGCATCGGCGCGGTCACGCTGATCATTCTGGCTCTCGCGATCGCCGTTCCCCTCACGCGCATCGTCGTCACGGATTCGCACCGAGTGGTCGCACGCGACTACGTCGAGCCGCCGCTCAACCTCCAGGAGTATCACTCCCCTGCCACCCAGTTCCGCTTCCTCAACACGACCGATAAGGACACCGATCTGCTGACGGTGGACGGGCTGCCCGAGGGCGGCAGGCTCCGCCTGGCGACCCTGGACTACTACGACGGGACCGTCATCCAGATCGCCGCGAACGCTAACGGGTCGGGTTTCCGCCACGTTGGCTCCTCGTTCTACGAGACGCCGCTGCCCGCCGGCGCCGAGGCCTCGAACGTGACCGTGCGCGTTGAAGGCTATTCGGGGAACTGGGTGCCCACGGTGGACGGCGTCCGGTCGCTGGAGTACACGTCCGATCGCGCGGGGCAGCTCGCGGACGCGCTCTACTTCCACGACCATTTAGAGACGGCGCTGTCCACTGTGCGCCTCGCGCAGGGGGACACCTACCGTGTGAGCGGCATCGTGACCCATCAGTGGAGCGACGAGGAACTCGAAGGCCGCGCCTTCTCATCAATGACGCCTCCCTCCGATGAGGGTGTTCCCTCCGACGTGTCCGACGCGGCCAACGAGATGATCGGGGACGCCGCGCCTGGCATCGCCCAGGTTCGTGCCATCCAGCGCGCGCTCCACGACGAGGGCTTCTACTCCGACGGCTCCGATCAGCTGTCTTTGCCGGGCCACCGCACGTCGCGCATCGAAGACTTCCTGAGCGCCGATCAGCTCATCGGCGATGACGACCAGTACGCGGTCGCGATGCTCCTCATGCTGCGGTCGCGCCAGATCCCCGCCCGGATCGTCATGGGTTTCCACCCGGAGACCCCGGCCTCGGGACAGTTGACGCTGACGGGCAAGGACACGCACCTGTGGGTCGAGGTCCCCTTCGAGGGCGCGGGCTGGGTGCCTTTCGACCCGACGCCCCCGCGCGACCACGTCCCCCAGACGGAGGTCCCTAAGCCGAAGCCTGACCCGAAGCCGCAGGTGCTCCAGCCGCCAGACCCGCCGCAGGACCCCGCGGAACTGCCTCCGGACACCTTCGACGATTCGGACGACGACGAAGACGGCTGGCCCGCGTGGATCCGTGTTCTCCTCGCGATCCTGGGCTGGAGCGCCGTGGGCGTCCTGGTGCTCTCCCCGATCTGGGGTCTGCTCCTGTTCAAGGCGCTGCGTCGGCGACGCAGGCGCACGGTCGGCACTGACGAGGAACGCAGCGCGGGCGCGTGGGACGACGTGGTCGACTACGCGACGGACACGGGCCTGCGCGTCCCGCTTCGGGCGACCCGGCTCACGCAGGCGCGCGCCATCGACGCGAGGCTGATCGACCGCCGCGCCGACATTCCCGACGACACCGGCTTTCACCGGTGGGACGAGCAGTGCACCGCCCTGGTGTTCATGGCCCGTTCGATGGACGCGGTCGTGTTCTCCGACGCGGGCGCTCGGGGGCGCGCACCGGAGCGTTCCTGGGAGATCAGGGACGAGGTCGTGGCCGCGATTTCGGGGAAGACGCCCTGGTATCGGCGCTACTGGGCGCACCTGTCGGTGAGGTCGCTGTGGATGCGCCGGGTTCCCCTGCGCGTGCGCCTCGAACGCCTCACGGAGCTGCTCGCCCAGCGGCGCCAGAAGAAGACGACACCGGCGGCCACCGACGAGGCCACACCCCTGAAAGGTACGGACAATGTATGAAATGATCGTTCCGGGCAAGTATCCCGTTCAGGTTCCTCCGCACCTGGCGGGGACGGTCGCGGTCAGCATCGGGCTCCGACTGGCGTGGCGTGTCATCGCCACCGTCATCTGCACCATGCTCATGGTTGTTGTATCCTTCGTCTCCTCCTACTTGCTATTCGTGCGCAGGATGCCGACGGACGACTACAACACTGTGGACGTTGTCGGTGCTGTGCTGGTTTTCGCGTGGATTTGCTTTGTGGCCATCAGGCTCGTACATACGGGCGCGACTCCTCTCATGAGCCTGACCGGCGTGCGATGGGTGCGCGTTGACACGGGTGCTCCCGCGGGGTGGGCGGGCCCGGGAAAGCTCCTCCTGCAGGCCTTCATCGGTACGCTGACCTTCGGTGTCGGTTCCATCATCATCTGCTTCGCCAGCATGGATCACATGAATCGGACGTGGTTCGACCGCGCGCTGGGCATCGTCCCGATTAACACGAATGCCGGACGCGACACGTACAAGACCCCCGTCATCCCGCAGTCCCAGGCGCCACTGCAGCCGGTGGTTTATCCGTGGAACGCGACTGCCTCGGCCGCTGCCTTCCTTCCTCCTGTGCCATCCGTGCCGTCTGTTCCGTTTGCGCCGTCCGCACCGCCGTCCATGCCGTTGTCCGCGCCGCCGTCCATGCCGTTGTCCGCGCCGCCCGCGCCTCCCGCCCCGGAGCCAGAAGCGACGCAAGTACCGTGGGCAAGCGCCGCCTCCGACCCGGTGCCGACGCCGCCCACGCAATTCTCCGCGCAGGCGTCCGTGCCGGCGGCCACGGCACCGTCCTCGGACTACATTGGCTCGACCCCATGGTCGAACTCGGACTCCGATGCGTCTGCCAGCGAACCCGCGGCGACCGAGCAGCCGCTGTCTTTCTCGCCGCATTCGTCCTCCTATTCGACGAACGCGCAGGCGTCTGATTCCTCCCTGTCCCAGGACGACGCTGACGACCGCACGCAGCTCGGGGTGCGCTACGACACGGCTCGCGTCACCTTCGACACGGGGGTGACGTACCCCTTCGGGGGAACGATCGTGCTCGGGCGCAACCCGCTCGCCCCGGCCTCGCACCCGACGGCGTCCCCCGTCCCCGTTGACGACCCGCAGCGGACGGTGTCGAAAACACACGTCGCGCTGACGGCGACTCGCGAGGGGGTCCTCGTCGAGGACCTGCACTCTACCGGGGGAACGGTCGTCGTTCGCGCCGACGGCGAAGAAACGCCGGTCCTGCCCGGCGCTCCCGTCCAGGCGCGAGCCGGAGACACCGTCCGCTACGGGCAGCGGAGCGTGGTCATCGATGGATAGCGCAATCGCCGAGGCGGTCGGCCCGGGAGGCGCACGGCTCGTCATTGCGCACGCGGCCCGCACGGACGTGGGGCGTCGGCGCGTCCGCAACGAAGACTCGTGGGGCGCGTCCTTCCCCGCCTACTTCGTTGCGGATGGGATGGGCGGCAACGACGCGGGCGACGTCGCGTCGAGGGCCGTGGTCGATGCTGTGTGTGGCTCGTTGGAACTCGGCGAGTTCGCGACGCCAACCCTGCTGTCGGAGGCGGTTTCCCGCGCCGCGGCCTCGGTGTGCGCACTGGGCACCGGACACCGGGCCCCGGGGTCGACGCTGACGGGTGTTGCCTTCCAGGAGTACCGCGGCAAGCCCTGCGCGGCCGTGTTCAACATCGGTGATTCCCGTACGTATTTGCTCTCCGAGGGCAGCTTCGAGCAGATCTCCGTGGATCACTCCGAGGTGCAAGAACTCATTGACGCGGGGTGCGTCACCGACGTCGAGGCCCGGGCGCTTCCCCGGCGCAACGTCATCACACGCGCGTTGGGGGCAGGAATGTCCGGCGATGTCGCCGCGGACATTTTCATGGTTCCCGTCCACTGCGGCGACCGGTGGGTGATCTGCTCCGACGGGCTGTCGGGGGAGGTGACGGACGCGCTCATCGAGATGATCGTGCGACACGTGACGGATCGCGAGCAGGCGACCGACGAGCTCATCGCGCAGGCGCTGGGCGCCGGAGGTAAAGACAACGTCACCGTCATCATCGTGGATGTTGTGGAGGCCGCGCCCGAGTGGGGGCAGCCGAGCAGCGGCGATGAGACGGTCGATAACGACGCGACGCTCAGCGGCCCGACTCATGCTGGCCTGACAGCGGTGTCGGCGCAGGAGGGGCCGCACGTAAGCGGGGTGGAGGAATACCATGCGTAGACGCACGTGGACGCCCGGCGGCTACCCTGCCGCTGTGACCGAGCGCGGGATTTTCGTCCTTGAGCCGGGTCATGAGGCGCTCGCCCAGCGATTCTGGGAACTCATGTTGGATGGCGCAGACCTGTCTGTCCTGTTGCAGGAACTGACGTCCGCGTTCGCCGCCAACCTGGCGTCGCTGCCCAGTTTTGTTGCAATCATTGACGAGGCCGGTGGCGCGCATATCGCGGTGCGCGGCGCTTTTGAGGTCGTCGTTGATGGACCCGAGGGGCCGACGTCCGTGGCCGGAGGTAACGTCATCACGTGGTCCGAGTATCGTTTCCGCACGCACTCGGGGTGGCGGATCGCCACGCCGGTGGACGGCCTCGCGCCAGAAGAAACGCCGTGGCAGGCGCTCAGCGCGGTTCTGCCCGTGTCCACGCTCGCGTCGGGCACGGTCGGCGAGGTCGGGTCCGTCGGCGCCTCCCCGGTCGTGTCGCGTCTCGAGTCCGAGGCTCGCCCGGGCCTCGACGAGGCCGCCGTCCCTGCGCTCTCCGGTACGCCCATCGACGAGGCCGACGTCCCTGCGCTCTCCGCTGCGCCCATCGACGAGGCCGGCCCCGCCACGAGTGAGCCCGTGCACTCACCGGAGAAAGAGGAGGACGAACGACCCCTCGCCCTCTCATCGCCGTCGTCTTCGCAGGGCGAGCCCGCCGGAGAGACGCTCGTAGTGGTCGAGGATGACGATTCCCCCGCCGCGGCCTTTTTCGCGGCGGCTGCGGTCCCATTCTTCGAGGAGGCGCCCCTTGGCTCTGACGTGCCCGCCCCCCTCGCGGACGACGAATCTGACGAACCAGGCGAACCAGGCGACCCCCCGTCGACGTCCCACCACGACTGGGACGCTCCCGCAGTTGAGGCGTCGGATCAGGCCGAAAACACGGGGGAGGAAACGCAAATCCCCTGGTACGATCGCGAGGAAGAAACGGAGGAATCCTCGCCAGGTGACGACCGCGTCTCCTCCGGTGACGCGCAACCGGATCCCGAACCCGGAGAGGAACAGGTGTCTGTCCCCGCCATCGACGCGGAGCCGGGGTACGCGCCCGGGGAGCAGGGCAGTGAGGATCGTGTCTCCCCCTACGAGTACCTCTACGACGACGTGACCCGTGCGGGAACCGTCGAAGACGCGGCCGTTCGTCACGTTCGTAACTCCGATGTCATCGACGACGACCCCGTCCCCGTTCCCCCATCCCACGGCCCCTTCACCGGTACCGAACAGGAGGCTGAGCAAGAACCCACGCCCGCTCTCTCCTCGTCCCTGCCTATTTCGAGCGTTCCGCTCACGGTCACGCCCACGCAACCCGAGCCTCCGATCGACGTGCCCCCAGGCGGCTTCTTCATCGACTCCGTCCCCGGGTTCTCGTCGGACGCGCGCTCGACCCCCACGGCGACGCCGAGCGCGGCCTACCGCCGCTTCATGAAGGCCACGGCGGACGGCGACCACGATGGGATGACGACGCTCCCTCAGCGCGCCCGCGAGCTACGCGACTATGCCCGCCACGTCAACTCTGAACCAGACGAGTCATCGCAGGCTGCGTCCGCGCAGGCCTCTCCCGCCGCACACTCCTCCCCCGCCGCACACTCCTCTCCCGCCGCGATCGGGCCGCAGGTCCTGGCCGTCTTGTGCGAACAAGGACACCCGAACGCAACCCATGCCTCGTCGTGCCGAATCTGCTCATCGCCGCTGGGCAGCACCGCCGTGACCGTCCCGCGCCCCAGCCTGGGCCGGATCATCTTGTCAACAGGGGAAGAAGTGGCACTGGACCAGGACATCATCATCGGGCGCCGCCCGCGATCGAGTGCAGGGGCTGACCGGCAACCCGCGCGCCTGGTCATCGTCCCAAGCCCCCGCAAGCAGATTTCACGCAGCCACTGCGAGCTACGGATCGACGACTGGGACGTGCGCCTGCACGACCTGGGCTCCAATAACGGAACGTACCTGACGCGCCCCGGGCAAGCCCCCGTGCGCCTGGACGAGAACGTTCCCACGGTGCTCAAACCGGGAGACGTCGTCGAACTGGGTGAAGAGATCTCGTTCCGGATGGAGGAGTAATGCGACGGCCACTTGACCCCCCAGCGATTCCCAACGCGACGTTCGTCCGGCACCTCGGTTCGGGCGGCTTCGCCGACGTCTACCTGTTCCGCCAGCTGATGCCCCAGCGTGACGTGGCAGTCAAGGTCCTGCGACCGGACTCCAATGCCCAGGCCTCGGCCGCCTTCGACGCGGAAGTCAACCTGATGGCCCGCGTCTCCAACCACCCGTCCATCGTGTCCTTTTACACGGCGGGAATCACGGACGACGGCCGCCACTACCTGGTCATGGAATACTGTCCTCCCCCGCACCTGGGCCAGCGCTCCAAAGAGCACCGGATCCCCGTGTCGCAAGCGCTCGACATCGGCGTGCGCATCGCCGGAGCGGTCGAGACGCTTCACCAGCGCGGGATCATTCACCGCGACGTGAAGCCCATGAATATCCTGTTCACACAGTTCGGGCACCCCGTCCTCACTGACTTCGGCATCGCCGCGCAGACAGGAACGGACGAGGAAACAGCCGGCGGGTTCTCCGTCGCGTGGGCGCCCCCCGAACAGCAGGACGGGACAGGCCCCTTCGGGCCCACGATCGACGTCTATTCTCTGGCTGCCACCGTGCATGGCATCCTGACGGGTCACTCGCCCTTCGAGGTTCCCGGAGGAGACAACCGCGAACTCTCCGTGCTCAACCGGGTGCTGCGCTCCCCTGTTCCCGCCATCGGTCGAAGCGATGTGCCCGCGGAACTTGAGCGTATCCTCGCGATCGCCATGTCGAAAGACCACAAGCGGCGCTACCAGTCGGCGCGCGAATTCGCCCTCGCCCTGCAGCACGTCCAGTCCTCTCTGCGCCTGACCCCCACTCCCTTCGAGGCCATGGGCGTGGAGGGGCCCACCGCCACCTACGAGGACGATGAGGGGGACGAAACCAGCGCCGCGCCGATCGCAGTTTTCTCCTCGCATGCCCCGACCCCGGCCTCGTCCATCGCGGACGAGGACGACCGAACCGTCACCGTCTTGACGAAGGTGGACCCCGCCCCGGCGCCCGCGAGCGCACCCGCGCCAGCCGCGGCGCACGCCCCCGCCTCTGCGCACGCTCCAGCCGCTGCGCACGCTCCCGCGAGCGCACCCGCCTCCGCGTCGGGGGACACGGAAGGGGCCGAGGCGGAGGAACGCTCATCCAAGGGCTTCGGCGCGGTCGTGGCGGGGTTCTTGCTCGTGGCTCTGCTCCTCGGAGGCATCGCCTTCGGCGTGTGGACGGTGCTGCGCGGTGAGGGAACCACGAAGGCCCCCACGCAGTCCGCGGCCGATGCTCCTCCGCTTGACGGGCTTCCTTCGGCCAACACGAACGCGTCGGTCACCGGCCTGTCGGGGACGCTCACCCCCGACGGCGTGACCTTCACGTGGGACGCGGCGGGGACGGGAACCACGTACCTGTACCACGTCGAAGACCCGAAGGAAGAGCACGCGGTACGCCAGACGAAAGAAACCTCGGTCACCGTGCCCGCCGTGCCTGGGCGCACGTGCCTGTCCGTCGCCGTGCGTAACTCGGACGGGCGCTCGTCCAACGAGGCCATCGAATGCGTGGAGACACCATGAGCGCCGCGGGCAACGAGCACGAGGCGATCGTGGAGGAGTCGGCGGTTGTCGACTACTGCGGCGAGATCTACCCGATCCGCGCGGATCAGGAATTCCTGATCGGACGCGAAGCCGACCTGTGTATCGACGACAATCCGTTCCTGCATCGGCGCCTCGTGCGCATCAGCTGTCACGACGGAATGTGGTGGCTGGATAACGTCGGGTCGCGCATCGCGGTCACCGTCGCCGACGAATCCGGGTCCATGCAGGCGCGGGTCGGCCCCGGGGCCCGTATCCCGCTTGTGTTCGACTCGGTCGTCGTCGTGTTCGCGGCCGGACCCACGACCTACGAGTTCTCCATCACCGTGAAGGGGACGACGTTCCGCAGCTACAGCGCCCCGGCCGTCGACTCCGGCGAAGTCACCGTCGGGGAAGCACGTTTCACGCCGTCACAATACCTGCTGATTCTGGCGCTGTGCGAACCCTGGCTGACGCAGGCCGGGTCGGGTCCCACCGACATTCCGCGTAACGTCGAGGCGGCGGCCAGGCTGGGGTGGCCGATCACCCGTTTCAACCGAAAACTCGACAACGTCGCTGACAAGCTCGATCGGATGGGTGTTCCCGGCATGCGAGGCCGGCCCGGGTCCTTGGCGACACACCGGCGCGTCCGACTGGTCGAATACGCGGTCGCCGCGCGGCTGGTCTCCAGCGCCGACCTGCATCTTCTCGACGAGGAGAAACAACGTAACCGCGCCCCTCAAGCGCCCACCGGGAAGGACCGGAGATGAAAATCAAACTGACGCTGCGCGGGCGCGCCCGTGAGGACATCGATCTCCTAGTGACCACCGATGCGACGGCAACAGTCGGAGATGTTGCCGCCGTCCTGGCGGCTGCCGGACCAGAGGGGGCCGGTCCTGCTGTTGATCCCGAGTCGGTCACCCTGCGTATTCTCGATCCGCTTGGAGGCCGAGTCGTCTCTGTCCTACCACCATCAGCATTCGTGACTGAAACCGTGCTCCACTCGGGTTCTCTCATCGACATCGCATCCACCGATGGCGCGGTTTCCATGGGTGAAGTCGCCGGTGAACTTCGAATCCTCGCCGGTCCAGATGCAGGCATGCGAGTCCCTCTGTCCTTCGGTGGAACGATCATCGGGCGTTCTGCTGCGTGCGCAATTACCCTTGCGGATCCCCGCGTCTCAAAAAAACATGCACGCATCACCATCGGTTCCAGTATCGAAATCCGCGACCTCAACTCAGCGAACGGTGTTATCGTCGGTGATCAGCGCATCCAGAAGACAACAGTTAAACCGGATGATGTCATAACCCTGGGAAGCACCCAGATCCAACTCATCCAGACACGACAGCCCGAGTCCGTTGGAGAATCCACAGACATCGCGTTCACGCGTCCACCGCAGGTGCTTCCCAGGATCGGAAGACGCAGATTCAAGCTGCCAGAACTTCCCGAGCACCCCGAACCAGCACGTTTTCCTGTGATTGCGCTGCTAATGCCTCTCGTCATGGGCGCGGTCATGTTCGCAATTACCCGACAGATATACTCCGTGCTGTTCGTTGCACTGAGCCCTTTGATGATGATCGGTTCGTCGTGGGACCAGAAACGCCAGAACAAGAAGGCGCTAGAAATAGCGCGCCTACACTTCGATCAGGCACTTGCGGCAATCCGCGAAGAAGTTCAGGTACACCAAAATGCCGACCGGGAAGCTCGACACTCACAGTTTCCCCCAATCGAACAGGTCATCGCGGGTGCACTACGCAGAGACGGCTCCCTGTGGTTGCGTCGCCCCGAGCATCCAGAGTTTCTCAAACTTCGTCTAGGGATCGGAACAGACCTCTCCACGATTGAATTTGAAGACCAGGGCAACCGGAAAGGCCTACCGGATTGCCTGGAGCGTGTCCGACAGCTACGTGCTGAGTTCTCTACGATCTCGGACGTCCCCGTCGTCACCGACCTTCGCGCCGCAGGAAGCCTGGGGTTGTGTGGTGCTGCCAACTGGCTCGAGCAAGTTCAGATGGCAATCGGCGCTCAAATTGCTGTCGAGTATTCCCCCGCTGAAGTCATCACAACATGTATGACGTCATCATCTCGCGTAACTTCCTGGGAATGGCTCGAATGGCTACCCCACTCGGCATCCCCTCACTCCCCACTCGGATCGACTATCCACCTAGCAGCGGATTCTCCATCCTGCGCGGCACTCCTTGAAGCGTTGGAAGGACTCTTAGACTCCCGTACCAAGCAAGCGAAGGGCAACGCCTCAGATACTCCTTCACGCGCACCTCGTGAAAGCGGCACCCCAATCGATAGCGCCATCTCCTATCCGAATACGGTGCCTGCCGTTATTGTGTTCGTTGATGACCCAAGTACCGATCTCGCTCGACTCAATCGTATCGCCGAACTCGGACCTGATCACGGAATCTACTTCGTGTGGAGTTCCATCAATTTCGCCGAACTTCCCGCCGCGTGTCGATCATTCGTCGCCATTGACGAACGGACCGCGTCAATTGGGGATGTCTCCGGATCGCGGGTACTCTCAGGCATCGCCGTAGACCGTGTCGGTCGAGACGACATTATCCGTCTTGCACGCTCACTAGCACCTGTCGTCGACGCTGGCGTGCCCGTCGACGACGATTCGGACTTACCCGGTTCCATCTCATACGTGACCCTCACAGGCAAGGAACTAGCAGACAATCCGGAGGCCGTCATCGAGCACTGGCACGCCTCCAATTCCATCATTGACCGCTCCCCCGGAGCCGCTGTACAGGCCGTCCCCGAAATGTCAATGGCAGCCTTGGTGGGAATGGGAGCCGGAGCGCCACTGTATCTTGATCTAAGGACCCAGGGGCCACACGCATTAGTCGGTGGGACAACGGGAGCTGGTAAGTCTGAATTTCTCCAGGCGTGGGTCCTCGGCATGGCCCAAGCGCTTTCCCCCGACCGTCTCTCCTTTCTTTTCGTCGACTACAAGGGTGGCTCAGCCTTCGGGCAGTGCACCGAGCTTCCACACTTTGTCGGCCTGGTCACTGACCTGTCACCCTTCCTCGTGCGACGTGCTCTGACATCACTGCGCGCTGAACTCACCTACCGTGAGAAACTACTGAACGCTAAGGGAGCCAAGGATCTCGTTACGCTGGAAAAGACCGGTGACCCTGACTGCCCGCCTTCACTTGTCATCGTTGTCGACGAGTTCGCGGCACTCGTCAGCGAGGTTCCCGAGTTCGTCGACGGTGTTGTGGATGTCGCCCAGCGGGGACGTTCCCTCGGCCTTCACCTTATCCTTGCGACGCAGCGTCCATCGGGCGTTATTAAAGACAATCTTCGCGCGAATACGAATCTTCGTGTTGCCCTGCGCATGGCAGACACAGACGACTCGCAGGATGTACTCGGCGACGCTATGGCCGCTCACTTTCCTCAGTCCGCGCCCGGTCGCGCAGCCGCGAAAACCGGCCCCGGGCGCATTTCCGTCTTCCAGAGCGGCTACCCGGGCGCAAAGACCGTTGAGGACGTTAAGACCGTGTCGGTCGACGTGGAGCAGCTCGGATTCGGACTGCCACACAAGTGGCATACGCCGAAACTCCCGCAACCCGGCGACAACGTTGCCACAGATATTCAACGCGTTGTCACGACCCTTAAAGAAGCTGCCACGGTGGCCGGTATTCCCACGCCGCGCAAGCCGTGGCTGTCAGAACTCGCACCAACCTACGACATAACGGGACTATACCAGCGCAGAGACACGGAACTCGTCCTCGGTGTCGTCGATGTCCCGTCTGAGCAGAAACAAGTCCCCGAGTATTTCCTACCCGACAAAGAGGGCAACATCGCCTATTACGGCGCCTCAGGATCCGGCAAGACGCAGGCACTGCGATCACTGGCCGTCGCAGCGGCGATCACTCCCCGATCGGGACCGGTCGAAGTATACGGACTTGACTTTGCAGGCGGCGGCCTCGACATGATCAAGGTCATGCCACACGTAGGCGATGTCGTTCCAGGAGACGATGAGGAGCGCGTCACACGCCTCATCACATTCATCGGTTCCATCGTTGATAACAGAGCGAGCAAATACTCTCAAGTGCGCGCCTCCGACCTGACCTTTTATCGGAAAATCTCGGGCGAACGTAACGAGCCCCGCATCCTCTTGCTCGTCGACGGGATCGGCGCGTTCAGTGAGGAGTATCAGTCGACTGCGGCCAAGGCTCGTCTGTGGACATGCTTCCAGCAGATCCTGCTCGACGGGCGCGCTGTCGGCGTCCACGTCGCCGTCACAGCGGATCGTACGCAAGCGATCCCCACGTCACTGGCCTCAAACTTCCAGCGCAAGATCGTCCTTCGAATGACCGATGAAGACTCGTATCTCAATCTCGGTCTACCCAAGGACGTTCTGGATCCAACGAGTCCTCCTGGGCGTGCCATGCAGGTTGGTAATCCTAACGTCCTACAGCTGGCCGTCCTGGGAGACAACGTCAATCCCCTCGCCCAAGCACGGAAGATGGAAGAAATCGCGTCAATCGGTGCCCTGCGCGACCGGGTTCGCCCTGCACCGATCAAGTCATTGCCTACGCTAGTCCCAGCGACGTCCATCCCCGCATCAGTCAGCGGCTATCCCGTGATTGGATTGGAAGCAGATTCCTTGACTCCTCTCACGTTCAGGCCGATCGGCACACTCGGAGTTGGAGGCGGCCCACAGACCGGTCGTTCCAACGCACTTGCGTGGCTGGTTCACACCCTGAAAACAACCTACCCGTATACTCGTTTCCTCCACGCGTCGTCAGGGCGCTCAACTCTCGCTGAAGACCCGGTGTGGGAGTCCACCGCCCGTGGGGCAGATGCCGTCGCCGAGTTGTTAACTGCGTCGGAGCCTTTCTTCCAGGCGCATGCTCCTGAAGATGCACCGGGAGTCATCCTCGTTGTTGAAGGGCTGGGTGACTTCACCTACGGAAGCGCTGATCAGCCGATCCAGAACGCCATCATCGCAGCCAAGCAAAATGGTCACCTTGTCATCGCTGAGGCTGACTTGCCCGGGTGGTCACGCTCAGGCTCGCTCGGCCAGTTGATGCGAGGCGGGCGCGCAGGCCTGGTTCTATGCCCTTCTCTGGGCGACGGTGACGGTGTCGTTGGGACGTCGGTTCCTGGTCTGCCCAGTCGAGAGATGACTCCCGGACGAGGGTTTTTCACACAGAACGGAAAAGTTTGGAAAGTCCAGGTCCCACGGGTCTGACACAACATGGGGACTAGTCCCCATTGCCAGTAACTATCAGTATTGGCACAATCAATTACGAGGGAAACCTACCAAGACTCCGCCGACCGCGGCGGGGCACAGAAACAAAGGAGACTCTGATGGCATTCGTCGGTATGGATGTGGAGCAGGTACAAAATCTGTCGCGTCAGCTGGATCAGAAGGCAACGGACATTGACAATATCATTTCCACGTTGAACAGCACGATACAGGCGACGGATTGGAAGGGACAGGACGCCAACCAGTTCCGCAGCGACTGGAATTCCGACCTGACCCAGAAGCTGCGCCAGGTTTCGCAGGCGCTCAAGGACGCGAGTCGGAAGGCTTCGCAGAACGCGCAGGAGCAGCAGACCACTTCGAGCAAGTGACCGATGGGGGTTCCGGTGCCATCGGGTACCGGAACCCCCATTCTCAGCGCATTGACCCGCTGATCGAATACACACGAATGATCGTTTGATCGGAAGGAATCATCATGGCAATCGTCGGCGCAGACGTTGAACAGCTACACACACTTGCTCGTCAGTTTCGCGAAAAGGCCGACCAGTTAGAGTCGAACGTCGCACAGTCGCTGTCACAGAACGTGGCCTCGTCTCCTTGGAAGGGCACTGACGCTGAGACCTTCCGCCAAAACTGGCAAACGGATCTGACCCCTAAAATCCAACAGGTCGTTGCATCCCTGCGTGACGCCGCCGACAGCGCCGACAGGAATGCTGACGAACAGGATCGCACCTCGTCTGTCACCTCTGGTACGTCTGGGACCCCCTCGAGTTCTACTAGCACGTCGCCCGTATCCCAGGAGTCCCATTCGCCGGGTAATTCCACCGGGAATGCACCAAGCTCAACAGGAGGGGCAACGTCCCCAGCGCCCTCACAGAACGGAACACAGCCTTCCCAGGGTTTAGGGCAGACCACCGCGCGCTTCGAGGATTTCCGTCAACATCGCCTCGGTCAGAAGACCGACTACGACGGAGCGTATGGCTTCCAATGCGTCGATCTCGCCAACCAGTACACTTCCGACATCTTCGGTGTCCCGGCCCACGCTGCACTTGGTGGCGGTAATGCAAAAGACATCTTCGGAAATACAGGCGAGCAGTACTTCACGAAGGTCGGCCCCAGCGGTGGCGCCCAGGTCGGCGACATCGTGTGTGTAGGCGCTTACCGCTCGAATCCTTACGGTCACATCGCAATCGTTAACTCAATCGGAGCTGACGGTTCGATTACCGTCATGGAGCAGGATGGCTTTACGCAGGGACCAGCCAGGCTTCGAGCACTCGGACCGACTGAACGCGGCGCCATTCAGGGTTTTCTCCGTCCCCGGACTGAACGGCTGAAGTAACACCTGTCGGCATAACGCAGCAGCTTTCGAGGAAGGTGGTCCCACTGCCATGGGATCACCCATCCTCGTTTCCACCAGTCAATGGAGAGCATGAATCTTGCCTTCCACCCTTAAAAAGGAGTCGCTATGTCAGCAATTGGCGCAGACGTTGAGCAACTACGCAAAGCGGCACGAATCTTCCGCCAGAAGGCAGACTATTTGGAATCCTCCATCTCTCAGGGTGTTTCACATCAGATTGGCACAAGTCCGTGGAAGGGATCTGATGCCCAGAGCTTCCGCCACCAGTGGCAATCCGACCTGGCACCGAAAGTTCGTCAAGTCGCTGCCGCGCTCCGCACGAACGCGGATGCACTGACACGGAATGCTGCCGAACAAGAGAAAGCTTCGGCGAATACTGGGGCTGCAACGGGAGGCGGACGCACAGCCACCAGCGGTGGTGCGCATTCTCTTGGTCGAGATTATCTCCAGGAGACGTCCGACGCGATTGGGTGGTCAAAGGTCCCCTCATTCTGTTGGGATGTTGCGGGTAAAGTCGTTGACCACATCAACATGGGACGCGAGGCCTTTAACCGAAACCCTTCCAATCTGGTTCCCAAATCGCTCATCAAGATCAAGGGAGCGGGCATTATCGGTGGAGTCTTTAAAGGGTTTGGAGTCATCGGCTCAGTCAATGATGTGAAGAACTTCTGGAATGCACTCAACGGGGGAACCGATTACGACAAGCTCTCAACCGGTGTGGATGCGGTGGGAGGTCTTCTCCAACATGCTCCGTTCTTATCACCCCCACACGTGGTCGGAACAGCGCTGAAGACCGCGAAGGCGCTCAAAGAGGAAGTTGATAAGGCAGTCAGCAGCGGTCCATGGCCTAAGGGGGTCAGCGTCTTCGACGCGATGGCTGAAGGGACGGGTGAAAAGCCCGCCAAGGATTTCATTGGGCGGGCCTCACAAGTGATGAGGGGTGGTGCCATGGCTTTTGGTGGCGCTGTTCTCACAACAATTGGAAAGATATTCTGAGATGACGCTACTCCTCACCGATGATGAACTGGTTACCATCGGAAGAATAAAGGACGGGTGGCACTGGCCGCTTATGACCGTTCCGTTGGATAAGCGCGACGAGGCAGATGAACGAGGGATTCGTTCCCTCCTCGTGCGAGGACTGGCGACGGAGGACGGTCCGCACCCTGATCTGGAGATTATCGCGAGCTACGGTGATGCGGACCGCACAATCGCAACACTGTATGTCACTACCGACGGAAAATTGGCGATCCCCGACCTCCAGGTGTTTGCGCTGACGAATGATAACGAGACATGGCTGAGCGATCTACGCATGCCCATGGGAATCCATCGCATGGAACAAGTGACGTCAGCCGCTCTGGTCGAACTCCTCGGGGAAACGTGTACGAGTTTCATTAATGAGGCAATGGGGTCCATTGCCTCGGGTTTCGTGGTTCTTGATTCACGGGGAGAGCGCTCCCACGGATTCAAGATCACCGACACAGTTCAGGCAGTGCGCCGCGAGGGTGAAGAGCTGGTCACTGAAAAGACACTGTTCTCTTCTTCTGAACCCGCGCGGCTTCGCACGTTGATCAACGCACTCATTGCGAATTAGGAGAACACTTCATGGAATATGCGATAGCTGCCCTCATTCTCGTCGCGCTCGGTTTCCTCTATTACGGGTGGATCCGGCTGCGACAGGAAGCCGAGGCGAAGGCCCGTCAGCTCATCTTCCGGAAAAGCCACCGTGAGGGCGAAGGCGCCGTGGGGCGCTCACACCGCGTGACGCCGCGGTCGGCGTCGGCGCAAGAACTCCTCGACGCCGCGTGGGCGGCGATTGACGTTCCGGAAGGCACAGAGTCGCTCGACTGGTTGTCTCCCACCATTTTCAAGGTGCGAAGCGACGACCAGAGCACGATCTTCTTCACCCTGAGATGGAAGTTTGGCTCCCCCAACTGGATCGCGATGCTGTCTCTCGAAGACGACGGATCACTGTCGTGGAGCGTCCCCCAAGCGAGACAACTCAACGGTCTGGTGCCCGAAGCAAAAAGTCTGGCCAATTTGGAGCGACGAGTCATCAGGGCACTGCGGTTGCGCGATCCCTACTGCGTCGTGACAAGCGAAGAAAGTAAGACACAATGGAAGCGTCAATGAAACATAACATTCCGATTTTCGCCGGCGTCGGTTTGATTGCCATCGGCGCCATCTGGTTCTTCACCGCAGATGACGATGCGACGAAAATACTCCCCCTGATCCTCGTACTCGTGGGAGCCGGCCTGGCGTACCTGTACCCGTACTTCGGTCCCGCGTTGCTGCCCGACCCGCTCGCTGCCGTCGACCCCGAGCCGTGGAGGACCGTGCCGGCCACCAACGCCGCGGAGGCGCAGGCATACCGGGCGTGGGTCGAGCAGGCCTACGCCGCCACGCAACGCCCGCCGGGGATGCCGACCGCGCCCATGATGGCGCAGAACCCACCGATGGGTGGGGCGCAGGCTCGCATGTACGAGGCCGGGGCACCCCAGGCGTCCACGCCCCCTTCCGCGCCAGCTGGGATGCAACCGTCCGCCCCGCAGCAGGGCGCCTTCGAAGAGGCCAACCGCCCCGTCTCGATCGGCCCGCTTCCATCATCCACTGACGCCGCACCGGTGAACCAGCCGATCTCAATCGGCCCACTCGCCACCTCCGCGTCCGACGCTGCGTCCACCCCACAACAGGCAACGGAACCCCCGGCCCCGCAGCCTCCCTCACAGGAGTCGCAACCCCCGTCGCCAGCCGACGGGGCGACCGCGCCGGAGGATAACGACCCGGACATGACGCGAGCGACGCCCTCCTCCGCCAGCAGGTTCACGATTGCCGACGCCATCGACCCGGAAACCCCGTGGGACGTTCAGGCGGAGATCGCCCGCACGAGGCCGGACCTGTGGGCGACCCTGTCGAAGAACCCCTCCCTGTACCCGGATCTCAGGGCCTGGCTCGACCGCCATATCACCAACGAGTAGGTTTGTGGCCAACGCGCAAGGCCCGACGAGTGTGGGGGCCGCCCAATTGGGCGGCCCCCACACTCACGTTCGCGTCCTTACCTGCACTCCGTCGTGGGCGAGGGGCCCACATGCGCGAAGGTAGGCGACGTTTATCCGTTGATTTCACGAATCTTGGACTGATCGTTACCCACCGTCACGCAGAAGAGTTTCGCTGAGCTCCTCGCAAGCGTAATCTCAGCGTTTGACGGTTTCTTTCCCTTCTCTGACAAAAGGGCTTTGACTGCGTCCTGTTGATCGTCGGAGGACATCGCCATGTACTCCTTGCAGGTCGTGTCGCCGCCCTTGGTCGTCGTCGCCCCAGAGCAACCCGTCAGTGAAACCGCAACCATGACGGCGGCGACTGCGCCGACCGTCTTGCTCCATCGTGTCATGTCAGACTCCTGATGTCTATGTCGTGGATTGATAGAAAGACCCTTCGGCCCTCTCCAGTATGCACCCACCCACACCCCAGACTGTCACAAATATCACAAGTAATACATGGTAACCATGTATTACTTCATGTACTCCCACCAGCGCCCGCGTCCCCGGACGCTAGTCGCCCGCCTCCCCCACCTCGACGGCGCCCTCCTTCGCCTCCACGACAGCCAGCCCCGCATCGGTGAGGATCGTCGCCGCCCACGGCCTGCCCGCAGGACAGGCACGCACAACCACTCGCCCAGCCCCGGCCTCGTCGAGAGCAGCGACGGCACGCTCGACGATGCGCGCGCGCAAACGCTCCTCGTATTCCGTACCCCCACCGCGGGTAGCATCACCGCGGTCGTCGAACAGCACGACCTCGACGCCTCGGCTCCGCGCGCGCCTCGCAGCCGCCACGACCTCGGTCCCCGTGAAGTAAGGCGCGCGGATCTCGTCGCGCAGCTCCGCCTCGAGCAGGCGCGCCTCCATGGCGATCTCAGGTGTCACTTCCTCGTCTCGGAGCGCCTCGAGGGTCCCGCGCACGCGAACGGACACGTCGGCGAGCTTGACTGCCATGGCCGAATTAATGCTCACCTGCAGTTCCCTCTCCAGGCGCGCCTGTTCCTCGGCTTTGAGGGATCGTTCGATCGCGGAGGTCGCAGTGCCCGACCACGACACGAGGGCGAACCAGAAGAAGAACGTGATGATGTGACCGATCGTGAAGGTAAAGACGAGGCCGGGAGGCCTACCTGAGAGTGCAACCCAGGCGCCGACTGCGACCACAAAGCCGACGCAACCAACGACGGCCTCGGCCGTGCGCTGACGCAGGAGGAGCAGCACAGCGAGGAACATCGACGCGCCCGCGCTCCACCCGGACCAGCCCGGCCATGCGGACGCTACCCGAATCGGGGTGAGCGCCAGCAGGTTGGACACACCGATCACAACGGCACTCCCCCACGTCACGAGTTTCGGGGGCACGCGGTCGGGCCACGGTGCCACCAACAGGGTTCCTGCGACCGCCATGATCGCGAGGGAGAGGATGACGGGGCCCCTGTGTGAGTAGGCCCCGTGGCTGAATTCGATCGCAACCACATAGCTATGAAACACAACGCCGGCGAGAACAAGCAGCCGCGCGCCGCGCGATTCTGCGACCGCGCGGACCTGCGAATCCCACGCGTTGCGCGACGGGTCTTTGTCGCGTGTGCCCGCGCGGGGCCGCCACGCGAACGCGGAGCGAATCGCCTCCCGCGGTTTGAAGCGTCTACTCTGGGGGTCGTGCCATTCCAGGGTCACGAGCGTGCCTCCGCCGGACTTCGAGGCCAGGGTTGCGTGGCCACCGACCGACTCCATCCGCTTCACGATGGAACCCCGGACGCCGTGTCGTCCCTCGGCGAGGCGCTCGAAGTCGAAGCCCTGTCCCGTGTCGGTGATCGTCACGCGCATGGAGTCCGCCCCGGCTGAGACAACGACGTGGCAGCGCGCGGGCTGGCTCGGGTCGGAGGTGTCGGATCCTGCGTGGAGGCGAACGTTGTTGAGTGCCTCGTGGGTCGCGGCGACGACCTCGGCGCCCACCTGGGCGGGGATCTGCCAGCCTTTTGCGGGAAGGTGACATGCGACCTTCCAGTGCGCGTGCCGGGATCGCACGAGGGCCTCGAAAGCTCCCCGTATCTGCGCAGCGTCCATGAACCCGTTGGAGGGTGGGGCGGGGACGAGGGCGCACAGCGCAGAGTGGGCCGCCGCGCGCACCTCGATGTCATCGATACCTCGCTTGAAGGCGAGAATCAGGGCCGAGAGCACGTAGTCGTGGATGAGACCGTTGCTACGTGCCCGTGCGCGCCCCTGGGCGCGTTCTCCCGCGAGCGCGCGCTCCGCGTCGCGGGCGTTGGCGCGGGTTTGGTCGAGGCCGCGCACGATCATGAG
>ERZ772979.582-NODE-582-length-24608-cov-72.697308_pt1 | contig 24608 bp, 15 predicted proteins | sample MGYA00511130_ERZ772979 | MGnify/ENA primary metagenome ERZ772979 (study PRJEB29015, sample SAMEA2738103) | human oral metagenome | biome: human oral; feature: human-associated habitat; material: saliva | place: China | collected 2186 ... | reverse complement strand
CGTGGTCCCTTGATCTGTCTCGGTGGGGCTTGGGCAGGTCGTTTGCGGCGACGGTCTTCACTGTGCCAGGCCGCTGGCACGTCACTGGCTGCGCTACCGGCTGCGCTACCGGCGGTGCTATGAGTGGTAGCGCATGACTCCCGCCCGGCGAGCTATCCCACGAATGTCGCATGCAATTCCCTCGACACTGTGTCGCACCGCGCAACCATATCGTTGGGATTGCAACGTTTGCGGACACTGTTGAAAATTCATTCAATCGAATTGCATGCGAAACTGCTCCGAGCGCGCTAGCTGCCTGCGCTCCTCGCCGCGCGCGTGGACCCGCTGATTCGCGCGTGGGTCCGACACTTCGCGCGTGGGTCTGATGGTATGCGCGTGGGCGGCGCCCAGGCGCATATCTTGGGGTTGGCGTGCGTGTCATGGGGTTAACGCGCATTGTCGGCGGTTCATGTGCGAGCGACGCACCAGGTGGCGCCGTTGCGTCCACAACGCAGGCCATCTCGCCCACGAAGCCCCGTTGTCGGCGTTTGTTACCGAGGTGGTTTGCGACTTGGGCGCTGCACCGTCCCGAGGCGCGACCTCACTACCCCGAACCGTGACCTCACTGCCCCGAGGCGCGGCCTCACTGACAGCAAGCGGGGGGAGTCGCGCTGCACGGGGACCCGTGCGTGACTTGCCTGCCGGTGACATCGCCACCAAATGGGGGGAATTGCACCATTAGGGGCGCGACACGCCGGCGACACGCCGAAGGGAGGCTTCTAATGGTGCAAAACCCCCACCATTACCCCTGGTGTCACGCTCCCTCCCCGGTGCAGGACTGCCCGGCGGGGCGCCGCTAATGTCCGAACGGCGTCGCCTGCAGAAACGGGGGCGGGGTACGGGCGGCCAGCTCACAGGCGAGGCTTGTTGCCGATAAAGCGTTACACCCGATCGGGAAGATTCAACCCCAACGGATCAGGTGCAATCCGTCCCTAACGGGTGCAATCCTCCCGATGGGATGGCTCCCATCGGCGGCGCAAGCACGCAAGCACAATGACGGACGACGCAAGCGCACGTCACGGCCAACCCCCATCGGCGGCGCAAGCACGCAAGCACAATGACGGACGACGCAAGTGCACGTCACGGCCAACCCCCATCGGCGGCGCGAGCACGCCAGCGCCGCCGACGCCTCCCCCGCCGACACCTCGCCGCCGACACCTCGCCGCCGACGCCTGGGACCGAGCCGCGACCAACACGCGTTGTCCTTATCACCCTGTTTCCGTGGCGCCTTCGCTTCTGGCTGCTCGCGGTGTGGGCCTGTGCCTCGTTGTGCAGTTTTGAAGCCTCGTCAGGTCCTGCTGCCACCCGCGTCTGCTGCCATCGGACCCTCCGACATCCTCCAACCGAGCGGTAGATTGGGGGTTTTGCACCATTAGGAGCTTCCTTTCGGAGTGTCGCCGGCGTGTCGCGGCTCTAATGGTGCAATTCCCCCCGTCGTAGTCGAGATGACACCAAGGTGCGCCGGCGTGTCGGGCTTCTAATGATGCAATTCCCCCCATGTGGCAGCAAAACGGCGGATTCTAAGGGCGATATGGCGGCACTCGTGTCCAAGTCTTGAAGTTCCCCCCGTGCTGCGGACCCCAGCACAGCGCGCGGCACCCAAATCACAGACCACCTCGACGACAGAGCGCACAAATGGGCTGCTGAGGGCCAATGGGTGAAGCGTTTTGACGCATGTCGTGCGGCGACGTGGGGGTTTTGCACCATTAGGAGCTTCCTTTCGGCGTGTCGCCGGCGTGTCGCGGCTCTAATGGTGCAATTCCCCCGGCGCGGCGGTCGTGCGCGTGGGGTGCAGTCGCCAAAATGCAGACCCATTAGCTACAAGTGCCAGAAAAGGGCTGCTGTCAGTGAACGGGTCTGCGTTCTGGAACCATCCTGGGGCGTTGGGTTCCGCGCGGGGGTGGTTCGGGTCCTGTTTCAGTCCAGGCGTGGTGGTGCGCCGGGACCAAGTTGCTGATATTTAGGATCCCGGCGCCCACTAGGTGCGTCGATCAGTAGATCGTCACGTAGGTCCCCGAGGGAATCGTGTCGTGCAGCCACTTAGCGTCCTCGTAGCGTAGACGCACGCAGCCGTGAGAGACGTGCCCTCCGAGGGTCCCATCCTTCACAGTCATGGTGCCTTCGTAGTAGAGAACCGAGTGGAACAGGTAGTCGCCGTGGAACTGTGTCCACCAGTATGCCGTGTATCCGTGCCCGAAGGATGAACCGCGGTTTTTGATGGTGAAGGTGCCCTTGATGGTCGGGGTTGAGGGTTTGCCGACGGAGCAGGGCATGTCAGTGAGTGGCTGCCAGGAGCTGTCAGCCCAATAGAATGTCATGCAATGTGGGGCGTTCGTGTCGACGACGACCAAGTAATTTGTGGGACTGTACAGGGTCTTCGCGTAGTTCCAGTCGGCCTCGAAGTCAGAGCGGCCAGAAACCCAGAAGCCGTCCCACCGGTCAAAGTAGTTCCAGCTTCCGGAAACCATCGTCCAGGCGGTGGCCATCGCGCCGCCCGCGTTCGGGTCAAGGTAGTACCAGCTGGCGCCCCGTTGCAGCCAACCGGTGACCATTGCACCGGAGGCGCTCAGGTAGTACCAGCTGGAGTCCTGTCGCAGCCAGCCGGTGGTCATCGCACCGCTGGAGTCCGAGTAGTACCAGGAGCCGTCTGAGATGAACCAGCCGGTGGCCATCGCGCCGCTGCCCGTTAGGTAGTACCAGGCCCCCGTGTAGATCCATGTCGCTTCGGCCATTGCGCCGGAGGAACGTAGGTAGTACCAGGTTCCGTCGATTTTGGTCCAGCCGGTGGCCATTGCGCCGCCCGCGTCGGGGTTGAGGTAATACCAGGCGCCGCCGGAGACCTGCCATCCGGTGACCATGGCGCCGGAGTCGGTGAGCAGATACCAGGATCCGTCTTGATACCAGCCGGTGTGCACACCGTTCTCGGTTGAGGCGTACCAGGTGCCGTCGGGCGCGCGGTACCAGCCGACCGGCACGAATCCGTCGGCGTTGAAAACGTAGCGTACGCCGTTGACTTCAAAGACACCGGCCGCCAGCCATGTGCCGTCGGAGCTTTCGTAGCGCCAGCCCTGGGGGTGGTGCACCCACTGGGAGGTTGCGGGTGTCGGAGGTTCAGGCTGCGTGGGGGTGGTGCTCGGGTCGGGATTCGGGGAGGGGAGCTCGGACGAGGCTGGGGTTGCCGTGGGTGTGGGCGTGGCGGTGGGCGTGTCCTCGGACGAGGCCGACGTTGCCGCGGGTGCGGTGGGTGCGCCGGATTGTGCAGCGCTGGCAGCGACGTCGGCGTGCGCTGCGGTAAGGGGGAACAGACCGACGCATGCGAGCGTGGTCACCGATGCGACGATGCATCGGGCAAAGCGGATGTGAATCCTCTTCATGATGACACCTCACTGGTGGGGGATGTCTCAATCTTAGGCGCTGGAGGGTGAGTAGGTTGCACGTGTGGTCAAAAAACTGGGCAGTGTGTGCGTGGATGTTGCGGGGTGTGTACGCGTGAATGGGCACCCGGCATTGTTGGCGCGCGGCACAGGCCAGGTGCGACGCCCACGTGCTCTCCTTGCCTCGCCCGCTCACAGCATCGGGACGGGGCCAAAAACCTTGAATGATTGCATAAATTAGGCATATTATACTTTTATTAAGTTCGTCAATACTTGCTCATCTCTAAGGATTGGTTTCCGTGTCAAAAAAGGATGTCATCATCCCTCTCGTGCCCGCGGCGCTCAGCGCCCTGCTCCTCGCCGGAGGGGTCACCGTGTTTTCGGCGTGCGATCCCAAGCCGGACGGCACCTGGATGCACTGTCATCAGTGCCAAAATAGTGTCGTTGCTAGCGCGGCGGGCCTCGCTGTTTTCTTTGGTACCGCCACGTTCGTCACCAACAAGGCGGCGCGCCTCACCCTACAAGGACTCTCGCTCATCGGAGCTCTCGTCGTTTTCTTTATCCCCGGTGTCATCTGCCCGATGTGCATGATGAAGACGATGCGTTGCCATACGGTGTTCCAGCCATTCGTGCGCATCATGAGTGTCCTCGTCGCCGGCACTGGTGTCGCGGCTCTGGTCAACACGGTCAAGAGGGATCGGGCTTCGAAGGCCTGACGCGCGAGAGGTGACACGCACGCACCCAAACCGGGTAACCATAAAGCGGGGGGCCGTCGCAGTCGCGGCGGTTCTCCTGATCGTGGTCCTCGTCCTCCTCGTTGTCAACTTGCAGCGAGGGCAGCGCTACGCGCAGGCGCTTCGCTTCGCCGAGGCCGGGGACGCGGCGTCCGCTTACGACATTTTCGCGAGCCTGGGAAGTTACTCCGATTCCGCCGAGCGTGCGGCGGGCCTCGTCCAGAAGGATCCGGCGCTGCCCTACCGGAAGGCCGCCAAGGGTGACGTGATCGCCTTCGGTTCTTTCGAGCAGGACGGTGACACCACGAACGGTGCCGAGCCGATCCGCTGGATCGTCCTCGAACGTTTCGATGACCGGCTCCTGGTCCTGAGCGCTGACGTCCTGGATGGGAGACAGTACAACCATGTGCCGTTCCAGGAGGTCACGTGGGCGGATAGTGACCTGCGTGCGTGGATGAACGACGATTTCCTCACCGCAGCTTTCGGACCCGCTCAACAAGGCATTATTGCCACAGTGTGCAACAGTAACGAGGACCAGTCCGTCACCGGTGCCGAGGGTGGCGCTGACACGCAGGACCGTGTCTTTGCGCTCAGTGAGACCGAAAGTGTCATCTATCTGAGCAGTTCCGCGAACCGCGCAGACATCGGCGCAGCCCCCGCGAGCGCGTTTGCGGCATCGGGTGCTCTGACCGTGAGCGAGGATGGGACCGCTGACTGGTGGCTGCGCTCGCCGGGAACATACGGTTTCGCCGCTCAATTCGTTGATGCTGAGGGTAAGCCGTCCGTCAGTGGCGCGAACGTTGACGTGCTCTACGGGGTACGTCCCGCCCTGTGGATCGACGTGTCCGAGGCCGGGCAGGGTGCGCAATGACCGGAGCTTTGACGCTGCGGCGTGTTCCGCTTATGAACATTCGGGCGCACCCGGTGCGTGCTGCGATCCTGTTGTTCTTCGCGTTTGCGTTGGCGGCGTGCGTCTTTGGTGGGCTTGTTACCGTTGATGGTATGCGCTCTGAGCTTTCGCTGTCCGAGCGTAGGCTCGGCGCTGACCTCGTTGTGTACCCGACGTCCTGCCTGAACCAGGTGGACAAGAAACGCCTGCTGATGATCGGTACCCCCGTCGCCTGCGATCAGGCGCGCTCGACCTTGTCACGCATGGACGATAACGAGGACATTGCCGCCGTGTCCTACCAGCTCTACATTGCCGACACGAGGCCGGACGGGACGCCGTTGTGGATCGTCGGCTATGACCCGGCGACGGATTTCGTGATCTCCCCGTGGATGCGCGAAGGTGAGGATGCTGCGCCTCCAACGGGAAGCGTCGCGGTAGGCGCGGCGGTCGAGGATGCGGATGGTCAGGTGACGCTGTTTGGGCGGCAGTGGCCGGTAGGCGCGCACCTGCTGGAGACCGGTTCGGAGCTGGATAACGCGGTCGTCGTCAGTATGGATACGCTTACGCAGGTCATCGCGGCATCGGTCGAATCGGGGGTGGGTACCTATGCGTCTGTGCAGCCGAACCAAGATTTTTCGGCTGCCTTGGTGAAGGTCGATGATTCGCGCGACGTTCAGAGCGTAACGGAATGGATTAATCTCTACGTGCGTAAAGTGACCGCCGTGCGCTCTGACGAGGCCCTGGCCACCACGGCCTCGGACATTCGCGCCCATCGCTCGCTCACGCTCGGTGTGCTCGGCTTCGCCTGGCTGGTGTTGCTGGTCGCCCTGGTTGTCGCCCAGTTCGCCCTCATGAATGAGCGCCAACACGAGGTGTACGTGTGGCGGACCATAGGAGCCTCCCGCGCGACGATCGCCCGTGTGGTGGCGATCGAATCCTTGATCCTTCACGCGGCGGGGGCCTGTGTTGGGGTCCTCGCGGCCGCAGCGGCGCTGCCCCTGGCCCATGATGCGTTCGCGCTCGCGGCGCTGGCCGCGCCGGGGAGGTCGTTGCCCCTGGCTGCTCTCACTGTCGTCGCGTTGGTAGCTTTCGGTGTGGCCGGAACGAGGCTTGCTCTCGCGCGCGTGTATCGCAGTGTTTCGGGTCAGAAGCTGGCGCCCATCTAGGCGGCGGGACAGGAGGAATCAACATGCTGTCGCTTGCGCGACTCCCGTGGATGAACCTGCGCGGGTACCCGGTGCGCTCGGGTATCCTCGCGTTTTTCTCTATGCTCATGGCGATGGTGATGTTTGGTGGCACCATGATTGTGTGCGGCATTGACCGGGGATTGGGCACGGTCGAGTCGCGCCTCGGCGCCGACATCATGGTGACCCCCGCTGATGCTTCGTCCGACTTTGATGCGCAGGCGTTCCTGGTGGGCGCCGAACCGTCCTACTTCTATATGGATGAGGGCGTGGCCGGTGAGGTTGCGGGCGTTGATGGTGTCGGCGCGGCATCGCCTCAGCTTTTTCTTGCGACTGCGCGGGCCAGCTGCTGTTCGGGCCGCTATCAGGTCATCGCGTTCGACCCGGCCACGGACTTCACCATTCAGCCGTGGATTTCTGACACCTCTGGCGCCTCCAGTCTCGGTGACATGGAGGTGGTCGTCGGTGCGAATGTCGGGGTGTCCGATCCGGAGAACTTTTCGCTCTTCGGTCATAGGCTGCGTGTCGTCGCCCAATTCGATCAGACTGGTTCGACCCTCGACAACGCTGTGTACGCCAACTTTGATACTGCGAGAATTCTCATCGACTCTTCGCTGGAGAAAGGTCTCAACAAGTACACGAGTCTTGACACGGACCACATTATCTCCTCGGTCATGGTCAGGGTTGAGCCTGGCCGAGACGTTAATGCGGTTGCCTCCGACATTGCTGCGCGCGTGCCGGGAGTGTCCGTGGCGACCTCGACGACCCTGGTCAGTGGTATCTCTCGATCGTTGGACAACACCTCGCGCACGGTCACCACTTTGATTGCGCTCGTGTGGGGTGTTGGTTTGGTGATGATGACTCTCATGTTCGTCATGATGGTTGTTGAACGTAAGCGTGAGTTCGGCACGCTCCTTGTCGTCGGCGCCCACAGGCGCCTGGTGTCGCGGGTCATTGCTCTCGAAGCTGTTATTCTCAACGCCGCTGGAGGCGCCCTCGGCATCCTCATATCGGGGGTGCTGATCGTCTCGTTCTCTGGTCTTGTGCAACAGACCATCGGCATCGGGTTCCTGGTGCCCTCCCTTGCGGTGATCGCCGCGCTGGTGGCGCTCGTCCTGGCCTCGATGGGCCTCGTCGCCCTCGTATCATCGTGGATAGCGCTGCGGTGCCTGAACATGGCGGACGCGAGCGCCCTATTGAAGGAAGGCGAGTGACATGCTCATCGAAGCAACGGACCTCACTAAGGAGTTTCCTCGCGCCCGCGCGGGGGGCCGCCTCTTCACGGCCGTGCATCCGCTTGACTTGACGTTGGATGAGGGGCAGCTGACCGTCATCACCGGGCATTCAGGCAGCGGTAAGAGCACCCTGTTGAACATGCTCGCGGGCATGCTGCCGCCTACTGGTGGGACTGTGTGCCTGGGTGGCATCGACCTGTATGCGATGCGTGAGGAGGAGTGCGCGCGCCTGCGTAACGAGCGCATCGGTTTCATCCCGCAGGGGCACGCTGCGCTGCGAAGCCTCACCGTCCTGGAGAACGTTCTCTTGCCTTCCGTGTTGTATGGCGCGGGTAGGCCGCCGCGTGAGCGCGCCGAGGAACTCCTGTCCGCCGTGGGTCTGTCCGAGCTTGCGGATGCGCGCCCGAACGAGCTGTCAGGCGGTGAGTTGCGCCGCGTCGGTGTCGCTCGTGCTCTCCTCATGAGCCCGGCTGTGGTGTTGGCTGACGAGCCGACCGCCGGCCTGGATGCTGAGAGTGCGGCTGGGGTCCTGCGTTTGCTGCGTGAGGCTGCCGGCCCGGGAGCGACCGTCCTCATTGTCACGCACGAGCCAGAGGCGCTCAGCTACGCGGATCGCACGTTCGCGATGGACGGCGGCCATCTGTCGGGAGGGTCGTCGTAGGGATGAGGCCGGGGCGTGGGTGTGTCGGACATTCCTATCGACGAGGCAGTGGGTGTGACTGAAAGCATACTGGTCTTCGGCTGGTGAAGTCTCTGGTGGTGCGGCTGGTCATTATTGGAGTCGTGAGTCATGATGGTGTGCGCCATAATCGACCGCATGCGCGAGCGTGGGCGGCTGTCGTTACTGACCGACTGTTCAGAGAAGTTATGGTGTAACTGTAACGATTGAATCCGCATTGAAACACATGGTTATATCGTGGTGAAGGTGATAACTGTCAGGCTTGGAACTCGTTCAACAAGCTCACTAGGGTGAGACTCAGATCCGCTCTCCGCTAGTTGAAAGAGAAATTGATGCCTCGACTGCGTCCCCTCCGAACCCGCGCCATCGTCGCCGCGGCCAGCGCACTGGCAGCCCTGTCGCTCCTGGTCACGTCGCTCTCCCCACTCGGAGCGCAGGCTAACGCAGCCGAGGAAACCACGCAATCAACCCAGGTCACCTCATCCCAGGAAGAAGCCCAGGCCTCGTCCGAAACCGACGCGGTCAGCGAACCCGCACAAGACAACCAAGCATCAACGGAGGACCCGACCGACAACGACGCCGAAAGCGCGCCCACGCCCCCCGAAGCCACCCCCGAGGACCAACCACGCACGCGCCGCACCCGCGCCATCAACGACACCGCCACCCTGGCAATGTCCGTCGCCAACGACACCGCCACCCTGCCGATCCGAGACCAACAGACGACCACCATCAACTACTCATGCTCCTCCGTCTCAACCCCCTGCGAAGGCGGAACCATCGAGGTGTGGCTCCCCGCCCCACTCACCCCCGCAGGCGAACAGCTGAGCGACAACTTCTACCAGGCATACCCCGTCGCCGGTAGCTCCGTCGTGACAACACGAAACGACATAGTCGCCGGCACCCCGCGCATGCAACGCATCCTGTTCACGCTCAAGGATCCGATTCCCGCCGGAACATCCGACCGAATCCAAGTACCGTGGAGCTACCTCGGCAACGACGCACCAAACAACTCCACCACTACCACCCGAGTCGTTTTCTCCGCGACCAACGCCCAACCCGTTGAACAATCCCTCACCACGACATGGACTGCAAGCCTCGACGTGGCAATCAACAAAAGCTGACCGACACAACCCCAGGATTACCCCGCCGTCGGAGGCCTCGCCACCTACAAGCTCTACTACGGGTACCAGCAAATCGACCAGAGTGACCCCAACAAGGTCGGTATCCGATGGAACGGATCCGCACGAAAATCCGCGAACCTCAACGGCCTAGGCTTCGTCCAAGCCCACAACATCACAGTCAGCGATCCCCTGCCCGCAAACGCCGTCTTCGTCTCCGCGACCAACGGCGGCCACTACGATGCCGCCACGCATACCGTGACCTGGACGTACGAGGACTGGGCGTGGCAAAACCCCATCACCTCAACAATCACCGTCAAATACCCCGTCGGAGCCGTCACCACCTCCGACACAGTCACCAACGAAGCCACAATCACCGCGCAAGCGCAAAACGACCCCTCGACTGTCGTCACGAAGAGCTCCGACATCACCCACGGCTTCTCCGCGCGCAGACCCGCCGGATCCATGATCAAGTACGGCAACGACTGGCAGTACCAAACCCGAGGCAACTCCGCGCAGTGGCGACTGGGTGCCACAAACTCGGGCAACACGCCCCTGCACTTCCGCTGGGACGACACGCCCCCCTGCACGTGGTCCACCCAGGATGCCAAGGCCTCGGGCGGCGCCTGCGACACCCCGACAATGGTCAGCCCCTACCGCTTCCAAATCCACTCCACCTCCGGATATGAGGACAACGGAGGTTGGACCCTGGAGTACTGGACCAACAAGGGCAACCACGACAGCGTCACCTACACGGCCTCGTCGCCCCTCACGCTCCCCGACGGCGAGTGGATCACCCGCTTCACGATCGACACGGACGCACTGCCACAAACCAACCCGACGATCTTCTTCTACGGGACGATCCCCACGTCCTTGCCGAACCAAGAACCCGCAGACTTCACCAACCACTACAACCCAGCCGCCCCGCCCGAACAGTACTACAACTACGTGGCATCCACGGACTACGTGCGCTACCAGAACTGCGCGAGCGGCACCGCGACCGACATCGATAGCGGCGCCGTCATCTACACCAACGACAATCTGTGCTCGTGGATGCGCGTGCGCAACGACTTCCCCAGCATTCAGATAGTTGGATCCCTGGGCACCGACCCCGTCGTCATCGGCAAACCCGCTATGTTCGCCCTCAGTGCGTACGTGCGTCCCAAGAGCGCCGGAGGCGTCCCCACGCCCGTGACGATGACCGACCTGCTGCCCCTCGGGTTCGACGTGGATGACACATCGACCGTATCCGTCTTGAAGAACTCGACGCTGAAAAATCCCGACGGCACCCCCTACGACCTGACCAAGCTCAATACCACCATCTCGAAGAACTACAACGGCACCGGTCGCACCCTGGTGAGTATTGCAGCACCCGACGCAGTCGAAGGAAACCTGTACGTCCACCTGACAGCCACTGTCCTGTCGACCACGCCAGCGGGTAGTAACAGCAACGACGCCGCCGCTTTCATGCCCGGCGACGGCGCGAAGTCCACCACGCAGGACACGAGCCTGCGCAACGCCGCATACTGCCAAGGCAGTCGCGCACGTGACACCAATGACGTCAACCGCAACGGTTCGACCGAAGACTACGTGTGCAACTCCTCCACGCAGTTCAACGTGTCCGCCACCCCCGGAATGACCATCACAAAGGAAGCCAAAGGCAACAAGGACGACGACTTCGTCCCCGCCGGCCAAATTGCCCAGATCGACCCGGGCGGCGACGGCGCATACCGATTCACGATCAGCAATACCGGTAACACTGCGCTGACGAACGTCGTCGCCTACGACATCCTTCCCTACAAGGGGGACACGGGTGTTGGCCCCGCCGCCGGGCAGGCGCGCGGCTCCTCGTGGAAGCCGAACCTCAACTCAACCAACTGGTCCTTCCAGTCCGTCAAACACGCCCCCGGGCAAGCCCCCGTGACGACCACTGTGCCCGCTTCGGACATTACGGTGGAATATTCAACCGTTCCCAATCCCTGCCGCGGCGAAGTCATGGCCGCCGGCGGTTCAATGAACGATTCCCCCGTCGGTTGTACGCGCAATGCGTGGGGCGGAGCGCCCTCCGACCTGTCCACCATCACCGGTTTCCGTATCGTCATGAATCGCGATATTGAAATCGGCGAGACGATCCAGTTCGTGGCAACCATGACATCACCGGTCAACGCGAACCTCATCGCCTGGAACTCGGTCGCCCTGGCAGCAGGCTCCCTCGAAAACAATAGAGTGTCCTACCTGCAACCCAACGAGGCCCCCAAGGTTGGCATTAATGTCTCCACCGACGTCGCCGTGAGCGAGTCCGTAGTGCGCGCCAGGATGAACGGTGACCAACCCGTTCGCGATGCAAACGGCATCATCGAAGCGGACGAATCAACCGATCTGATCATGCCCGGTGACTACATGCTCTATCGGGTGAGCCTGGCCAATAGCGGCCCCTCCGTCGCGTCGGGCATCACCATCACCGACGCTATGGACGACTCTGTAGAGTACGTTTCCTCCGAAACTCGTATCTGCCAGGACGGTGCCACGAACCCATGTACGGGTCCGGTCTACACCGACGCCTCCTACGACGAGTTCAACTCTGAATGGAACGCCATACCCTCGGGGCAACTCAACGTGAACCTCAACGTCGGGGCAACGATGACGATGTACATGCTCGTTCGAGTGGCCGACGGTGCCGAAGGTCGAACCGTCATGAACACGGTCTCGCTGGGCGACTTTGATCAGGTCGATTCCGACACTGCTAACAACACCGCCAGCGCTACCTTCACGGTCGGCGGTTCAATCTCCGGCACCATCTTCAACGACGCCGACGCCACCTGGTACTACGACACCGGTGGTCCGGGCGTGCCCCTTGACGGCGTGAGCGTGCGCCTGTTGGACGCCGACGGGCACCCTGTGAAGGATGCGTCGGGCACTGACATCACAACGAAGTCGACCGCCGACGGCAGTTACGTCTTTAACCGCCTGCCGATGGGCTCCTACAAGGTCGAGGTCGTCCCCTCCCTCGCGACGCGCGATGGCACTCAGGTGAACCTGGCGGACTACACCCTCACGCTCGCCTACGACTCCTCCGCGTCGCGCGCTCAGGCTGGCCAGGGCACGCTCCTGATTCCCAACCCGATCACGTTGACGCCAGCTGCGCCCACCGAGACGATGGTCGACTTCGGTTTCGTGAAACCCGCATCCCTCGGAGACTACGTATGGTTTGACGCGAACAGGAATGGAATCCAGGACGCGGACGAGGCCGGAGTCGCGGGAGTCGAGGTGTCCCTCGTGGATGCTGACGGTCAACCAGTCCTCGATGCCAGTGGAAACACCGTTGAACCCGTTACGACCGACGCGAACGGCACGTACTCCTTCACGGACCTCCTGCCTAACCCCGATCGCATGTTCGCGGCTGCAGGCGAGGACCATGACAAGGTCATCTTCACGGCACCAGCCGGATACTCACCGACGGTGACCCACGCGGGAACCGATGCTGCGACAGATTCCAACGGACTGAGCAGCGACGTCGCGCTTGCACAAGGGCAACGCGACACGACGGTTGACCTCGGATTGATTGCCGACGGCGCGATTGGCGGCACCCTGTACTGGGACGTCAATAACAGTGGTGGTGCGTCCCCGTCGGGACCTGACAGACCCCTGGACGGCGTGACACTCACGCTGACGTACAAGACGCCTACGGGTGTGGACAAGACGGCGACGACTCTCACGGATTCCCGCGGTCACTACTCGTTCAAGGACCTGGCCCCCGGCGATTACACGATCATCGTTGAGGAGGATTCCGTGGCAGGCGCGTGCCCGACGTGCACTGCGCAGACCCACGCCCCCTCCGGTGATTTGACCGCCGGGCAGGGGCAGGAACTGTCCCTGACGTCGAATGTGACGCTGACGCCCGTCGATATGTCGAACAATTCGCAGGATTGGGCGTTCACGAGTCCGGCAGACACTGCGATCGCGAAGACAATCACAGACCCGAGCGAGGCTGAACAAGACACCTTCGAGTTCACCCCCGGCAAGCAGGTCACTTACACCCTGACCTTGACGAACAACGGACCGGGTGTGGCGACCGGCGTCACCGTGCTCGATCATCTCCCCTCCGGTGTGTCCTTTGTTGGGGCCTCCGGAGACGGATCGTATGACGCGACGTCGGGCGTATGGAACCTGTCGGACCAGGTAATCGAGACCAGTGAGGTAAAGACCCTGGCGATCGCGGTGACGATCACCGGTGATGGTGCGGGTGCGCTCGTCACCAACGTCGCTCGAATCACCCACCAGGATCAGGTTGGCGATGACCCGACGAATAACGAGGCCTCGGCATCGTTTCGGGGAGGGTTCAACATTGGTGGCACGATCTACCGCGACTCGGATGGCTCGTACTCCACCGCCGGCTCTGAGGAGCGCTTCACGGGGATCACAGTCGCACTGTTGAACGAGGATGGTTCGCCCGTCCTGGGCGACGATGGTGTTCCCGTGACGGCGGTGACTGACGCCTCCGGAGCTTACCGGTTCGTCGACCTCGGCAGGGGCTCCTATCGCGTCAGTATTGTTGACGCTGCGCAAAGTCCGCTGGCGTCGCTGGTGCCCACCCAGGCGTACACCGGTAAGGGCGCCACCTGGGCCACCGTGATCATCTCGGACGCGTCGGTTGAGGGGGTGAACTTCGGCCTGGTTGCCCCCGCAACGATCGGTGAGCGCGTGTGGGATGACGTCAACGCCAACGGCAGCGACGACGGCGAACCCGGCATCGGAGGCGTGAGCGTGATCCTCACCGACGCTGACGGTGCGCAGGTGGCTCGCACCACCACCGACGCCAATGGCAACTACCGTTTCGCAGGCCTGATCCCGGGCACCTACACCGTCACCATCGAGGCCCCGTCCGGCTATGCGGCCGCGACCACCTCGATGAGCGTGCGTGTGGGTGAAGGCGAGGAATACGTGGACGCGGACTTCCCGCTCACCCTCGTCCCCGCCGCCACGCCCGCCCAGGCGCACCAGGTGCTCACCAACCGAGGCCTGGCACGCACCGGCACGGACGCCACCATCATCGGTGGCATGGCGGCCCTGGCGGCCATCGCCGGCGCCCTGGCCATCGGCGCCAAGCGCCGCCGCGAACGCGAGGATGCCTGACAGGCACGCAGGGCACACCCCCCACGCGGGGGCGAACCCCACCCGTCAGGGGGCGCGAGACCAACAGGTCCCGCGCCCCCTGCGCACATACCCGGCCCCGGCCTCGTCAATGAGGCGCCTCCGAGCACGGCCACGCACCCTCCGCGCGACGCTGTGGAACGCGCGGTGCGGGACGCAGATGAGGGTGGGAACAACTAGGCTTGGAGGGTGACCACAGCACTGTATCGCCGGTATCGCCCCGACACCTTCGACCAGGTGATCGGCCAGGAGCACGTGACGGAGCCGCTCAAAGCGGCGCTGCGCGCGAATCGCGTGACGCACGCGTACCTGTTCTCCGGGCCACGCGGCTGTGGAAAGACCACGTCGGCGCGCATCCTGGCGCGCTGCCTGAACTGCGCGCAGGGCCCCACGGACACCCCGTGCGGCAAGTGCGAGTCCTGTCGCGAGCTGGCCACCGGCGGCCCGGGTTCGCTCGACGTCGTCGAGATCGACGCAGCCTCACACGGCGGCGTCGACGACGCACGCGACCTGCGCGAGCGCGCCACTTTCGCGCCCGTGCGTGACCGCTACAAGATCTTCATCATCGACGAGGCCCACATGGTCACGAACCAGGGCTTCAACGCGCTGCTCAAGCTCGTCGAGGAGCCGCCCGAGCACGTCAAGTTCGTCTTTGCGACGACGGAACCCGAGCGCGTCATCGGCACGATCCGCTCACGTACCCACCACTATCCGTTCCGCCTGGTGCCGCCGGACGTGCTAGGACCCTATCTGACGACCCTGTGCGCCGAGGAACACGTCAATGTTGGCGACGGCGTGCTCACGCTCGTCATGCGCGCGGGCGGCGGTTCGGTGCGCGACACCCTGTCCGTGCTCGACCAGCTGATGGCTGGCGCGATCGACGGCCAGGTTACCTACCAGACGGCGGTGGCGCTGCTCGGGTACACGGACTCCGCGCTGCTCGACCAGAGCGTCGACGCCCTCGCGGGTGGCGACGGCGCAGCGGCCTTCCGCGTCGTCGAGCGCATGGTCGAGTCCGGCCACGACCCGCGCCGATTTGTCGAGGACTTCCTCCAGCGCCTGCGCGACCTCCTCATCATCGCGGTGGCCGGTGACGGCGCGCGCGACGTCCTGGCGGACACCCCGCACGACCAGTTCGAGCGCATGCAGCGCCAGGCGCAGAACTGGGGTCCGCACGGCCTATCCCGCGCCGCTGACTTGACCGACGAGGCCCTGCGCGCCATGACGGGCGCGACGTCGCCTCGCCTGCAGCTCGAACTCCTCGTCGGCCGCATCCTCGTGCCCACATCCGACGACATTTCCGCCCCCGTGCAGGGCACGGTCGGCATGACCGGTGGGGGAGCGCCGCGTCAGGCGTCCCCCGCGTCGTCGCCCGAGGCCCCCTCTGGTCGTTTCGGTGCCCGCGAGGCGCGCGAGGCCCTGGCCCGCAAGAAGCAGGAGCGCGCTGAAGCCTCGGCACGCTCCCAGCACGCTGGCGCGTCTTCCCAGGGCGCGCCCGCCCCCCAGGGCATGCCCGCGTGGGGAAACAGCCCTGATTGGTCGGCGAGCACGCCCACCCCGGAGCACGGTTCTGCCCCCGCGCAGGCCGAGCCGCGCCATCAGCGCCCCGAGGCCGCCGAACCGCAGCGCCCGGAGTCATCGCAGGGCCGAAGAACCGCGCAAACCGACCCGCGTCACGACGCCCAGCGCGCCCGCGAAACAGCACCTGCCCGTCCCCCCATGCCCGCGCAGGCCGAGCAGACCAAGCGCACTGAGACACCCGTCTCCCACGCCCCGGACGGGCGCGACGCCGACATGCTGCGTGGCCGCTGGAACGAGGTCGTCGAGCGCCTGTCGTCCATCAGCCGCGTCACGTGGTCGATGGTCGGCGGTAACGCGCAGTTGGGAGCCGTCGACGGAACCCGCGTCGTCCTCCTGTTCCCCGTCGAACCCATGGTCAACGCCTTCGCGCGCGGGTCCCGCGCCGCGGACGTCGAAAAGGCCATCGAAGAGGTCACTGGTCTGACCGTCAGCGTGTCCGCCCAGGTGGGGCAGGCCTCGGGCGGGTCGGCGACGACGGGTCCCTCCGCGCAGGCGTCTCGCGTCGGCGGACAATCGCGCCAGCCCGGCGGGTGGGTCTCGGAGCCGCCCCCTTTTGACGAGGCCGCCGCGCAGGCGGCACCCCACGACGAGTCCGCGCCCGAGCAGGAAGGCTGGCCCGAGCCCGCGCCGGTCGCCCAGTCGGCGCCGGTAGAGCAGTCTGCCCGCGCGCCGCAGCCCGATCCGGAGGAAGACAATACCTGGCCCGAGCCTGTGGCCGTGACCCCCCGTCGCCGCGAGCAGGACAACGCGCCCGCAGCTCCGCGCCAGTGGGAGAACCCCGCCCGGCAGGAGGCTCCCGCCCGGCAGGAGGCTCCCGCCCGGCAGGAGGCACCCGCCCACCGCGACGGTCCCGTCCTTCCCGAGAGGGCGGCCCGAGCGCTCGCCGAGGCACCGGCGCAGGAACAGCAGCGCCCCGCCGTTGACACCCCCGCGGCGCCGCGCAAGCGATCCTTCACGGTCTTCACCTACCCGGGCGATCCGGAGCCCACCGACGCGCACGAGGAGACGGCGAACGGGGGAGGTACCCAGGCCTCGTCGCCGGTCTTTGACGACACTCCCATTGAATCTGCCGCCTACACGCCGTCGACGCCGACGGGCTGGGGCGACCCGGTCGTGATTCCAGGCGGCGCCGTCTCCTTCGACGACAACGCTGACTCGTGGACGCCCCCACAACAGGGCACGCCGGGCGCGGGCGGCGTGCCCGCGAGGGGTGTAGTGCCCGCACCCACAGGCCAAGCCGCGGCCTCGCAGCCCCCGGCATGGCTGGCAGTCGCACCACAACCCACGCGCTCGGCCACATCAGAGCCGCACAACCCGGGAGGCGCCGCCACGCCGACCCAAGGGGACCCCGGCGCGCCCGTCACCGGACGCGCAGCGGCGGAGGCCGCACTGCGTGAGAAGAAGCAACGTGAGCGGGCGGTAGCCGCACCCCGAACCCACGCGGCCGACGACGACAGCGCCAGCATCGACGACGACAACATCGACAACTCGCAGACGATCGGCCTGGCAGCGGTCCTGGAGATCCTCGGCGGACGCGTCATCGAAGAGAAGATGACCGAGGGAGGATACTGACATGTACGAAGGCGCTCTGGCCGACCTCATCGACCAGTTCGGACAGCTGCCGGGTATCGGCCCGAAGTCCGCGCAGCGCATGGCGATGCACGTCCTGGATGCGGAGCCCGACGAGGTCGCGCGCCTCGTCGACGCGATCAACGCCGTGCGTGGGCGCGTGCGTCACTGCGTCATCTGCGGCAACCTCACGGAAGAGGACGAATGCTCGATCTGCCTCGACGTGCGCCGCGACCCCAGCGCGATTTGCGTGGTCCAGGAGCCCAAGGACATTCAGGCGATCGAGGGCGCGCGCGTGTTCCGGGGGCGTTACCACGTGCTCGGCGGCGTCATCGACCCGATCCACGGGGTGGGGCCGGAGCAGCTGAACATTGCTTCGCTCATGAGCCGCCTCGCGGATGGCACGGTCACTGAGGTCATCCTGGCGACCAACCCGAACGTCGAGGGCGAAGCGACGGCCGCGTACCTGGCGCGCATGCTCTCCACGATGGGGGTGGAAACCTCGCGCCTGGCCATGGGCCTGCCCATGGGCGGTGACCTGGAGTACGCGGACTCGGTGACGCTGGGTCGCGCGCTCGAGGGCCGCCGCCGCCTCTAGGCACCCTGGGGTTGTGCGCAAGTTGCTGACGGTTTGTTGATGCGGCTGTTGTCCAGGCCGCTAGGTGTCGTTCGTATTCGATGGTGGATTTGCCGCCGAGGCTGGTGTGGATGCGGTGGCGGTTGTAGAAATCTTCGATCCAGGTGGTGAGACGCCGCTCGCGCTCGAGTGTGACCCACCGGCCCACCACCGATTCGCCCAGCCCTAAATCCCGGGCCACAGACGCGATCGAAGACCCTGTATCCAACACCAGACTCGCCACATCACGACGATACTCCGGTGTTAAACGACGACGAGTTCCCATAACAGGTGCCTCACTGGCCGCAGGCACTCGCGCCCACTTAACGAAGTGTCAACGACACAAGCCTAACCCCAGTTCGTGAGCCAACCATCAATCATTTATCCAGAGTGCACTCCAACGTCGGTTGTGCACCGTCGTAAGCGAAGTCGATGGTGCAGGTGAAGGTGTCGGAGGGCGTAGGAAGACTGTCGGCCGCCGGGTCGGTTGGTCCCGTTGGCACACTCAGCCAAAATGACGTGCCGCGCAGTGATCCAATGAGCAGTGTCTCGTTTGTAAGATCCAACGCTGCCGTACTGTATGCAAGGGCTCCGCAGCGTCCTTCCCTGGCTGGATCCGGTGTGCCGGTGCGGCAAGATGCTGCGAATGCTTCGCTTTCCTTCCGGATCCAGTCGGTAAGTTTGTCGCTGGGAATGATCGTGAAAGGTGGGACTGTTGTATGGGTACGCAGTTCTCCTGTACCGTCATTCAGGGGAATCTCGTATTGAATCGTCCAATAGTCCGGATTCCGGGGGACTGCCTCGATGCGGTAGCTGCCGGGGAAGAGGTAGTAGGAGCCCTGCGGGTCGCTGATCAAGATGTCGCCTACGCGAATGCTACGGAGACCGTCCGTATTGATATGGTCAATGGTTAACCCGGATGAAAAGAGGTCGATCTTCCACATGCCGAGCTGGCCGTTGCGTCTATCTAATCTCTCTACGCGAGAACTTGAAGGAAATTGGGTGGTGGTTCCATCATCAAATTGAATAGCTCCTTCGATCCATATATCCGTGCTCCTATTCGTAGGGTTTTGAGAGACTTCTCCTTGGAATGTGACGGAGCTGGGCGCGTGTGCGTGCGCAGCATCTGTGAGGAATGCCGACGAGGGTTGGCGTGTCGAATCGGCGAAGGGAACCGGGGAGTAGGCTAGGGCCTCGTCGTATTTCCCGTCTCTGACGAGGTCCATGTAGCGGTTCCATGCATCCATGGCGGTCAGGTCGGACAGGTACACGTAGTTCGACCAGTATCCCACCCCGGATGCGGTGGCCACGAGGCCCGCGCACAAGGCGGCGGCAACCCAGCGCTTGCTTCGCGACACGTGCGTCTGTGAAATGCTTTTCGCGTCGGGTAATTTCCGTGAGAAATAGTGCATAGTAACTCTCCCAAACAGTGAACGTTGAACAATGCTCGTGCTCCGAGGAAGTGTCTCGTTGGCGAGATTAAACAAAATTTGATGACTAGTCGAATTAATCGCAGTGTTAGAGTGTCTGAGGACCTTCTATTCTAAGATGCTTGAATTGTGGATGGTGTGCTGAGGGTTGATTTTAGTCAGCTAAAGAGCTCGTTGTGACCTAAGCCTGCGGGTTACGAGTCACTCGGCGAGGGGGGAAACTTTGGGCATTTCTCGACGTAGTTATCGATCTTTGCTGTAATTTTTCGAAAATTATCTGCCGATTCGGTATCATTCTCTTTCATTGTGTTCTCAAAATCTTTCAAACCTGAAGCTATACCGTCGCAGGACTCTGCGAGCCTTTCAAGAGTGTGGCCAATGCATTCGATGGTGTCGTAGAAGCTGTTTGCTGGACCTATCTCGCCAAGTCCGAGCTTTGGTGAGCGAGAAAAGTTGGTGCCATAACGAACATTATAGCGTTCGAGTTGAACTGATCTAAACCTCTTAGCGGTGCTTGGCAAGTCTATGGTGTAGATTGTTGAATAAGTGTCCCAGTTGATACTTATGGTACCGGAATATGGATCGACTGACGTGTTTTCGTGGTCGATTGTGAGCATGTTTCTCTTATAACGTTCGCCGAGTGCGTATGCTATATCAATATAGCCATCTCTAATTGAGGTCTCAGCCTCCAAAAACGCTGTATCTAGCTTCTCGATTGCTGACTCGAGTCCGCTAAGAATGGTCTCGTCGTTATAGATCGGTGACTTGATTGTTGTATTAATATCATGAACGGCGAGCCACTGAGCAACTTCCTGAGCCACGCCTGCTGACTTCTCACCATCTCCTTTCCAGATGATCTCAGCGTCTTTTGCGATTTTAATTGCTGTGCCGATGAACTTTAGAGTAGATAGTATTCGAGTTTTGGTGAAGTTTTCGCAGGCCTTGATGGCTGCTTGCATTGCTTCTCGAGTGTCATGTGATAATGTGTTTACTGCGTGTACGTTTGTGTTCAGGAGGTAAAGTGTTGCATATGCGGCCTGCTGTAGTTGGCCTAATGCGGATGGTAGCTTTCCAACAAGTTCATTCGCAACAAATTTTAGCGTTGAAGACGTGTGTCTTCCAAGATCTTCGTTGGTGGTGTTGATCCATCGGGGGAGAGAATCGGGATTGATTTCTGTGTTAGGGCTGAGTTTTAATGTCCAATTTCCCATGCTGGCAATTGCGGCACTCATGCCTGTCAGGTCGCCGTCTCCAAATGTTGGTAGTGAGCGGTGACTAATAAGTATATTCTTGAGGCGCTCGCGTAAGTTGTTGAAGGATTCATCAAAATGATATCCATCAATTCTGGCGCCAGGTTTTAATGCTATTGCGACGCCGCCTCCGGTGCCATCGTCGGCAGGCAGTGTGAATGCTACAGGATCGACGATCCCGAGATTGTTTACGTGAATGTATTTATCTGGGCTAGTGTCGTATCCGTGAGAGGCCATGTGGACATCGCATATGACGCGATTCAGTCTCTTTAGGAGTCTATCAAACTCCTCTGTGTGGTTAATCTTCTTCTCGCCGTCATCGATTGTGTTTAGGTTCAGAGTGAATGGGTTGAAGTCGCTCATGACGAATCCTATCTACTATCTTCATTTGTTATTTAGCACATGTTCAGGTTGTGGTGCAAGTTTGTCTGGCGCTCGATACTGAATGGGCTCTTCATAATTGAGGGTGTGGTGGGTGGGGTTCGGCGTGTCGTGGCCGGATAGGGGTCGAGGTCTTTCGATGATGGGGGTTCCGACACCGTCCATCTGAAAGACCTCGACATGTCCAATGCTACCTTTGATCGCCCTGACCTGAGTGCATTCACGGGCCTGGATGACCTAGGACTGGAAGTGATGGGTCAGCGTGTCGGAGGCGATCGGACCGTCTTGGCTTGCAAGGTAGTGGGTGAGGATCGGTGGTGCCGACAGTGTGGGGGTGAGGGCGTCGTACGCGACACGGTGATCAGGCGCTTGGCTCACGTACCCTACGGGTGGCACCCCACCATGTTGCACGTGAGCGTGCGCCGCTACCGCTGCCAGACGTGTGCTCACGTGTGGCGTCAAAACATGAGTGCAGCGGCCGATCCACGCGCGAAGCTCTCGCGCGCAGCGGTGCGCTGGGCGCTGGTGGGCCTGGTGGTCCACCATCTGACGGTGGCACGCATCGCCGAAGTATTGGCCGTGTCATGGAACACTGCCGATACCGCGATCTTAGGTGAAGGCCAGCGCATACTCATCGATGATCCTGATCGTTTCGAGGGGGTGTGCGTCATCGGTGTTGATGAACACGTGTGGCGCCACACCCCTGACGGCGACAAATACGTCACCGTCATCTTGGACTTGACTCCTATACGAGACCGTCGCGGTCCCTCCCGGCTCCTGGATATGGTCCCAGGCCGCTCCAAGCAGGTCTTCAAAACCTGGCTGGCCTCCCGCCCCGATACGTGGCGTGAGCGTATTGAGATCGTCGCAATGGATGGATTCACCGGGTTCAAAAGCGCAGCCGCTGAAGAGCTCCCAGACGCAACCGCGGTCATGGACCCCTTTCCACGTCGTACACCTGGCCGGTGACGCTCTCGATGAGTGTCGCAGGCGCATCCAGCAAGAACTTCACCACCGGCGCGGGCGGGCCACGGATCCCCTGTACAAGGCCCGCAGGATACTTACACACCAGATCCTGCCTACTCACGGCGCGTCAGCAGCACCAGATCCTCGACCTGTTTTCCGGCGACGAGCACGTCGCCCTTGAGGTCACGTGGAGCGTCTACCAGAGTATTATCGACGCCTACCGCGATCCCAATAAAATCCGCGGTAAGGCCCTGATGCAAGCCGAAATAGACCGTCTCAGCAACGCGGGTGTGCCTAGCTCCCTCACAGAGATCATCACACTGGGAAGAACGCTCAAACGCCGATCCCGGGACATCTTGGCCTACTTCGATCATCCCCACACCAGCAACGGTCCTACCGAAGCGATCAACGGACGCCTCGACACCTACGCGGATCCGCACTCGGGTTCCGCAACCTCACCAACTACATCGCCCGCTGCCTCCTCGAAACAGGAGGATTCAGACCCCAACTACACCCTCAATTATGAAGAGCCTCCTTACTTCCATGTCCGGGGCCATGAGTTCTCCTGTGAGCTGATGTGCCAACGCGGTACCCCTCTAGGCTAGCAGAAACCGAACACCCCCCAGACGGCCTCGTGACCCTCTAGCGGTGACGCACGTGTGACACAATCGGAAGGGCAACGCCCCGACAGGTGAGGAGGCCATGATGGCGACCCAAGCGAGCGGCGGCGCGCCCCGCGTGCTCGTCGTCGACGACGAGGCAATGCTGGCCGACCTGCTCTCGCAGGCCCTGCGCCACGAGGGCTGGGAGACGGACGGGCTCGACGCGCTCGCGAAGGCATCGAGCATGCGCCCCGACGTCGTCATCCTCGACGTGCAGATGCCGCGCATGGACGGCCTCGAGACGCTGGAACGCCTGCGCGCCCGCGACCCCGAACTGCCCGTCCTCTTCCTCACCGCCCGCGACGCGGTCGCCGATCGCGTGCAGGGCTTGCGAGCGGGAGCCGACGACTACGTTACCAAACCCTTCGACCTGGACGAAGTCGCCGCCCGCGTCGAGGCGCTCCTGCGCCGAGCGGGACGCACCCAGCAGGCGGCCTCGACCGTGCTCACGGTCGCTGATTTGACTCTCGACCTGAAGTCCCATGACGTGCGGCGCGGCAACGAAAATATTACGTTAACGAACACAGAGTTCGAATTGCTCCGGTATCTCATGGAAAACGCTGGAATCGTGCTCTCTAAGCAGAAGATACTCGACGCCGTGTGGAGCTACGATTTTGGCGGCCAAGTCAACGTCGTCGAACTCTACATCTCCTATCTGCGCAAGAAGATCGACACCGACCGCCCAGCCCTGATCCGCACAGTGCGCGGCGCCGGCTACATCATGCGGGAACCCCAGTGACGCGCCGCCGTCCCTCCCTGGCTGGGCGCCTGTCCCGCGCGCTCGCCGCCTGCGTCGCCCTGGCCCTCGTCGTCATGGTGGCGGCCTCCACCCTGGTGATGCGCTCCTGGATGCTGGCCAACGTGGACTCCGAGCTGCACCGCCTCGCCGATCAGGCAAGCAAGCACCTCGATGTCGATGACGCACCGGAGGACGGGGAGGACGAGGAGTACGGGGAGAGCGACGACGATGACGACGACGCCGCCCGCCCGCCCGCACAGCCCTCTGGGGCGCCGCGCCCCGGCGGGCCGGTCGTCCCCGGCGGTCCCACGGGACCCGGGTTCGGTGGTTCCGGAATCGCGGAGGGCACCCTCCAGTATGTGCGCGAGGACGGGGAGGCTGTCGGCGCGGTCGTCTCGAACTTCTCGGTGACCTACCTGAACGGGTCGGCCCTGGCGATCCTGGCCGCGGTACCCGCCGACGGGCGCTCGCACACCGTGCGGCTTCAAGGGCTGGGCGCGTTCCGCGTCACCGCCCGCGTGGTCGAGGACAAGACCGTCCTCGTCGGCGTGCAGTCGGACAGCGTCGACGACGTCGTCATCATGCTTGTCGCCGTCGAGGTGGGGGCATCCCTGGTCATCGCGTTCGCCGCGGGGGTGGTTGGCCGCGTGTGGGTGCGCCGCGAGCTGCGTCCCCTCGGCGTGGTGCGCGCGGCGGCCGCGGACATCGCGAGCCGCGACCTCGCCGATGAGTCGGCGAATCTGACGCGCGTCGGCGAGGATGCGACTTCCGGCCCGGTGGAGGTCGCCGACGTCGCGGGTGCGCTCAACTCGATGATCGACGCGGTCGAAGACGGCATGGAGCGCCGCACCCGCAGTGAGGCGAAACTGCGCCAGTTTGTTGCCGACGCCTCGCACGAGCTGCGCACGCCGCTTGCCTCCGTGCAGGGGTACGCGCAGCTCGCGCGCCGCGACATCGACGAGGCCTCCCGCACCCAGGCCCTCGAGCGCATCTCCTCGGAGGGGGCGCGCA
>ERZ772979.576-NODE-576-length-24708-cov-3.341743_pt1 | contig 24708 bp, 17 predicted proteins | sample MGYA00511130_ERZ772979 | MGnify/ENA primary metagenome ERZ772979 (study PRJEB29015, sample SAMEA2738103) | human oral metagenome | biome: human oral; feature: human-associated habitat; material: saliva | place: China | collected 2186 ... | reverse complement strand
TGTCGCCTTACTGTATGAACTGCCAATATGGGTATTCTTTGTGTAGCCAACAACTCCTCCATGGTAGCCATCTTCACCTGTGACCTTAGTATTGGTGACATAGACATTATTAAGTGTCGTTCCCGTTGCATGAGCTACGATACCACCGGCAAAGCGATCTTGTAGTCCCGTAACTTCACCTGTTACTACCGCGTCAGTAACACCAACGTTGTCAATGCGAGCCGCATTTGTTCTTCCAAAAAGAGCGGCGTCAACCATCCCGGCTCCGCCAACAGAGAAGTTCTTTATCTTATAAAAATTACCATCAAATTTACCTGTAAATGCCGATGAGCTATTCCCACCAATGGGCGTGATCGACTTTTTCGTCCCTGTCGTTGAATCATAAAAGTCGATATCATTCGCGAGCATGTAGTTTTTGGTAAGGCCGTTCTTGATATTCTGGAACTCCGTCGGCGTGCTGACCAGCTGATAGTAGTTATCTGCCGCAGTTGCCGCCGCAACCACTGTCGTCGGCGGTAATGGCGGTGATGACGGTGGTGGCGTCGGCGTAACTTTCTTGTGTATTTCATAGTCCGATGTAGAAGGCACGGAACCAGACTGATACCCAATATGAGCATATCCGCCATTTGTTGCCTCATCTATGTGAAGGATAACGGGACTGGTCGTCGCATGAACATTTGCCGCATCGAGGATGCGGATACTCCTGCCGTAGACCTCAACCTTATTCGCTGTGATCGAGCCCATATTAACGACATCGGCTTTGCCAACATCTGTCACGGTTGTGCTGAGTGGAGATGCCCCGCTGCCCTTGAACGCCGCCAGGTTCAGCGTCGATTCTTCCTGTGTAGAGACATAGAGGTTCCCTACGTTCACGGATGCTGTCTTGCCGAAGATTACGCCGTTTGGGTTGACGAGATAAACGTCACCGCCTGTATTCTTGATTGCACCGTTGATGGCAGACGTATTCCCGCCCGTCACGATGTTCAGATAGTTCTTTCCATCGTAATTGACCGTCTCGCCCTGCTTGACAGAGTAGTCTGCCCACTTGATCACGTTATTCGCGGCAGTTGCCGTAATATTGGTATCCGTCCCCGTCCCCGACGCTGTCGCGGCACGTCCGACAGTGACGCCGTTCGTCATATCGTGCTCTCCTGTCGGCGCAGCGGCGGCAACCTGCGGAATCAGAAAAGCGCCCGCGACGCCTGCGAGCAGTGCATAACGCACACGCTGTGTCAATTCCCGTGTCCGATACTTTCCCATGACTCCGATCTCCCATCTGGTACAATATTTCTTATCTATATTTATCGAAACTTATAGCTCATTTTATAATAGCATAGATGCGCGAAGAAGACAAGAAATCCCGTCGAATAGTCCTAGGACAATTCGACGGGATTGGTCTGTTATGTGCTCATCAGAGCATCGCTTTGTAGCGCCCCCACTCGGAGCGTGGAATAGCGAGCACATCCATTGCTTTCTCCATACTAAGCTGAAGCTCCGACATCATACGGCGTATCGAAGAAAGACGTTCTGTCTCCCTGCCACGTTCAATGCCCTGCTCAATGCCCTGCTCAATGCCGCGCTCAATGCCGCGCTCAATACCCTGCTCATATTCTTCCTTCAGCAGCTGTTCCCATAACGCACTCACGTGGCTCACTCCTTCCTCGTTCTGCTTGAATGCTCTCGTCCGCTGTGCAAGAACATCGTAGTACATCTTCTCCGGCTGGGCGCAACGAAAGTCGTGCATCAACCGCCCCAACGGTGTCGATGTGTCCGCCATCGCACTATTTACATAGATAATGTGCGAACCATCGTCAAACACATTACTGCATCCCTCTATCATACGGCGAATCACGTAGAGGGGTTGTCCGAAGCCAAGGACATCGGTCTCCGTGATAAATATAACATACGACTCAGGCAGTTTCTCATAGTCTACCCCTGCCGGCAGCGCATTCGCATCCATGATACTGCTGTGATAGCGTGCTCTGCGCGGATCTGCCCCGCTCTTTGCGCGTTGGATTTCTATGTTAAACTCACGCCCATCGGCAAATGCGTGCACATCGAGCCGTACATCATGCCCGCGTAGATTCTTCACCGTATCCTGCGTAACAACACGCTCTGCACGAAGGTTGGGCTGATCGAGAATAATCTGCAAGACCAAATCGACGCACGGGAGACTGTCTTGAAAGACTGCGGTCATAAAGACATCATCAAGAAGTGTAAAACTCTGAATCACTTCTTGATATCGCATGCGCCGTGCTTCATCCAAATCTCGTGCCATCAAATCGCCCCTATTACTATTTTAGCTGATTCTATCCCTGCGTGCAAGATCGAAAGAGAAAAGCCTCCCCTGCTTTCGCGGGGGAGGTGAACCGCGTCAGCGGCGGCGGGGCGTAAGCCCATGATATTTTACTTTAACAGGCTGAGCACTGTGCTCGAGTTCTGATTTGCCTGCGCAAGCATCGCCTGTGCGGCCTGTGTGAGGACGTTGTTCTTCGTGTACGCCGTCATTTCCTTCGCCATATCCGCATCGCGAATGGTTGACTCTGACGCCTGCACGTTCTCCGATGCAACGACGAGGTTGTTGCTCGTATATTTGAGACGGTTCTGCACCGCACCGATATTGACGGCCTCATCCGTTGCCTTAATCAACGCATTGTCAAACACATTGATTGCAGCATTCGCTGCTTCGCGCGTCGTGACTTGTATCTTCGGACCCGCACCGACAACCTGAATGGGTCCAATATTAGGAGCCGTGGGACCGGCAGGAAGAGGGCCATGATCCCATCCCGCACCATCCTGTGATTGAAGTCCGAGAGCAGCAGAACGCATATCGGTAAAACCGACCTTGATCTCCTGATTCGACCGTGTTCCTGTCTGGAGGACGAGCGCATTATCCGGGGATGGGTTCTGTGCGCGCACTGTTTCCTTAAATGCATCGAGGACAGCATTGACCTCGTTGCGCATCTTCCCTTCGCTATCCGTCACACAGAAAGTAATACCAGCAATCTGTCCATCGACACCAGGTTTCGTTGCCCGAATTGTTAGTGCACGCTGATTATCTGGTGTAAAAACATCACGACCATACTCATCTTTTCCCACGCGCTCATTCTGACTATAATATCCTGCGTCGCTAGCAGTAATGAGACCGATCATACTCGTTATGTTGCTATTCTCGATTGGAGATATTGACTTTGTATAAGTTATCCCCTTGCGCGTCCAAGATGCTGTTAGTGTATCGGAAGGATGTATACCGACATCATTCCCATCTCGCCGTTTTAAATTAACCAAACGAGTCAACGGACTCGTCGACGTTGATAAACTAAAATTAGTATAGCTCGAAAATGTTCCCTGTCCGCCATCACCAACAACGAGCCCATTCTGTGACCCATCAATCAGATACTTCCCATTGTAGGTTGTCAGCGCGTTCTCGTCGATCTGGTCGATCATCTTCTCGACCTCGATCTGGATGAGGCGACGGTCGCCATCCGTGTTCGTATCGTTGGCGGCGTTGATCGCCTTTTCCTTCAGTGTCTTGAGAACCTCGATGGTGGACTGCACAGCGCCCTCTGCTGTACGCAGAAGTGCTGCACCGTTCTTTGTATTCTTATCATCCTGATCGAGGGAGCGCACCTGGACGCGCATCCGCTCGGAGATCGCCATCCCCGAGGCATCGTCGCCGGCACTGTTGATCTTCATGCCCGAAGAGACCTTTTGCAGGCTCTGTGACAGCGCGCTCTGATTCTTGTTCAACGTGTTGAGCGTATTCACCGCCGACATATTGTTTTTGACCACCATCGCCATAAAGACTGCCTCCCTGACTGTTATCTATGGTTCGTCCATGCCATTCTAAGATTGCGTAAATAGACGGAATCCGCCGTCCTAATATTTTTATCGACGAAAGGAAGGGACAACTTAAGAATGTACTATTATTTTATTTTCATACTTTCTTCCGTACGACACGATACACAGGGCATCACGCGACTTATCTGATTTCGTCCTGATCATCAGGAGAAAACCATGCCGTTTTCCTGGGCAAACGCGCGCAGTTCATCCTCCGGCACTTCTGCGATCTGAGCTGCTGTATGGAGTGGTGTGCCTGCCCGCATAAAGCGCAATGCGGTATGAAGCGTGCCAGTCTGACGCCCCTCAGCTCGCCCCTCAGCTCGCCCCTCGGCTCGCCCGCGCCGCATTCCCTCTTCGATGCCAGCACGGTGTTGCTTCTGGTATTCCATATAGAGTGCCTCATTTCGTCCTGTCGTTTGACACGTTCAACTTCCTGCTCCATTTCCTGTGCGAGTTCGCTCTGTGCCTTCTGTCCATCAACGAATTTCAGAAAGTCCTCCAGATCTCTGTCCACTCTTCCTCTCAGCCCTTTTGCATTCAAAAAGATCTTCGTTGCGCCGTCTCCAAGTTCGAGTTCAGGCAACTCTATACACCGATGACGAAACGTATAGATTCGCTCGTCCCGGCCAAAGAGATCAAAGGTGCAGATAAAGATGATATATGTCTGACGCAAATCATCGTAATAGACTCCTTTATCGAGGAGATCCATATCGATCATGCCCTGATAGTAACGTGTCCGTCGCGGCAGTTCTCCATCCCGCCCCTTTGTCGTCTGCATCTCAATATTATAGACTGTTCCCGCGTCATCTTCAATGTAGACGTCAAGACGCACGGCCTTGCTGTCAAGGCGCAGATCGATACTTTTCTCCGTGTCAGGATAGTGGATATCGCGAATCCTTACATTCAAAATGCGCTCCAACAGCCATTTACAGAGCTTCTCGTTCTGCATGACGCGCTGAAAGATAAAGTTGTCCCGAATGGAGAGATTGTTCCATGCCTCCAGTGCCTCACGTTCCCATTCCTTTTCCATGTGCCCCTCCTTTCATTTTGTATCTTCTGCTCTCATTATAGATAATCCCTTCCCTTCGGTCAATATAAGCATCAAAAAAGGAGTCCCTTACGGGACTCCCAATATTTTTGATAAAAGAGCTTAGCCGAGGATCACGAGCGAGTCGCGTACCTTGACGGACTGGCCTGCCGTGACGTTGATCGCCTTAACCGTGCCGTCTGCATCCGCAGCGATCTCGTTCTGCATCTTCATCGCCTCAAGGATGAGGAGCGTGTCGCCTGCCTTGACCGGCTGACCGACCGAGACTTTGACCTCAACAATCTTGCCCGGCATCGGTGCATCCACCGAGCGCTCACCGGCGGCAGCAGCCTTCGGTGCAGCAGCGGGAGCAGCCGGAGCAGCAGCCTTCGGCGCAGCTGCCGGAGCGGCGGCCTTCGGTGCAGCAGGGGCAGCAGCTGCTGCTGCGCGTACTTCCTCAACCTCGACTTCGTAAGCAGTGCCGTTGACCGTGATGTTGAACTTTTTCATGTGTGATTCCTCCAACATTAAAATTGATGACAGATTGTATCTCGCAGGACGCTCAGCGTCTGCTGCGGTTGGCAAGCGTCCAGACCTCGGCGGGTTTGACGCTTACAGCAACGACTTTGTTGCCCGTCGTCGCCTGGACGGCGGCGGTGATGGCGGCGATGACCTCGGGCGCCACGTTGTTTGCAGCCATTCTATCCCTCCTGCTGAATCAAAGCGGAATGTTCCCGTGCTTCTTCGCGGGGTTGTCCTCACGCTTGCTCGAAAGCGCGTTGAGTGCCGTGATGATGTAGGGGCGCGTCTCACTCGGTGTGATGACCATGTCGATGTAGCCACGCTCTGCCGCCTTGTACGGGGTCGCAAACTCCTCGATGTACTCTGCCGTGCGCGCGTCCTTGTCGGGATCCTTGCGGAAGATGATGTTTGCCGCGCCTGCAGGTCCCATGACGGCGATCTCAGAGGTCGGCCATGCCATGACCTGATCGGCACCCAGCTCACGGTTGCACATGGCGATGTAGGAACCGCCGTACGCCTTGCGCGTGATGACCGTGATCTTGGGCACGGTTGCTTCGCTGTATGCGTAGAGCATCTTCGCGCCGTGGCGGATGATGCCGCTGTACTCCTGATCGACACCCGGCAGGAAGCCCGGAACATCGACGAGGTTGACGAGCGGGATGTTGAACGCATCGCAGAAACGGATGAAGCGCGAGGACTTGTTCGATGCGTCGACATCGAGGCAGCCTGCCATGACGTTCGGCTCGTTCGCAATGATGCCGACGGCGCGTCCGTCAAAGCGTGCGAAGCAGCATATAATGTTCGTTGCGAAGTGCTGATGTACCTCGTAGAACTCGCCGTTGTCGACGAGGCTGCGGATGACATCCTTCATGTCGTACGGTGCGTTCGGGTTGTCCGGCACGACCGTGTTGAGGCTCTCGTCCTGACGGTTCGGATCGTCGCCCGTCTCCACGCGCGGCGTCTCCTCCATGTTGTTGCTCGGGAGGAAGGAGAGCAGGTAGCGGATCTGCTCGATGCAGTCCTCATCGTTCTCCGCCGCAAAGTGTGCGACGCCGGAGCGGGAGTTGTGCGTCATCGCACCGCCGAGCTCCTCCGCCGTGACCTCCTCCGCCGTGACGGACTTGATGACGGCAGGGCCCGTGATGAACATCTGGCTCGTGTTCTTCACCATGTAGATGAAGTCCGTGAGCGCCGGGCTGTAGACCGCGCCGCCTGCGCAGGGTCCCATGATGACGGAGATCTGCGGAATGACGCCCGATGCCTTCGTGTTGCGGTAGAAGATGCCGCCGTAGCCCGAGAGTGCATCGACCGCCTCCTGGATGCGTGCGCCGCCCGAATCGTTGATGCCGATGCAGGGTGCGCCCATCTTCATGGCGAGGTCCATGACCTTCCAGATCTTATGTGCGTGCTTTTCGCCGAGCGAGCCGCCCTCGACCGTGAAGTCCTGTGCGAATGCGTAGACGAGACGGCCGTCAATCGTGCCGTAGCCCGTCACAACGCCCTCGCCGGGCAGTTCTTTTTTCTCCTGTCCAAAATTGGTGCAGCGATGGCGCACGAACATGTCGAGCTCGACGAAGGTGTCCTCATCAAACAGCAGGTTCAGGCGCTCACGCGCGGTGAGTTTGCCCTTGCTGTGCTGTTTTGCGATGCTCTTTTCACCACCGCCCTGCATGAGATGCTCTTTTTTCGCCAGCATCAGCTCAATTTTTTCCTGGACTGTGGACATTCTATCCCTCCTGTATATCTGTCAAATCCTCGGGGGTGCCCGAGGAGATCAACTGCGGCAGTGCGCTGCTCAGCGATCCGGATGCTCACAGATTTCGAGGAGAACGCCCTTCGTCGCCTTCGGATGAAGAAAGGCGATCTTTGCGCCGCCCGCACCGATGCGCGGCTTCTCGTCGATCATGCGGACGCCCTTTGCCATGAGGTCGGCAATCGCGTTCTCAATGTTGTCGACGCGCAGGGCAACGTGCTGGATGCCCTCGCCCTTCTTCTCGATGTATTTCGTGATCGGGCTGTCAGGCGCCGTGCCGATCAGCAGCTCAATCTCGCTGCCGTTCGGCGTCGGATGGAAGGTCGTCGTGACCTTCTGCTCTGCAACGGTTTCCTGATTCGTGCAGGGAATGCCAATGATGTCCGACCAGAGTTTCTTTCCTTCTTCGAGATCCTGTACGGCAACGCCGATGTGATCTACGCCAAGAATTTTGAACATGTCAAACTTCCTCCTCGGAGGAGTGCGTCTTGCTGCACTCGCTCACTTCGTTAACATTTCGCTCATGACCCCGCCCACCACGGTGTATGGGTCGGTCTCATGCGCCTTGATTCGTGCCACATAGTCGTCCAGTCGTCCCGTATCGACGATGCGGCTCTCGATGCTCCGCCGTACGCCCGCATGGAGGATGTCGAGCATCTCATCGCGCGTGCGGCGCGTGCGCCGTTCGGCAAGTACGCCGTTCCCCTCGATGTGGCTGCGGTGCTCCTCGAGCGTATCGACGAGCTCTGCGATGCCTTCGCCGCGGTTCGCAACGACCTTGCGGATGGGCGGACGCCAGTCAGACATGTGATCGTCCAGATCGAGCATCATGTTGATCTCGCGTACGAGCTTGTCTGCTCCGTCGAGATCGGACTTGTTGATCGCGAACACGTCGCCGATCTCCAAGATGCCCGCCTTGATCGCCTGAATGTCATCGCCCATGCCCGGAATCAGCACGACCATCGTCGTGTCCGCCGCCCGCACAATATCCACCTCGGACTGCCCGACACCGACAGTTTCGACAAAGATGACATCTTTGCCGAACGCATCCATCGCCTTGACCGCATCCGCTGTCTTGTGGGAGAGGCCGCCAAGGCTGCCGCGTGTCCCCATGCTGCGGATGAAAACGCCCTCGTCGAGCGTCAGATCATTCATACGGATGCGGTCGCCCAGGATGGCTCCGCCGGAAAAGGGGCTTGTGGGGTCGACGGCAATGATGCCGACGGTCTTTCCGCGCTTTCTGTACTCCTTGGCAAGCTTGTCCGTCATGGTGCTCTTGCCGGCACCGGGCGGACCCGTGATGCCAAGGACGTAGGCATGACCGGTATGCGGATAGAGCGCCTTCATGATGTCAGTGGCATCCGCCCGCTCGTTCTCGATCGCCGTGATGGCGCGCGAGAGAGCGAGGCGATTGCCTTTCAGCACCTCGGCTGCAATATCCATACGCCCACCTCCTTCGCGCTGTGATTTCATAAGAACATAGGGAATGGATGACGGGACAATCGGATTGCCTGTCATCCATCCTTTCAGGAAGGCACCGCAGAAGCAGTGTCTCCAAGCAAATCAGACGCTTACGCCTTCACATGTTCCTTGATGAAATTCACAACGTCGCCGGTCGGTGTGCCTGGGGTGAATACCTCGGCAATGCCCGCTGCCTTCAGCGCAGGGATGTCGCCCTCGGGGATGACGCCGCCGCCGATGACGAGGACGTCGTCCATTCCCTTGCCGCGAATGAGCTCGACGACCTTCGGGAAAAGATGCGGATGAGCACCCGAGAGGATGCTCAGCGCAACGACGTTGACGTCTTCCTGCAGAGCAGCCTCGGCGATCTCCTCCGGCGTCTGGCGAAGTCCCGTGTAGACGACCTCGAAGCCAGCGTCGCGCAGGGCGCGTGCGACGACCTTCGCGCCGCGATCATGACCATCCAGACCCGGTTTTGCAACGAGCACTCTGATTTTTTCTGCCATTTTTCTATTCCTCCTGAACGGAGCCGCCGCACTCCTCGTGCGGCGTCCCCTGTGCATTCATCCAACATCCGTTCGCGCGTACCGCTTAGAGATTGACGTGTGCCTCGTACTCGCCGAACACCTCACGCATGACACCGCAGATTTCGCCGAGTGTCGCGTAGGTCTTGACTGCTGCGAGGATATGCGGCATGAGGTTCTCATGCTCGTCGGCGCAGGCCTTCTTGAGCTCGGCAAGGGCTGCCTGAACGGCGGCGTTGTCGCGCTTTGCCTTCATGGCCTCGACCTTTGCCTTCTGCTTCTCGCCGACGGAAGCGTCCACCTTGAGGAGGTTCTTCGGAGCTTCCTCCTCCACCTGGAACTTGTTGACGCCGACGATGACGCGTGCACCGGACTCGACGTCCATCTGCCACTTATACGCGCTGTCCTGGATCTCTTTCTGGATGTAGCCCTTCTCAATCGCTGCAACCGCACCGCCGAGATCGTCGATCTTCTTGATGTACTCCCACGCCTCTTTCTCGATGCGGTTCGTCATCGCCTCGACGTAGTAGGAGCCTGCGAGCGGATCAACCACATCGGCAAGTCCGCTCTCGTACGCGACGATCTGCTGCGTACGGAGGGCGACCATGACCGACTCCTCCGTCGGAAGCGCAAGCGCCTCGTCGCGGGAGTTCGTATGGAGCGACTGCGTGCCGCCCATGACTGCTGCTGCGGTCTGGAGTGCGACGCGGACGATGTTGTTGTTCGGCTGCTGTGCGGTGAGCATCGAGCCTGCCGTCTGCGTATGGACGCGGAGCATCATGGATTTCGGCTTCTCTGCATGGAAGCGCTCCTTCATGACCTTTGCCCAGATGCGGCGGGAGGCACGGAACTTCGCGACCTCTTCGAGAACGTTGTTGTGTGCGTTCCAGAAGAAGGAGAGACGGCCTGCGAACGCATCGACGCTGAGGCCTGCCTTGATCGCAGCCTCGACGTAGGCGATGCCGTCCGCAATGGTGAATGCAATCTCCTGCGATGCCGTGGAGCCGGCCTCGCGGATGTGGTAGCCCGAGATGGAGATGGTGTTCCAGTTCGGGACGTTCTTGGAGCAATATTCAAAGATGTTCGTGATGAGGCGCATGGACGGACGCGGCGGGAAGATGTACGTACCGCGTGCTGCATACTCCTTCAGAATGTCATTCTGGATGGTGCCCTTGAGCTTGTCCGCCGAGACGCCCTGCTTCTCCGCCACTGCGATGTACATCGCAAGAAGGACGGACGCAGGTGCGTTGATCGTCATGGACGTGGAGACCTTGCCGAGATCGATCTGGTCAAAGAGGATCTCCATATCAGCAAGGGAGTCGATCGCAACGCCGACCTTGCCGACCTCACCCTCAGAGATCGGATCCGTGGAGTCGTAGCCGATCTGCGTCGGGAGGTCAAATGCGCAGGAGAGTCCCGTTGCACCGCTCTCGATGAGGTAACGATAGCGCTTGTTGGACTCTTCCGCCGTGGAGAATCCTGCGTACATGCGCATCGTCCAGAAGCGTCCGCGGTACATCGTCGGCTGCACGCCGCGCGTGTAAGGATAGACGCCGGGGAAACTGATGTCCTCTGCATAGTCCGTCTCCTGGATGTCGAGCGGGGTGTAGAGTCCCTGCTCGGGGATGTGCGGACGTGCCGGGAACTTTGCCGTGGCTTTTTCTACGGCAGCATTGTACTTGTCAAGCTCCGCCTGGATCTTTTCATTGCTCATGAAAGTCTTCTCCTTTACCTTTTACAGTTCTCATTGGGTTATATACTATGGACGAGCAGCGCAGCAGATGCTGCACTCCCCGAAAGTACCGATGGATACGTCGGATTACTTCTGCATCGATCCTGTGGCTAGGAAGCGCTGATGGAAGGACAGCGCCTCGTCCAGCAGATGCGGTGTCTGTGCGCCCTTCGTCGCCGCAAGAGCACGCTCGTAGTAGTCGAGCAGGATCGGGCGATAGTCGGGGTGCGCGCAGTTGTTGATGATCTCGAGGGCACGCTCACGCGGGCATTTGCCGCGCAGGTCGGCAACGCCCTGCTCCGTGATGACGACGTCTACATCGTGTGCACTGTGGTCAATGTGCGAGCAGAACGGAACGATGGACGAGATCTTGCCGCCCTTTGCCTCGGACTGCGTGTAGAAGATCGTGATGTAGGCGTTGCGTGCGAAGTCGCCGCTGCCGCCGACGCCGTTCATCATCTTCGAGCCCGTGACGTGGGTCGAGTTGACGTTGCCGTAGATGTCTACTTCGATCGCCGTGTTCATCGCAATGACGCCGAGACGGCGGACGACCTCGGGGTTGTTCGAGATCTCCTGCGGACGGAGCATCATGATCTTCTTGTACTTGTCGATGTCCTTGTAGAAGCGCTGGAGCCCCTCAGGCGACGGCGAGAATGCCGTGCCGGAGGCAAACTTCAGCTTGCCCGCATCGGCAAGGTCGAACATGCCGTCCTGGATGACCTCGGTGTAGACCTCAAGGTCGGTGAAGTCGGAGTTCACAAAGCCCGCGATAACGGCGTTCGCCACGTTGCCGACACCCGACTGCAGCGGAAGCAGTCCCTTCGGCATACGGCCCTCGGCGATTTCCTTCTTGAGGAAGTCGACCGTGAACGCACCCATTTTGCGCGCAATGTCATCGACCGGCGCGAGGGCGCGGGTCTTGTCCGTGATATCGCAGGGAACGATGTATTTGATCTTTTCGAGCGGGCACGGGATGAATGTCGTGCCGATGCGGTCGCCTGCCTTCGTGATGGGGATCGGAAGACGGTTCGGCGGATCGAGCGGGATGTAGATGTCGTGCATCCCGACGAGCTCCATCGGCTGGCTCGTGTTCACCTCGACGATGACCACGTCTGCGCTCTGGACGAACGACGGCGTGTTGCCGACCGAGGTCGAGGGGATGATGCCCTCCTCCGTGATGGCGACTGCCTCCACGAGAGCGACGTCGATCTTGCCGAGGAAGCCCTCGCGCGACTGCTGTGCCACCTCAGAGAGGTGCATGTCGATGTAGTTGACCTTGCCGGAGTTGATGGCGTTGCGCAGCGGCGTGCTCGTCTGATACGGGAGACGCTGTTTGATGCCCTCCGCCTCGGCAAGCGCACTGTCCAACTCTGGGCCCGTCGAGGCACCCGTCCAGATGTTGACCTTGAACGGATTCTTCTTCATACGCTCGGCGATGGCAAGCGGAACCGCCTTCGGATAGCCGGACGGGGTAAAGCCGCTCGCACCGATGGTCATGCCGTCGGCAAAGTACTCTGCCGCCGTCTCCGCACTTACAATACGATCCGTCAGGGACTTCGGCACGCGATCGGAAATATCGATCATAGAATAACCTCCCTCAGATACAGCGGGCAGCACACGGAACACACGAATCATCACAGCACATGTCTCATGACTGTGATTTTTGTTTCATGTTTTCCTTACCGCCGTCACCCATGAATACTCTCCTGACGCAGTCGGCATATAATTTTGACAGCAATCTTGAATCCCTCTGTTTTCTCGTAAATCCCCCCGTAAATAGGGGCTGTATGGGGTATCCGAAATAACTGTAGATTATCGTACCTCTCTACGCCAATTATATCTTTCCTAAGAATATCACGAAAAAAAAATGCCGTCAAGATTACATTGACGGCATTTTCTGTGAATTTGTGAAAAAAGAGGAAAAGTATTTATTCTTCCTTTATTTTTTTTCAGACAACACGTCATTTTCCGTGCTGCGATGCGTCAGGTAGTAGGAGAGCGCGCTCAGTCCCACCGAGAGATCCTCGCTGACGAAGGGGACGGACGGCGGCACGTGCAGCTTCACGGGGGCAAAGTTCCAGATCCCGCTGATGCCCGCCGCGACGAGCTGATCCGCCACATGCTGGGCGTGTGCAGCGGGGACGGCGATCACGCCGATCTGGATGCTGCGCTCGGCGACGATCTCCGCGAGATAGGCGATGTCCTCCACACGCCGCTCCCCGACGCGCGTACCAATGACGACGGGGTTGCTGTCAAAGATCGCCGCAAGGCGAAAACCGAGACGCTCGATGCCCTGATAGTTTGCAAGCGCCGCGCCCAGATGCCCCATGCCGACGATGGCGAGACTGAGGTGCTGGTCGAGGCCAAGGATGCCGCCGATGCTCTCCTTGAGCTCTGCGACGTAGTAACCGACGCCCTTTTTTCCGAATTGCCCGAAGGCGGTGAGATCCTTGCGGATCTGCTCAGGATTGATCGAGAGACGGCGGCCGAGTTCCTCGGAGGAGGCGATGCTGACGCCCTCATCACTGAGCTGCCGCAGACAGCGGTAGTAGCGCGGCAGGCGATCGACAGTTGCCTTGGATATCGATGGATGTTCCTGCATAGTTATCCTTCCTTCATCTCCCCCGCCATCGTATGCACGGCCGCAGCCATCGCGGCGAGCATCCAGAGCAGCATAGAGGACGGTATATTAAAGAGAAGATGATCCGTGATCCCGTTCAGGGCAACGGAGAGCATGGCGAGCCCGATACCGAGGGCAAAGCCCTCCACAAATTTTTTGCTGCGCCATGCCATGAGTGCCTCACGCACATCGGCGACGGCGTGCCACTCGTGTTCGTGTGCCGCGAGCACGTCCGCCCACGGCGGGGTTTTGCGCGGCAGGCGAAAGGCGAGCAGCAGCGAGCCGAAGAAGAACCAGAAGAAGGCGAGTGCTCCGGGGATGCCGATCTCCGCCGCATAGTTCAGATACATATTGTGCGCGTGAACGATCTTGACGGGTGCCCCCTGCAGATAGAAGTCGTACTCGGGATAGACCATGAAGTACATGGCCCAGCCAATGCCGAGAAAGGGATGGTCGAGCACCATCGCCACGGTGCTCTCCCAGAAGGCGATCCGCATCTCCGAGGAGGTGTCAATCCGCGTAAAGACGGAGAGCAGTCGATCCGAGAGCACGGGGTCGAAGAAGAGGATGCCCGCGCCGATGACGACGATGCCGAGGAGCACGCGCCAGTCGCGCAGGATGCCATAGCCCGCCAAGATGACGGCGATCACGAGGCATGCGCCGCGCGCGTAGGTCATGCCGAGGCACGCGAGTGCGAGGACGAGGATCGTGAGCGAGAGGCCGCGCCGCCAGCCCGAGAGGCCGACCGCCAGCCCGAGTGCCAGGCAGACGACGATGTCAAGGTAGCCCGCGAGGATGTTCGGATTTTCCCATGTCGAGAAGACACGCTTCGACAGCTCTGGGAACGATGCACCGTCCACCCATTTCATCGCGGAGATGTCGATGCCGAAGATGAACTGATAAAAGCCGTAGAGGATGACGAATACCGCCGCCGCCGCCATAGCGATGACGACGGGGCGCAGCTCCTCTGCGCTCCGCAGGGCCTGCCCCGTGAGCAGATAGGTGAGCGCATAGATCGGCACGAGATGGGAGTAGTTGTAAAAGCTGAACGCCATGTCGGGCGCGACGGCAACCGACAGGAAGGCGATCACGACAAAGAGGAGCGCGGGTGCATCGTACGGCAGACGCCGCAGGTGAAAGTCCGCATCGATGCGCAGGCGCACGCAGAGCGCCGCGCAGCCGACGAGGAGCACCGCCATCGCCGCGAGCGGCACGAGCGGAATCAGAAACGCCTCTGCGATGAGCGCATACTGCATCGCGCGCGCCATACGTTCGCTCCAGCGCGTGCGGCGCAGCGTGCGCCGCCGCTCACGGAAGTAGTCCTTTTCCTGTCCCATGAGGTCACCTCCCCGCAAGGAGCATGGCGCGGATGCCGCCCACGAGATAGAGCGAGCCCGCCGCAACGAGCAGCGCATCCGCCGCACGTGCGCGCACGTGCGCCTCTGCGAGCCCCGCCGCAGGATCCCCTGCCGCATGTGTGACCGCCCCCATGCCCGCCGCCACAGCGGCGACGAGATCTGCGCCCGCCGCGCGCTCCGAGTTGGGGCGCACGGTCACGACCTGATCGCCGGGGCGCAGGAGGATCGCAAGCATGTGGTCGATGTCCTTGTCCTTCAGGATGCCGAGCAGAAAGACGCGCGGCTGCGTGGGGAAATAGGCATCGAGCCCCGCGCGCAGTGCCTGCATCCCGGCGGGGTTATGCGCACCGTCCACGACGACGGTCTGCCCCCCGCAGGAGAGGATCTCAAAGCGCGCAGGATGATGCACCGTGCGCAGCGCCGTGCGTACGGCGTCCTCCGTGACGCGTGCGTCCTCGCGCGCCATGAGCTCTGCCGCCATGATGGCGAGTGCGGCGTTCTCCGCCTGATAGGGTCCCGCGAGTGCCATCTCAAACGGTGCCGGCTCACGGGAGACGACGGAATGGAAGGCGACGTACTGCCCGCCGCTCTCCGCACGCAGCATCTGTGCGGAAAAGTCCTCGCCGAAAACAAAGAGGTCAGCCCCCAGCTCCTCCGCACGCGCCGCGATGATCGTGAGCGGCTCGCCTGCCGCCGCCGTGATGACGGGCACGCCCTCCTTGATGATGCCCGCCTTGTGCTCCGCGATCCCTGCGAGCGTGCCGCCGCAGCGGTCGGCATGATCCATCGCCACATTGGTGATGATCGTCAGCTCGGGCAGGACGACGTTCGTCGAGTCGAGCAGTCCGCCGAGCCCTGTTTCAATCACGGCGACCTCTACCTTTTCCTCGGCAAAATAGAGGAAGGCGAGTGCCGTCAGTGCCTCAAACTGCGTGGGATGTTCATGTCCCTCCGCCGTCATGGCATCCGCCGCCGCACGCACGCGCGTGAGAAGCGCCGCAAACTGCTCCTCGCTGATCTCCTCTCCCCCGACGCTCATGCGCTCCGTATAGGAGATGAGATGCGGCGAGAGGTAGCGCCCGGAGCGGATGCCGGACGCGCGGCATACGGCGTCCATCATCTGCGTGACGGACCCCTTGCCGTTTGTCCCTGCGATATGAATGACGCGATAGCTGCGCTCGGGATGTCCGAGCCGCGCACACAGCTCCTCCATGCGCGTGAGGCCGAGGCGGATGCCGAAGGTATTCAGTTCATCCAGATAGTGCAGTGACTCCTCGTAGTTCATCGAATCACCTCAGAGCTTCTCAAGATCCGTGAGGCGCGTCCGTATGAGGGCGATCTTCTCCTCGTAGCCCGCCAGTTTCTCGCGCTCTGCGGCGACGACGGCGGCAGGAGCCTTCGATGTAAAGCCCTCGTTTGAGAGTTTGCCCGTCAGGCGCGCGATCTCCTTCTCGAGATTGGCACGCTCCTTCGTCAGGCGCGCCGTCTCCTTCTCCACATCAATCAGCCCCGCGAGCGGCAGGTAGACCGCCGCACCCGCGAGTGCCCCCGTCACGACATTTTCCGGATCGGGAGCATCCGCCGCGAGAAAGGAGACCTCCGAAGCGGATGCGAGGGCAAAGAAGTAGTCCTCGTGCGCGGCAAACACATCAGCGAGCGCCGCGTCACGCACGCGCAGAATGAGCGTGCTCTTCTTGCTCGGCGGCGTGCCGAGCTCCGCACGCAGATTGCGCGTCGTCTTAATGACCTCCATGATCGCGGTCATCGCCTGCTCTGCCGCCGTGTCGATGGCGGATTCCGTGACCTCCGGCCACGGCGCACGCATGATGCTCTCGCCCTCGTGCGGCAGCTTCTGCCAGATCTCCTCTGTGAGGAAGGGCATGAAGGGATGCAGGAGGCGCATCGTACGCTCAAGCACGGTACGCAGGACATAGAGCGCCGTATTCTTCGCGCGGACATTCTCCTTGTCATAGAGGCGTGCCTTCGTCAGCTCGATGTACCAGTCGCAGAACTCGCTCCACAGGAACTCGTAGATCGTGCGTCCCGCCTCACCGAGCTCGTAGTGCTCGAGGTTCGCCGTCACGTCGCGCGTCGTCTCCTCCACGCGTGAGAGGATCCAGCGGTCGGCAAGCGTATAGTCCTCCGCCGTCGGCACGAACGATGCGTCCGCCCCCTCGAGATTCATCAGCATGTAGCGCGAGGCATTCCAGATCTTGTTTGCAAAGTTGCGCGCCGCCTCGACGCGCTCCCAGTAGAAGCGCATGTCGTTGCCGGGCGTATTGCCCGTGATGAGCATGAAGCGGAGCGTATCCGCACCGTACTTTTCAATGACCTCCACGGGGTCGATGCCGTTGCCGAGGGACTTCGACATCTTGCGACCCTCGCTGTCGCGCACAAGTCCGTGGATAAAGACATCGCGGAACGGCACATCGCCGCCGAAGCGCAGCCCCATCATGACCATGCGTGCCACCCAGAAGAAGATGATGTCATAGCCCGTCACGAGCACCGACGTCGGGTAGAAATGGCGCAGATCGACCGTCTGCTCCGGCCAGCCGAGTGTCTCAAACGGCCAGAGGCCGGAGCTGAACCACGTATCGAGCACGTCCTCATCCTGATGGATGTCCATGCTGCCGCAGTGCGGGCACGCCGTGAGGTCGTCGCGCGATACGGAGGTCTCGCCGCAGTGCGCACAGTGCCACGCGGGGATGCGGTGTCCCCACCAGAGCTGGCGCGAGATGCACCAGTCGCGAATATTTTCAAGCCAGTTTTCGTAGATTTTCGTGAAACGCTCGGGGACAAAGCGGATCCTGCCGTCGCGCACCGCCTCAATCGCGGGCTTCGCGAGGCCCTCCATGCGGACGAACCACTGCTTCGATACGAGAGGCTCGATCGTCGTCTTGCAGCGCGAGCAGTGTCCGACGGCGTGCTCATGCTGTTCCGTGCGTACGAGGGCACCCGTTTCCTCGAGCTCCTTCACGAGTGCCTTGCGGCACGCATAGCGGTCCATCCCCGCATAGCGTCCCGCGTTCTCGTTCATCGTGCCATCGGCATTGATGACGATGATCTGCTCAAGATCGTGCCGCTGTCCCATTTCAAAGTCGTTCGGATCGTGCGCAGGCGTCACCTTGACTGCGCCCGTTCCGAAGGCAGGATCGACGTAGGCATCGGCAAAGAGCGGGATGCGGCGTCCCACCACGGGCAGAATCAGCGTCTTGCCGACGAGTGCCTTGTACCGCTCATCATCGGGATGTACCGCCACGCCCGTATCGCCGAACATCGTCTCGGGGCGCGTCGTCGCGATCTCCACATAGTCGTCCGTGCCCTCAATCGGATAGCGCAGATGCCAGAGGTGTCCCGCCTCCGTCTCATGCTCGACCTCGATGTCTGAGATCGCCGTCATGCAGGAGGGGCACCAGTTCGTGATGCGCGTCCCCTGATAGATCAGGCCCTGCTCATAGAGGCTGACAAAGACCTCGCGCACGGCGCGGGAACAGCCCTCGTCCATCGTGAACCGCTCGCGGTCCCAGTCACAGGATGCGCCAAGCATCCGCAGCTGATACATGATGCGGTCGCCGTACTGCTGCTTCCAGTCCCAGACACGCGTGAGAAACTTCTCTCTGCCGAGGTCAAAGCGCGTCGTGCCCTCCTCGCGCAGTGCTGCCTCCACCTTTGCCTGCGTTGCGATGCCCGCATGGTCGCAGCCCGGGATCCAGACCACGTTCTTGCCGCGCATCCGCTGGTAGCGCACGAGGATGTCCTGCAGCGTATTGTCGAGGGCGTGTCCCATGTGGAGCTGCCCCGTCACATTCGGCGGCGGGATCACCACGCTGTACGGCGTACGGCTCTCGTCGGCCTCGTCATGAAAGAGCTTATGCTGCTCCCAGTAGTCATACCATTTCCGCTCAAAGCTCTGTGGGTCGTATGTCTTTGGAATATTGGCACCGGATTCCTGACTCATCGATCTATTCCTCCCGAAAGAAACGCCCTCGTCCCGCGGGGACGAAGGCGTCCGCTCATCTATGAATTGCACTCGTTAGAGTAGCACAAAAACGCGTTTTTTGCAAGATGCAGACCCGGGTACGGCGTTTTCCAATGATTTACCGACGAAAGCTCTTGGTATAGTCCCACACGATGTCAAGGAACTGCCGCGCCAGTGCATCGTCAAATATCTCACGATAGTCGTCATTTCGCTCGTGAATATGGTAGGTATATGAATCCAACGATACCGTCCCATCCTCACGCGTAAATTCCGTCGTCTCGAGATGAAATGCATGCTGCTCCGTGCGCACGCAGATCTTATACGTCTGTCCGGGATAGATGGAGTTGCTGACCGTATAGGCACGCCGCTGTCCGCCGAGCACCTCCGGAAGATTCCCGTCAAGATACGGTGCATCAATCGGATAGCCCGCGAGTTTTCCGAGGATCTTGTAGATGTCCACCGTACTCGTCAGCTCGTCCACGCGCCCGAGCGCCGGTACCCCCGCGCCCCGCGCCATCAGTGCCGCACCCGTCTGCTCCTCACTGAGGAGATACGGACTGCGTGCATGCACAGAACATCCATGATCCGAATAGACCAGCACGATGTACTCATCGTCGTCATAGTGCGTGGTAATGTAATCAAAAAGATAGCCGAGCTGGCGATCTGCTGCGCACACCTCACTGCGATTGACATATTGGCTCAGCGGGTTTTTCTTCAAAAATACAGAAGCGCCTCGATCCTGCGGCTGCAGAACATCAGCGAGCGGCATATGTACCGACGCATGAGCTGACATACTGATGTCCGCATTATAAGGATGCGTGTCTGCGCTGTGCATAAAAAGAAAGTTATCGCACTCATCAAAGGTCTGAAGATGACGTATGATACGCTCCACACCGTCCGCTGTACGCTCCATCCAATGATTGACAATCAGACGGTCATGCCCGCGTGTTGCACCGTTGTAGATTCCCTCTCCATCCCCCTGAATATTGGTACAATAGTAGCCGAGATGCTTCATCTGCTCGGACAGCGTCACAATGGACGGGTCGAGCGCAAAGGGCACTCCCGGTCGTGCAATCTGCGTATGATGCTGATACAGCCCTGTCTCGATACTCGCAAGCGACGGATACGTATACTCCGAAGCACTGAAATTATTTTCAAAAATAATCCCCGCAGAAAAGAAACGCAGAAGATTTGGCATCAGTTCTTCTGCCTCATCCCGCAGAGCATGCCATGCAAGACCATCAGCGAGAATATTCAGCACAAATTTCCTGCGCTGTGGGCTGTGTTGCAGAGCAATCGGCTCCCCGACGAGAAAGGGGGAAGCCGAACGAAACGTCGTCGGCTCCTCCACGCGATAAAAATTAAACTCACCGCAACTGAGCTGCATCGTTCGATCCATGTTTTCCGCATGGATCGAGATTTTTTGTTTATCCTCTTTCGCCGCAAGCGGAAGAATCTCTGCGTGCCCCTGCGGCATGACACAAATCTCCGAGGTCTCATCTGCCTTCACGATATCGAAGACAAAATCATCCACAATTGGATAATTATATTGCTTCATTGCCGGATTCATTAGGTCAATGACTTTGCTTTTGATAAACATGACCCCATAGGGATTGTAGAGCCCGGTACGATAGTGCGGCAGCGCATCAGAAAAACGCGGAAGCTCCTCACACACATGAATCCAGAATTTTTTCGTGACTCCATGAGAATCTATGACTACATCGGTGATGAACGGTGCAAACTGTGCGTTCGTGAAAGCTGCCTTGAGCGCATAGATACAACTCTCCATCGCATCAGGGTCTTCCGGAAAGCTGAGATAATCTCGATCCACCGACAGCATCATAAAGAGCATGGCACGATCCGGACATCCCGTCTGCTGATACACACGGGAGAGCACAGCACACGCATGTGGACTCATCTTCCGTTTGTTGTACGCTGCCTTCCCATAGGAAAGTGCCGCCTCCATATCCTTCCGTGCAAGAGCTTCCTCTGCACGGAAGAGCTCATATTCCTCGCCCTCGGGACAGAGCCGATGATACTCCTCGGCACAGCGCTGCATCGCCGCACCAAAGTCATTCCGCTGTACCGCATCCATCAGCTGTGCGGCACATTCCTGCACACGTGCATCGCGTACAGCACGTGAAAAGCGTTCTGTCGCCCGTGTCAGCTCGTCTGCATCACCGTGGGAAAAAAGCAGCGCATGATAGAGCATCTGCCAGCCGCCTTCCCGTTCCCCCATAAGAAAACGCCGATGCTCCTTTGTAAAGAGCACCGCGTTTGTATTGGATATGGGAAAGCAAAGCACAGGAAGATGATCGTAGTCCGGCAAAGCTGCATCGGGGCGCAGGAGGGCAAAGGCACGGCAATTTTCGGCGTAGTTCTCCCGCAGCGCCGCCTCATTGGGCTGATACACAACGGAAGAGAGCAGCTCGAAGAGGCCCATATTGCCGCGCTCATTGTACGCCGTCATCAAAAGGCGCACGCCCTCCGCATAGCCTTCGGCATCGAAGGTCTCTGCCGACAGTGCGAGCAATGTCTCGCCGAGGCGCACGCGCACCATATAGGCCGTATCCTCGTCCCGTTCCTCTGTGCTGCGTGCAAGATATGCCCGTGCCTCCGCACAAAGTTCCCCGTATGCGCCGCACGCTGCCAGCTCCTCCAGTCGCTCCGCGATGTCCATCTCTGCCGCGCTCCTATCTCTCTTAGAACAAGCCCGTGATCACACCGTCTGCCGTGATGTTCATACCCATCGCGGCGGGCACTTTCGGCAGTCCCGGCATGGTGAGGACATTGCCCGTGAGGGCGACAACGAAGCCCGCCCCGCAGGAGGCGCGCAGCTCGCGCACAGTGATGCGGAAGCCCGACGGACGACCGAGGAGTGCGGGGTTGTCGGAGAAGGAGTACTGCGTCTTGGCCATGCAGACGGGCGTCTCCGTCATGCCGAGCGCGTCCATCTCCGCGAGCTGCTTCTTCGCTGCATCGGTAAAGTCCACACCGTCCGCGCCGTAGATCTCCCGCGCAATGGTCTCGATCTTCTCCGCGATGGGCTTTGCCGCGTCGTAGATGGGGTGAAAATGCGCCGGCTGCCGGAGTGCTGCGTCCACCGCATCCGCCAGGGCAAGTCCGCCCTCACCGCCCTTTGCCCAGACCTCGGAGCGCACGGCAGGTGCACCGAGGCGCGCACAGAGTTCCTCGAGAAGAGCGAGCTCCGCCTCGGTGTCCGTCGGGAATACGTTGACGGCGACGACGGCGGGCACGCCGAACTTTCCGATGTTCTCGATGTGCTTTTCGAGGTTCGCCGCGCCGCGCCGCAGGGCGTCCAGATTCTCCGTGCCGAGGTCGCTCTTTGCCGCGCCGCCGTTCATCTTGAGCGCACGCACGGTGGCGACGATGACGACGGCATCGGGGGCGAGCCCCGCCAGGCGGCATTTGATGTCGAAGAATTTCTCCGCGCCGAGATCCGCACCGAAGCCCGCCTCCGTGACGACGTAGTCCGCACAGGACAGTGCCGCCTTGGTCGCTGCGACGCTGCTGCACCCATGGGCGATGTTCGCGAAGGGGCCGCCGTGGATGAGGGCGGGCGTCCCCTCGATGGTCTGCACGAGGTTGGGCTTCACGGCATCCTTAAAGAGCAGGGTCAAGGCCCCCGTCGCACCGAGCTCCTCCGCGTGTACAGGACGTCCGCCGCGTGTATAGCCGATGAGGATGCGCCCGAGGCGCCGCTTCATGTCGGCGAGATCCTCCGCCAGACAGAGGATTGCCATCATCTCCGAGGCGACGGTGATGTCAAAGCCGGACTCCCGCGGCACACCGTGGACGCGCCCGCCGAGCCCCGTGACGACATGGCGCAGGGCGCGGTCGTTGATGTCGAGAACGCGCTTCCACACGATGCGGTTCACGTCAAGATCGAGTGCGTTGCCCTGAAAGATGTGGTTGTCGATGAGTGCAGCGAGAAGGTTGTGCGCCGTCGTGATGGCGTGAAAGTCCCCCGTAAAGTGGAGGTTGATGTCCTCCATGGGGACGACCTGCGCATAGCCCCCGCCCGCCGCGCCGCCCTTCATGCCGAAGCAGGGGCCAAGCGACGGCTCGCGCAGGGCGACGATGGTCTTTTTGCCCTGCCGATGGAGGGCATCGGCCAGCCCGACGCTCGTCGTCGTCTTGCCCTCACCCGCGGGGGTCGGGTTGATCGCCGTGACGAGGATGAGCTTTCCCTGTTTTCCATGAGCGCCCGCAAGAGATTCGCGCGTCAGCTTGGCCTTGTACCTGCCGTACGGCTCGATCGTATCCGCATCAATGCCCAGTGCGGCCGCAATTTCTGTAATGGGGCGAAGTTTGGCTTCGCGCGCGATTTCGACATCGGATTTCATGACGTATCCTCCTTATGCGTTCTGCGCTTTGGCTGCCTGTACTACATTCTCCATCAGCATGGCGACGGTGAGAAGTCCGACACCACCCGGCACGGGCGTGATCGCCCCCGCGACAGCCGCCGCAGCGTCAAAGTCCACGTCGCCGACGAGCTTCTTCGGCGCGATGCGGTTGATGCCGACGTCGATCACCGTCGCGCCCTCCTTCACCATATCCGCCGTGACAAAGTGCGGCCGCCCGACCGCGGCGACGAGGATGTCCGCCGTGCGCGCGATCGCGGCAAGGTTCTGCGTGCGCGAGTGACAGATCGTCACGGTTGCGTTGCGTTCGAGGAGGAGATGCGCCATGGGTTTTCCGACGATGTTGCTGCGGCCAATGATGACGGCGTGTGCCCCCTCGATGGGGATGCCCGCGTAGTCGAGCATACGGATGCAGCCCGCCGGTGTGCAGGGGCGCAGTCCCGGTGCGCCGAGCACCAGATGTCCGACGTTGACGGGATGGAAGCCGTCCACGTCCTTGCGCGGGTCGATATGGGAAAGGATCTCCTCCTCGTCCTCCGCGATCTGCGTGGGCAGCGGCAGCTGCACGAGGATGCCGTGTACCTCCGGATCGACGTTCAGCTCCTCGATGCATGCGAGGAGCTCCTCCTTCGTCGTCTCGGCAGGGAGGGCAATGTGGTCAGAACGAATGCCGAGCTCCTCGCATGTCCGCTGCTTGTTGCGGACGTAGACCTCGGAGGCGGGGTCGCTGCCGACGATGATGACGGCAAGGCGCGGCAAGACGCCCGCCGCTTTCAGCGCTGCGACGCCGCGTGCGGCATCTTCCTTTATCCGTGCGGCAAATTCCTTGCCCGAAAGAATCCGTGCCATCATGCTCTCCTTTATACCATATAGCTGATCCACGTAAAGACGAAAATCGCAATCGAGACGATGCCGTTGCGCATGAAGTACACCTGCGTCACGCGTGAGAAGTCCGTCGGCCCTGCGATGCGGTGCTGGTAGACGAGGGTCGCTGCTGCAATCGCGACGCCGATGAAGTACGGCCAGTGCAGATGCATCATCGCGCCGAGGGCAATAAAGAGCAGGATCGAGAGAACGTGCATCGCCCGCGCGATCTGGAAGGCGCCGCGTGCACCGAACGACACCGCGAGGGAGTGGAGTCCCTGACTGCGGTCAAACGCCTCGTCCTGCGCCCCGTACATCGCGTCGAACGCAGCGATCCAGAGGGCGACCGCGAGAAAGAGTACGAGCATCGGCAGCTCGATTTTCCCGCTGACCGCCACCCAGCCGCCCGCCGGCGCCATGCCGATGGCGATGCCGAGGAAGAGGTGTACCCATCCTGTCACGCGCTTCATGTACGGGTAGATGAGGAAGGGCACAGCAGCGAACGGCAGGAGACGGATGCAGACCGGATGCACCTGCAGCACGGCGAAGATAAGCACAAGGAGGCACACGCCGATAAAGACGAGCGCCTCCTTTTTCGTGACGCGCCCCTGCACCATCGCACGGTAGGCGAGGCGGGGCT
>ERZ772979.574-NODE-574-length-24739-cov-75.752917_pt1 | contig 24739 bp, 15 predicted proteins | sample MGYA00511130_ERZ772979 | MGnify/ENA primary metagenome ERZ772979 (study PRJEB29015, sample SAMEA2738103) | human oral metagenome | biome: human oral; feature: human-associated habitat; material: saliva | place: China | collected 2186 ... | reverse complement strand
GCCTCCCATTCCCTGGACTTCAATTTCGATGTCCAAGAAACGGGAGGCAGTTCAGGACGAGGCCGGGGTCGCCTTCTCGACAAGGCGCGGATACGCCCGAGGCAGTCAGGCGCGACACGGGGCGTGACCAGCGTGAATGGCGGGACACTCGCGCCTGAACCAGACGCGCACCCCGCGCCGCCGAGTCGAACATCCCACATGGGACACGCCTCCCGCGCACCTCCGCCCGGGCCTCGTGAATGAGACACTAGAAGCTCACCGCCCCGACACGTCGGAAGGAACACTATGGGCATCGTCGTCTACTTCTCGTCGGCGACGGGCAACACCCGCCGTTTCGTTGAAAAACTGGGCCTCCCGGCTGCGCGAATCCCGTTGCGTCCCAAGGATGAACCTCTGCGCGTGCGTGAGGAGTACGTGCTGATCGTGCCTACCTACGGCGGTGGAAACATTAAGGGAGCGGTACCTAAGCAGGTCATTAAGTTCCTCAACGATCCCGACAATCGGGCCCTGTGTAGGGGCGTGATTTCGTCGGGAAACACTAACTTCGGCAAGGCCTACTGCATCGCGGGCGACATCATCGCGGCCAAGCTGGGGGTCCCCCACATGTATAAGTTTGAGCTCCTCGGTACGCCCGAGGATGTCTCCAGAGTTCGCGAAGGACTGGAACAGTTTTGGCAGAAAACTACACCGACACGGGCGTAGAGGACGCTCCCTCCCCGGAGCTGGACTACCACGCGCTCAACGCCCAGCTCAACCTGTACGACGCGGAGGGGCGCATCCAGTTCGATGCGGACCGTAAGGCCGCTCGCCAGTACTTCTTGCAGCATGTCAACCAGAACACGGTGTTCTTCCATGACCTGGAGGAGAAGCTGAAGTACCTGGTGGAGGAGGGCTACTACGAGAAGCATGTCCTGGATCAGTACGACTTCGCGGACATTAAGGAGCTGTACAAGCAGGCCTACGCCCACAAGTTCCGCTTCCCGACGTTCCTGGGCGCGTTCAAGTACTACACGTCGTACACGCTCAAGACCTTTGATGGTAAGCGCTACCTGGAGCGCTTCGAGGATCGTGTCGCCATGGTGTCCCTGTACCTGGCGCGCGGCGACATTGAGCTGGCCCGCGCCTTCGTTGACGAGATCATGACGGGCCGTTTCCAGCCGGCCACACCGACCTTCCTGAACGCGGGTAAGGCGGCCCGCGGCGAACTGGTGTCCTGCTTCCTGCTGCGCATCGAAGACAACATGGAGTCGATCGCGCGCGGCATTAACTCTGCGCTGCAGCTGTCTAAGCGCGGCGGCGGCGTGGCCCTACAGCTGACGAACCTGCGTGAAGCGGGTGCCCCAATTAAGAAGATCCAGAACCAGTCCAGCGGCGTCGTGCCCGTCATGAAGCTGCTCGAGGATTCTTTCTCCTACGCGAATCAGCTGGGCGCGCGTCAGGGCGCGGGTGCCGTGTACCTGCACGCCCACCACCCGGACATCATGGCGTTCCTGGACACGAAGCGCGAGAACGCGGATGAGAAGATCCGCATTAAGACGCTGTCCCTGGGCGTCGTCATCCCGGACATCACGTTCGAGCTGGCCCGTAAGAACGAGGACATGTACTTGTTTAGCCCCTACGACGTGGAGCGCGTGTACGGTGTGCCTTTCTCTGAGATTTCGGTGACGGAGAAGTACCACGAGATGGTGGACGACGGGCGCATCCACAAGAAGAAGATTAACGCGCGTCGTTTCTTCCAGACGATCGCGGAAATCCAGTTCGAGTCCGGCTACCCCTACATCGTCTTCGAGGACACGGTGAATAAGGCGAACCCGATCAAGGGGCGCATCACCATGTCGAATCTGTGCTCGGAGATCCTGCAGGTGTCGGAGGCCTCGGCCTACAACGATGACCTGTCGTACTCGCATGTCGGTAAGGACATCTCCTGCAACCTGGGTTCGCTTAACATCGCGAAGACCATGGATTCCCCGGACTTCTCTAAGACGATCGAGATGGCGATCCGTGGCCTGACGGCCGTGTCTGACCTGTCGGACATTGGCGCAGTGCCCTCGATTGCGCGCGGAAACGCGATGAGTCACGCGATCGGCTTGGGGCAGATGAACCTGCACGGGTATTTGGCGCGCGAGCACGTGCACTACGGGTCCGAGGAGGCCCTGGACTTCACGAACATGTATTTCATGACGGTCCTGTTCGAGGCCATCAAGGCCTCGTGTCTCATTGCTCGTGAGCGAGGGGAACGCTTTGAGGGCTTCGAGGATTCCGCGTACGCGTCGGGTGAGTTTTTCCGCAAGTACATTGACGAGGAGTGGGCGCCTACCACGGGCAAGTGCCGTGAGCTGCTCGCCGCCTCGTCCATTAAGGTCCCGACCCGGGCCGACTGGGAGGCTCTGGCGGCCGATGTGGCTACCTACGGCATGTACAACCAGAACCTGCAGGCCGTGCCCCCGACGGGTTCGATCTCGTACATCAACAACTCGACGTCGTCGATCCACCCGATCGTCTCCCGCATCGAGATCCGCAAGGAAGGCAAGATCGGCCGCGTCTACTACCCGGCGCCCTACATGACGAACGAGAACCTTCAGTACTACCAGGACGCGTACGAGATCGGCCCCGAAAAGATCATCGACACGTACGCGGTGGCGACCCAGCACGTGGATCAGGGCCTGTCGCTCACGTTGTTCTATCCGGACACGGTGACGACGCGTGACCTGAATAAGTCCTACATTTACGCGTGGAGGAAGGGCATTAAGACCCTGTACTACATGCGTCTGCGTCAGATGGCGCTGGAGGGCACGGCGGTTGAGGGCTGCGTGTCCTGCATGCTGTGACGTGATGCTCGCTTGTCGGGTGGTGCGGGGGTCGGGAAGTCGGCCCCCGCACCGTTTTGTGCGCGTGGGGACGAGGCTGGGGTTGCCCGCGTGGGGCGAGGCTGGGGTTGCCCGCGTGGGGCGAGGCGGGAGCTGCGCGTGGGGCGAGGCCGGGGACACCTGTCGGGAAATCAGGCGCGCGAGTGTGGCGGGCGCAGGCACCAGGCCCGGCCTGGGACTTTGGCGCGCCGAGGGTGTGGTGTGACGCATTCATTCGGAATTTCCGCGTCATCCTCGTATGATTGCTGCGGAATAAAGTCCCACGTGTCTTCGGAGTGAATGATGAGTGACCCTTCAAACCCCTACGGTGCGACTAATACAGGTAGCGTGGCGCCCTACGGCGCTCAGGCCGACTACACTGCGCAGACTGGCTATCCCGGCGCACAGGCCGACTACGGTGCGCAGTACGGTTACGCTGCGCAGGCCGGTTACGGTGCGCAGTACGGTTACGGTGCGCAGGCCGGTTATGGCCAGCCTTTGTACGGTCAGATGAGTTACGCCATCAACCCCGCGGTCGAGCGCCTGCGTTCGAATGCAACCACCGTGCGCATCATGGCGTTCATCAGCCTCGTCACCCTTGGCCCGCTCCTGGCGATCCCCGCATGGATTTGGGGCAGCAGTTTGCTCAACGATGCGATGGGCCAGGGCGCCCCCATGGACGTTGTCAGCGACATTCGCAGTGCGCGTACGACTGCGATGGTCTGTACGATCATTCAGGTGGCTGGACTCGTGCTGTTCTTCGTCGTCCCCTTCCTCCTCCTCCCTGCCTTGGTCGGTTTGAGTTCATACTGACGTCCCGCAAGGAGACAATGCTAGGCGCCGCGGCGGTGAGCGACCGTCTCACGCGTGTGCGGAGCGCGTCGATCCGCGTCTCGTTCATCGGTGACCGGACGACGCGCTCGTACAAGTATGAAATCAGTGACAGATGATGTGGAGCAGCGAGTGGGCGATACCATCAACCCCAACACGCAGCAGGAATCCACTCCCCAGGCGGTCGATGCCTCGTTCGGGCAGGGAGCGGACCAACACTTTAACGCCCAGCCCATGTATGCTACGACTCCAGCGGCGGAGAAGCTTCGCTCGGATGCATCGACGGCGCGACTGCTGTCATTCCTCAGCTTCCTGTTCGGCGGTCTCCTGCTGTCGGGCGGCATGTGGTTTTGGACGAGCAAGATGATGCAGGAGGCGTCGGCACTCGACGCTCCGCTGGACGTCGTGGAACAAGTGCGAAGCGCCCAATCCTCGGCTCGGACCTGCTCGTTTATTCATATCGCCATCGTCGTTGGAGTTTTCCTCCTCGTTTTCTTCTTCATCATCCTCGGTCTGTTGGCCAGTCAGTGATGAACGCTCACCAGGGTGAGGCTCGGGTCCGCCCGGGCCTCACCTTTCTCTTCGTTCGACTCGTGCGCTGGTATGAGTCGCGCACCGGTGCAATTTTTTAGGAGCAACACATGAGTGACCCCGTCAATCCCTACGCGCAGCTCGAATCCGGCAATCAATCCGCCTATGCGCCCCAGCCGACCAACGAGCCGCCAACGTTTGCGCAGTCCGCGTACGCGCAGTCAGGCTACGTCCAGCCCGGGTACGTCCAGCCCGGGTACGCACAGCCTGTTGGTCAACCCATGCCCGGCGATTCACCCGTCGGTCCTGTCTACGGAAACCCCTCCTACACGCCACCGCGCACCTACGAGTATGAATCGATCGCCTCCAGGGCGGTGACGATCATGGTGCTGAGCGTCTTCAGCTTCCTCACCATCGGTCCCCTCTTGTCGGTCCCCGTGGCGATCTGGGCGTCAGTGCTCACGTCGCAGGCCAAGTCGATTGGCGCTCCCGACCGTGTCCGCTCACGCGCCCGCGCGAGCTTCGCCGTGTCACTGATTAGCGCGATCATCCAAGTTGTCGGCCTGATTCTATTCATTCTCCTGGTCGTATCGGCGGCGAATCGGTGATCATTCCCCTTGGCCTGCGGACGCAACCTCCACCATCCCACTCAGCAGAGCGGCGAATCGGTGACCATTCCCCTTGGCCTGCGGGTGACCAACAGTGTCCCGGATCATGCACTTTTTCGGGGGTGCGTGTGCGCTACGATAAACTCTGACCACCCGACCCTCACATCTGGAGCAGCGTATGAGTGACATCCGCACCCCCTTCACTCAACAGCCAGCCCGCGGAGCCCCCATGCGACAACAATACGGGCAGTTCGCGTACGCGCAGCCGAGCGTGCCCATCGGATACGCTCAGCCCTTCCCGCAGGCCACGGGTCCGCAACGCGCCTACGCCACCGCGTACCAGCAGGCGTTGCGCGCCAGAGCGGCGAATGGGTGGATCACCTACGGCGACATACTGACAGACCAAGCCATGGCCTCGTACACGGCCCGCGTGAACGGCGTCTCAACGATAATCATCGTCATGTCCGCTCTCAGCCTGTTCTTCGGCGTCATCATTTTCTCTTCCCTCGGGGTCTTGACGGGCTGCCTGCAGCTCGGTACCGCCCGCGCCTACGGCGCCCCCGAACACACCGTCAAAAGGGCAACAATCGCCCGCAATATCGCGGTGGCCTGCCTCATCGTCGACTCACTCATCCTCGCCGCCATCATCGCCATGGTCGCCAGCTAGAACAACACACCCGAACCGCCAGGCGACAGAAGTACCACTGGGACGCGACGAAAGTGCCGCAGCGGGAGGCCACGCCGTAGGCGTGCTCGATGAGCGCGTACGCTCACGACACCGGCGTTCTGGCCGACGCCACCTGTAAACTTGCAGCATGACTCCCCGATACGAAGCCCCCTCGCGCTCGATCACCGGAACCGACGCCAACCTGCTCGACCAGCTCCGCCACGCCGACGGGCGCCCCTACGGCTTCTACAAAAACGCCCTGGGCGCCTGGGATTACGGCGACTTCACCCTCGCGATCGACCACGTGCAGGCCGACCCCTACGCCCCACCCTCGTCCCTGCGCGCCTGGGCGCGGCCCGAGGCCATGGGACTGCCCGACGCCGCCCTGGCCTCGTCCGACGCCCGCCTCGCCGCAGCGGACTTCATCGCCCGCTCCTTCGACGAAGCCATCCGCGCCCGCGGCACGCGCGACGTGACGATCGCCCGCGCCGGCGCCCTCATCCTCCAACGCTCCTACGCGACCGTCCTGCCCGACCGCGTCGAAGTGCGCTTCCAGGTCAAGCTCCCCGCACGCGGACGCACGATCCTCGGGCGCAGCGCCGCCCGCCTCTTCGACGTCGACGTGCCCAACATCGTCATGGACTGCTTCGACTACGTCTCCGAGGACCCGGCCACCACCCGTAAACGCTCCCGCCTCCTCGCCCACGTCGCCGCCTACGAGGACTACCGCGCCCTCCAAAGCATCCTCGAAGAACGCGGATGGGTGTCCTTCGTCGCCGACGAGGCCATGCTCGCGCGCCGCTCCGGCGTGTCCGAAGCGCCCCTGACCGGTGACGGCGTCGTCGCCTTTAGTGCCCCCGAGTCCCTGCGCGCCACCGTCACCCTACCGCACGCCGGCGAGGTGTCCGGCATGGCGATCCCCCCGGGCCTCACCCTCATCGTCGGCGGCGGCTACCACGGCAAATCCACGCTCCTGGAGGCCATCGCCCAGGGCGTGTACGCGCACGTTCCCGGCGACGGGCGCGAACTCGTCGCCACCGACCCCACCGCTACCAAGGTGCGTGCCGCCGACGGGCGAGCCGTCACCGGCGTCGACATCTCACCCTTCATCACCCACCTGCCCGGCGGCGCCGACACCACGTCCTTCTCCACCGAAAACGCCTCCGGCTCAACCTCGCAGGCCGCCTCCATCATCGAATCCCTCGAGCTGGGCGCGCGCACGCTCCTCATCGACGAAGACACCTCCGCGACCAACCTCCTCATCCGCGACACCCGCATGCGCGACCTCGTCGCCGCCGAGAAGGAACCCATCACGCCCCTCGTCGACCGCGTCACCTCCCTCACCGAGGCCGGGGTCTCCCTTGTCATGGTCGTCGGCGGCTCCGGCGCCTTCCTCGACGCCGCCGACCGGGTCCTCATGATGGACAACTACCACTGCCTCGACGTCACCTCCCGCGCGCGCTCGGTCGTCGCCGATCTGCCGCGCCCCCGCACCGACACCCCCACCAGCTGGGAGGCGGCGCCCCGCGTGCCCGCCGCGAAAGCCCGCGTGGACCGCCCGCGCACCAAGGCCTCGGGCACGTCCGTGCTGACCATCGACCGCACCGCCGTCGACATTTCCGACGTCGCCGCAGTCGTCGACCCCGGGCAGGCCGAGGCCATCGCCTGGTGCGTGCGCGGCGTCCTCGAGGAGATGGCCGGCAAACAGTCGATGCCCGAGCTCATGGCTAAGCTCGGCCGGCGCCTCGCATCCGAGGGCCTGGACGCCGTCTGCAAGTTCGGCGCCCGCCCCTACCCGGCGTTCCTGGCGCGCCCGCGCCTCATCGACGTGGGAGCCGCCATCAACCGCTACCGCGGCCTGTCCCTGCGCGAGCCGCGCGAGGCGGTGTCCGTGGACGAGGCCGGGGCGGAGCCTTCGGGTGAGTCGCGCCCTGAGGTCGCCGAGTCCTAATCGCTGTCGGCCTGGCGGCATACTGTCTGTCGGCCGGGTGGAGCTTTCGGGTGAGTCGCGCCCTGAGGTTGCCGAGTCGTCATCGTTGCCGGTCTGACGCATCGTCTCGATGACGACATCCAGGCCACGCTGCCTCCCACGGGCACTCCAGTCGGCCCGGCATACTGTCTGTCGGCCGGGTGGTGACCTGTGTCTGGCTTCCTCGATGCGCGGGGCGGCCTAGCTTTCGGCTGCCCGCTCTGCCCCTGCCTCGGCATGGTTCCCCAAAAATGTCGCACGTAATTCCCCCGCGACTATTTCAAACTTTGAATTCAGACCGTTGGAATTGCAACGTTTGTGGGGCTAATTAAAAACTGACCAAGGGAAATTACGTGCGACTTTTGTGATGTGTGCTCAAAGTGCAGTCCACTTCGGTGGAAATGGGCATTTTAGGGGCGTTTTGGGCGAGGTGGTCTACGGTTTGGGCACACTGCGGTTGAAACCGGAGCCGGAGGCGGGCTCGGGCCGGCGACGCGGTGGGGCGGGCTCGGGTCGGCGACGCGGGCTGGCCGGCGACGCGGTGGGCCGGGCTCGGGGCGGGTATGGGCCGCTGATGCGGCGTGGTAGACGAGGCTGGCCAGGTGGGCGAGGTGCGCGAGGCAGTCGAGTCGTAGTCGCTTGCGGCCGGGCGCCGGGGCCACCCTCCATGCCAGTGGCGCCTGGTGTGCGCTCAGTAATTTCGCACGTAATTCCCATGTAAACCTTTCAAACATTGAATTTGCATCGTTGGAATTGCAACGTTTCTGGGCTTTGTTGAAAGTTCATGCAATCGAATTACGTGCGAAATTTCTGGGAGGTGTCTCCGTCGTCACTTGTGAGCACCGTCGAACCGGACTGTTTGGTGTGCGCTCAGTAATTTCGCACGTAATTCCCCGGTGACTATTTCAGGATTTGAATTGGCATCGTTGGAATTGCAACGTTTTGAGGTGTTGTTGAAAATTCATGCAATCGAATTACGTGCGAAATTTCTGGAACGTGTCTCTGTCGTCACTCGCGCGCATCGGTATTGCAGTCCGGCATTGCCGCCCACGGTCACCGCAGCCTGGCCAACGTGGCTATCGTGCACCCAGCAATTTCGCACGTAATTCCCCGGTGACTATTTCAGGATTTGAATTGGCATCGTTGGAATTGCGACGTTTCTGGGCTTTGTTGAAAGTTCATGCAATCGAATTACGTGCGACTTTTGTGGTGGGGAGATGTGTCGTGGCCCTGCAGGCCACTCCGTAGGGGCCACGGAACACCGCGGGGCGAACCCCGAGACCACCCCGGGTGGCCTCGGGGGCGAATCAGGGGAAACCTCCGTAGCGGTGACGCGCGCCGCAGGCGCACGATGGATACATGAACGCGAACACAACAATCACGGCCCCCGCGGCCGCACAGGCTCCGGCCTCGTCCATCGTCCGACTCCAGGGCGTGACCAAGATCTACGGAAGTGGCGACGCCCAGGTGCGCGCCCTCGACGACGTGAGCGTCGGCTTCGGCGCCGGCGAATTCACCGCCATCATGGGCCCCTCCGGCTCCGGCAAGTCCACGATGATGCACATCCTCGCCGGCCTCGACGCCCCCACCGCCGGGCGCGTCTTCGTCGAAGACACCGACATCACTGCCCTGAAAGACACCGCGCTGACGAAGCTGCGCCGAGACCGCATCGGCTTCGTTTTCCAGTCCTTCAACCTGGTGCCCACCCTGGACGCGCGCGCCAACATCCTCCTGCCCATGCGCCTGGCCGGAAAAGCCCCCGAAAAGGAATGGTTCGACCTCATCGTTGGCTCCCTGGGCATCGCGAACCGCCTGAGCCACCGCCCCTCCGAAATGTCCGGCGGCCAGCAGCAGCGCGTCGCCGTCGCCCGAGCCCTCATGAGCCGCCCCGCCGTCATCGTCGCCGACGAGCCCACCGGCAACCTCGACTCCCACTCCACCGACGAGGTCATGGACCTGCTGCGTCGCGCCGTCGACGAACTGAGCCAGAGCGTCATCATGGTCACCCACGACACGGCCACCGCCGCCTACGCGGACCGCGTCCTCGTGTGCCGAGACGGCCGCATCGTCTCCGACCTGCGCGACATCACCGCCGACACTCTGACCTCCGCACTCCGATGAACATGCGTGCCGTCCGAGGAACCCACGTGCGCGCCACCAAGCGCGTACCCGCACGACAGCGCTCCTGCGAGAGTGCGCATATTCCAAACGGACAAGGCTCGTGTCCCCACACTCCCAAGGCTCACCTCATGTCTGCAACAAACTCGCTCCTGAGCGCCAACCTGCGCTCCCACGGCCGCCGTTACATCTCCACGGGCCTGGCCGTCGCCATCTCTACGGCTTTCATCGTCATCACCCTCATCGTCATGACGGCGATGACCTCGGGCCTGACCTCTAGCGTCTACAGTCAGTACCGCGGCGGCACGATAGTGGTCTCCCAAAACGACGACGCCCCCGAAGGCGCCATCGAGAACGCCGAAAAGACACTAAGTGCAACCAGCGGCGTCACTGCCATCAAGCACATGGCCCAGTGGCCCGCTGACGCCCAGACCGACACGACGCGCGTCGGCCTCTACGTCTCGCCGATGGCCCCCAAGCCCTTCGCCGGCCTCGACCTGAGCGCCGGAACCGCCCCGACCGCCGACGACCAGATCGTCATCCCGGAGCACACGGCCTTGGCACTCTCCCTGAAGGTCGGCGATACCGTCCGCGTGCGCGCCGGATTCACCGAAGGCGACCGCACCCTCACCGTTGTCGGCACCACGCACACGAACACGATCAGCATGGGAGTGCCCGCCAGTTACGTGACCGACGGCGGCTTCTCCGCGATCTTTGGGACCAGCGCGTCCGGCAAGTTCATCGTCGCCACCAGCGCAGCGGACACGGACAGCAACGCAAACCCTCCCAGCGCCACCCAGGACGAGTGGGTGGCAACAGCAAACTCCGCGCTCAGCGGCATCTCGGGCGTGAGCGTGACCAGCGTGCACCAGGCAATCCAGGACGATCTCAACCAGGCGCGCCTGGGAGCGTCCATGACGATGGGAATCATGCTGATCTTCCCGGCGATCGCGGCGCTCGTGGCCTCTATCGTCGTCTCCTCGACATTCCGCGTGGTGCTCACGCAGCGCACCCGCGAGCTGGCGCTGCTGCGCACGCTGGGGGCGACCAGGCGACAGGTTCGCTCGCTCGTGACCCGCGAGGCCCTCGCGATCGGAGCGATCTCGTCCGCGATTGGCGTCGCGGCCGGCTGGCTGATTGGCGCGCTCGCGGAGGCGGGAACCGGCCTGGCCTCTAGCGTCCGCGCGGCGCTGGCGGGTGCCTCCGTCTGGCAGCTGGGCCTCACGTGGGTGGGTGCCACCCTGTTCACGACCCTGGTCGGCGTCTTCCCGGCCCGCGCGGCCTCCCGCGTGGCGCCCGTCGCTGCCCTCGCCCCCGTGAACGAGGCCGGGGCCGCCTCCCGGAAGAAGCACACCGTCCGCTTCATCATCGGTGCGCTCATCGCGGCGGCAGGATGCGCCACGGTGGCCCTCGCGTGGCGCTCGGATAGCGGCGGCACGAAGTTCCTCGGGGCTTTCGGCGGGTCGCTCCTGGCCCTCCTGGGTGCGCTGCTCGTCGCCTCCGTGCTGCTGCCCGCCCTCACTCGTGCGTTCGGCTCGGCCTTCCCGGGCACGCTGTCCGCCATGGCCCGCGAGAACACGATGCGCAACCCCGGCCGCACCTCCGCGACCGGCACCGCGATCATCATCGGCGTGACCCTGGTCGTCACGATCATGGTCGGCGCCGCATCCGTGCGCACCACCCTCACCAACGCCGTGAACGACGCGCGCCCCTTCGACCTCATGGCGGTGTCCACAGATGGGGCGCTCACCGATGACCAGCAGGCCGCCATCGCGGCCACCGACGGCGTCGCCGCCACCGTCGCCCAGTACGCCGCCCCCGGCACCCTGACGACCACCTCGGGCGCGCCCGCCTACACCCCCGAAGACGGAGCGGGTTCGGAGGACGAGGCCCAGGCCTCGTCGGTCATGATCACCGGAGAACCCGACTACACGGGCGTCACCCACTCGACCGTCACCCAGATGGGCGATGGGCAGGTGCGCGTCGGGGACGAGGCCCTGGCCGGGCAGACGCTGCGCCTGTGCGCCGAGTCGTGCGTGGACCTGAGCGCCACTTACGACAAGAACGGCAGCGTCGGGGAGGCTCAGGTCTCCGAGAAGACCCTGCGGTCCATCGAGTCCTTGCCGCAGCGTCAGGCGGTCATCATCAAGCTGGCTGATGGGGCCGACGCCGAGACCGTGCAGGCTGCGCTGCTCAAGGATTCGCACCTGAGCGTCAACGGCTCCGCCTTGGAGCGCCAGATGTACACGAAGGTCATTGACAAGCTGATGCTCGTCCTCGTCGGACTGCTGGGCGTGTCCGTCCTGGTGTCGCTGGTGGGCGTGGCCAACACGCTGTCCCTGTCGGTCGCCGAACGCACCCGCGAGAACGGGCTGCTGCGGGCCCTCGGCCTGACGCGACGCCAGATGAAGAGCCTCCTCGCCCTCGAGGCGCTGTTCCTGTCACTGACGGGTGCGCTCATCGGCGTCGGCATGGGCGTCGCCTTCGGGTGGGTCGGCGTCATGAGCCTGCCCGTCGAGGGGGCCACTCCCGTGCTGAGCGTGCCGTGGCTGCAGCTGGCCGGCGTGTGCGTCGTCGCCATCGTGTCCGCGCTGATCGCCTCGTGGCTGCCGGGACGCCGGGCCGCGAAGGTCAGCCCTTCGGAGGCGCTGGCGACGGAGTGATCGCCGGTTGACTGCGGTCGCAAGACTGGGCGATGAGCAACGGGTGGGGAGACGCGAAGCTCCCCACCCGTTTGCGACACTGCGCGACCGGTTTGGCCCGGCCTCGCTTGGCCTCCGTGCGCTCCGGGTACCCCGGGCGTGGCGGCCCAGGATCGCGGGGTGCGGCAGGTACCGCGGGCGTGGCGGCCCCGGGATCGCTGGGTGCGGCTGGTACCCCGGGATTGCAGTGCGCTGCAGGTATCGCGGGCGTGGCGGCTCGGGATCGCGGTGCGCTCCGGGTACCCCGGGCGTGGCGGCCCGGGATTGCGGGGTGCGGCAGGTCTCCGGGGGACGCCGGGCGTCAGGCGCGCTTGCGGGCCGCGCGGCGGGTTGCCAGCGCGGAGGCGATCAGGGCTGCCGCGAGCGCCACGTACGGGTACAGTCCCAGGCCGCCGGCTTTGGGCAGGGTCGGCATTTCCGTGTCGACGACGATGATTGAGGCCTGGTAGTGGCCGTCAACGATCATGCCCTGTGAGTTCGGCGAGTTGTTATCGAAGTCGGAGTTGTAGGACTGGACGGCGGCTTTCGCCCACCGCAATGGGTTGCTCATTTCGGCACCCATGGACACGTTTGTTCCGGAGCCGTCGGCGTACCTGGAGGTGAGTGTGAAGGGGATCGGCTGGGGGAGCAGGGAGTGTCCGGCGGGTGCCTTCGTTTCGACGAGCCAGTATTGTTTGCCCATTTCCAGCGTGGTGGTCTTCCAGTAGTAGGGCGAGTAGCCGACGTTGGTTGAATTCAGCGAGATGATGGGTGTGGCGGAAGCGTTGACGCGTGGGTCTACGTCGTAGATCGCGAATTCGGAGCCGGACAGTGGGTACAGTCCGTTGCCTTGATCGTCTATGTACTCGTTGCTGATTTCAGGCCACTGGAGGTTTGTGTACTGGTGGCCGGCTTTCGCGATGACGAGCGTGTGGACGGGGACGGAGCCGCAGGCTTTGTTGTTGGCCGCGCCGTCGATGTCGCGGTTGGCGGCGACGGAGAGATCGGCGTACATGCCGTACCCGCTGGTGGGTGTGCCGCCGATGTTTCGACACATGTAGTTGGAGATGGTGACGCCTGCGGCCTCGGAGCGGGTGACGTTGACGCGTACCCAGTATTCGCGTGTGGTGTTGGCGGGCAGTGGTTCGGAACCGGTGATCGTGTAGCGTCCTCCGACTGCGGATACGGGTGTACCCAAGTCGAGGGCGTCTTGGCTGGAGCCGATCATGACGGAGTTGATGGTCAGTCCGTAGGCGAAGTTTGGCACGAATTGGACGGTGCCCGTGTCGCTGTTGAGGGTTCCCTTGTTGGATGCGGTGATTTTGTAGTCGACGTCGAAGGTGAGTGCGCCCGTTAGGCCGCCGTTGGTGGCGACCGTGTTTTGGAAGCTGACGGATGCGTGGCGTGAGTGGTTCGTGTAGGTGCAGTCGATCATTTGGGCGGCTGCGCTGTGTGCGGCGCCCACGCCCGCGAAGTTGATGGATTTGGTGGCTTTGTTGATGGTGACGTCCACGTCGTCGCCTTCGCCGTTGACGCAGGTGATGTCCGTCAGTTCCCATTGTTCGGTGGGGTCGTCTGTGCTGGTCATGCCTGTTTCGGTGACGGTGAAGTCTGAGTGTCCGACGAGGAACGCCTGGTACGAGGCCATGGATCCTTTGTTGGCTGCGCCCACCCCGGTGGGGGTGATCGTCTGGCTGAGGGAGCCGTTGCCGACCCATCCGGATACGGTGCTTCCGTTTGAGGTTGTGGACGAGGCTGTGGCGCCGGTGGATGCGTCGATGGTGTCCTGGGTGGCGGTGGAGGTGAAGGTGGCGGAGGGTTGGGTGGTGTAGGTGCGTCCGTCGTCGGTGGTGATGACTTTGTGGATGCGCACGTAGCGTTCCTGGTTGATGGTGGCGTACAGGCACGCGAAGGTCATGTTGAGTTCTTGCGTGCTCATGGACGTGACGGGGGTGGAGCCGGCCGGGGGCGCGGCGGGGCAGGAGGCGCTTTGTCCGTTGTTTGTGAATCCCCAGATGGTCATGCGGTAGCGCACGCCGTTCTTTTCCCACACGGTGTCGGGCAGCGTGGAGGTTGAGATGGAGACGGTGTCGTTCGAGGCTGGGGTGCGCAGCGAGATGTCGACGGCGTCCGGCCAGTCGTTCTCCGCGCGCTGTGCCTTCGCCCAGCCCGCGGTTTGGTCGATGTGGCCCTGTTGGCCCTTGTTGTAGAGGTCGTGCGTGCCGTTGCCCGCGCCGACGTTTTGGGCGCACACGGTCCGGCCCGTCAGCCATTGGTCGGAGTCGCGTCCTTCCGGGTTGTACAGGCGCGCGGGTCCCGTGAATTTGCCGTGGATCCTACGACGGCTGCCATTGGCGGCCACTGACCCGTCCGGGTTAGTGTCGCACACGGAGTTGGCGACGATGGTGTAGGCGCCGCCCGCGTGCGGAACGACCGTGGTTTGTGTGTCGTCCTGCGTCTCGGTGATGTTCCACGGGACGATGCCCTGCATAGCGAAGCCGTCGCCTTGGATGCGCAGGTTCAGGTTGCCGTGGAAGTACCGCTGCGGGCCCACATCGGTCAGCGTCTTCTCGTCCCTGCCCGTGCCTCGTTCCAGGTTGTTGAAAATCGGCAGGTTGTTGTTGCGCAGCGTGCCCAGCAGGAAGGGTTGGCCTGTGGAGACCGTGCCGGGGTTGTTGGGTTTGAAACCCATAGCGGTCTGCATCCAGGGGGATACCTTGCCTTGGACGGTGATCTCATTGTTGTAGAAAATGATGCCGTTCTCTGCGGGGTTTTCGCCCCACGGCATGGATCTGGTCGTGTAGCTCCAGTAGCCCTGCGAGGCTAGCGAGGACTCCAGCCACTGGGCGCGCTTCCAGCCTGTTCCCTCCTGCATGGATCCGCCTGGCCAGGTGCCCCATTGGTCCAGGGGCTTGACCCAGCCGTCGCGTGACCACATGTTGGGGTTGTTTTTCTCCATGTAGGCGTATTGGAAGACCGAGTTCTTCGTGTCTAGGACCGTGCCGTAGTAGACGAAGCGCCGGAAGTTCTTGTCCTGCATGGCGGTCTGGTTGTTGAGGGCGATGCCGGGGTAGGTGCGCTGGGTGGGCGAATCGTTGACGACGGAGTCCGAGAAGATTGAGGCGACGTTGCTGATCGTGAAGGTGTCGGACCCGGCGGGTTCCTGTGCGGCGTTCGCGGGTTCGGTGTTGAGCGGTGCGGTGAGGCAGACGCCGCCGAGGACGAATGCGGCGGTGGCGGTGCAGGCGATTTTTCGGAGCAGCACATTGGCCTGCGACCTGGCGCGGGTCGTGCGCCGAGTGAAGGCTGTCAACAGTCGCATGTGTACTCCGTGTGTCCCGTGGCGTGCGTGATGGGGTGGGGCGGGTTTCGTTCCCGGTTAGTTATCATCAAACTAATTCGTGAGAATGCTACCCGCGGACGGGTGCGATCGCAAGCGTTTGTCATAACATCACAGTTTGCGAGGATGTGTCAGGATGTCAAAATGGCAGAAATACACTAATTTATCGAAGTCGACCTGAAATCTATGTTCGATGGTAAATGCTTGACAGTTCGTGTGACCGGATGGTCTACAAGGGTGAGCGTGGAGCTTCGTTGCAGTGTTGTATGGGCTATTGGTCCTATGGCGTGGGTGCGGGTGGCTGGTCGCCCAGAGTTTGCCGAGGACGGGGAGTGGCGGACACACTTGCGCGACCGGCAATTGGACCTCTTCGCACGTGTAGGCGGTTGTTGCGCCTCAGCATTCGACGACGTTGACGGCCAGGCCGCCCTCCGACGTTTCCTTGTATTTGGAGAGCATGTCGTTGCCGGTCTGGCGCATCGTCTCGATGACGACGTCCAGGCTCACCGTGTGGCGGCCGTCGCCCCACAGGGCCATGCGCGCCGCGTTGATCGCCTTGACGGCCGCGATCGCGTTGCGCTCGATGCACGGCACCTGCACGAGGCCCGCCACCGGGTCGCACGTCAGCCCGAGCGAGTGCTCCATCGCGATCTCCGCCGCGTTCTCCACCTGCTGCGGAGTGCCACCCAGCGCCTGCGCCAAGCCCGCGGCCGCCATCGCCGAGGCCGACCCGACCTCGCCCTGGCAGCCGACCTCCGCGCCCGCGATGGACGCGTTCGTCTTGATGAGGGCGCCGATCGCCGTGGCGGCCAGTAGGAAGTCGTGCACGAGAGTACGGCGCCGCGCCTGGCACTTTTCGATGGACGAGGCCGGGGCCTCGTGGCAGGAATCCGTGTCCTCCGCGGGGGTGGGAGTGTCCGAGGAGAGGGGCGGCGTCATGCGAATGTGGCGCAGCGGCGCGCGCGCCCCGTCCTGCGTTGCCGGGCCTGTCGCCACGCCCGGCATTGAGCCGGTTTCCGGGCAGTGCGTCACCAGGTAGCCCAGGACCGCCGGGATGACGCCGGCAGCGCCGTTCGTTGGCGCGGTCACCACGCGGTGTCCCGCCGCGTTCTCTTCGTTGACGGCCAGGGCAAAGAGGTTCACCCAGTCCATCGCGCGCATGGGGTCGGCAGTCGTCGACGCCCACGCCGCGGACCCCGAGCGGTGAGCGCCGGAGCCGGCCCCGGCCTCGTCTGTGGAGTCGCCGGAGGATGCGGGGACGCCGGTCAAGCGCTGGGCGAGCTTGCTCGCGAGCGCACGGGCGCGGCGTGGCACGTCGAGGCCGCCCGGCAGGATGCCCGCCGCCGACGTGCCCGCGTCCACGCAGTCGAACATCGTGTCGGCGATGCGGTCCAGGTAGGCGTTGACGGTGTCGCGTGGGCGCACCGCCTCCTCGTTGGCGCGCACGAGGTCGGCGACGCTCAGGCCCGACGCCTGGCATTGGGCGAGCAGTTGCGCGCTAGAGGCGAACGGGTGTGGTGCGGGAACGTCGATGCCGACGCCGGCCTGGCTGGATGCGAGCGAGGAAACTTCGGGGTGAAGCGGGTCGTCGTTCGTCTGCAGCATGACGAAGCCGCCGCCCACCGAATAATAGGTGCGCTGGAGGATTGTGTCGCCGTCCTGGCCGGTGGCCGTGATCGTCAGCGCGTTCACGTGATAGGGCAGGACAGTGCGCGGGAAGAAACGGATGTCCTCGGCGATGCTCAGGGGGACGCGCGTGCCGCTGGGTAGGGTGAGGGTCCCCGTGCTCGCCAGCGTCGGGAGGATCGCCTCTACCGTAGCGATGTCCACGGTCTCTGGGTCGTAGCCCGCCAGGCCCAGCAGCACCGCGCGGTCGGTCGAGTGTCCGCGGCCCGTCGCCCCCAGCGACCCGAATAGGTCGATCGTGATGCGCGAGGGTGGCGTGAGGGTCGTCAGCTCCGTCGTGAAGGCCAGGCCCGCGCGCATCGGGCCCACCGTGTGCGACGAGGAGGGCCCGATCCCGATGCGGAACATGTCGAAGACCGACAGGGGGTGCGGCGCGTCGTGCGCGGCGACCTCGCCGGAGACGATGGCGGCGGGTGTGGGGCGCGTCGGTTCGTAGGCGGTCACGGGCACGAGGGCGACGGGGCGTCGATCCATGCGCCCTATTGTGCAGCTGTGTGGGGGTGGGCGCGTGACGAGGCCGGGGTGGGGTGGGTGGTCGCTGTGGTCACCTTGGTTGTGAGGTTGTGGTGAGAGTCTCCATTGTCAAAGTGGCCTGCGTTGATGCACCTCGCAGAGTCTTACCAGGCAAGTGTGAAGAGCTGCAATAAGGCAATTTTTGGTTACTTGCCATCCGTTAAAAATATTCAAAACGTGAGCATGGTCATCTAGTCGGTAACTAGACGTAATGCTATATAATCGTGAAATGTCGTAGAAAGGAGGCTTGACTGTTTGTCTGTAACTTATTGCATACCATGGTTGGTCAGATTCCGTTTGATTTTTCGAGTAACCATGGCGTAGCCTAAGGGGCATCAAGGTTTTGGAACAACCGCCCCGCGAGCAATACTGAACAGCTCGACCAATGCGACAGGGGCAGCCCGTCAAGGAGAGAGACTATGAGAAAGAGCCAGCCGCGAGCCGGACACGTGCGCCACGAGCGCCGGGGTTCCTTTGCCCGCGCCATCGCCGCGCTGACCGCTATGGTCAGTGTTACGGGCGTGTTGGTCACCTCTCAGGTCGCGCCCCAGGAGGCGCACGCCGCCCAGGAGCCCGCTGCCACCGGCATTGAGGTTGGTGCCGTCCGCGCCATCATGGGAAAGGGCATCGTGAATGCGTCCCCGACCGACACGACCACCAGCTACCCCAACAACTACATTCGCTACGGTATCGTGCACGGCATGTCGGATACACCTTTCTCTCGCGCCGGCATTAACAGCGGTAATCCGATTACTAACAATCAGCCGATCACTACATACCTCGGTGGCACGTTCGCCAAGAACAACGATCTGTGGACCTACATCACCCGCGGTCATCCCTGGAAGTGGGACACGCAGGGAGGTACACCGACGGCTGGCACCAGCGAAGCGTGGATGAATGACCACGGCAAGATGTGGGACAACGGTGGTGACGCCAGGCTGTGGGCGAACGGCCAGAGCGCCATCGGCTTCAAGCCGAACGACCCGGGCACCGTTCAGCCTGGCCAGACCTTCCTGCTCGGCGCGATCCGTCACAACAACCTGCCTATCCGCGGCGGTAACGACATTAAGCCCTATCTGCACTCGAGCCTGAGCATCACCCTGCCGGACCTGATTGGCAGCACGCCTGAAGAATTCCCCTTCGTCAACCAGGAAACCTACAACACGCTCTCTTCGACGATCATCTACCGCAAGGGTGGTGCCTACATCAAGCACCCCGGCATCGGAGGAACCGGAACGTGCCGTACTGACTTTGGTGTGAATGGTAAGCCCGCCACTGACGCCCCGTTCGCAGCGTCAGGCTTTAGCAACATGCGCGACGCCGTCATGGATCAGGGGATCTACTACGGCACGCCGCACTGGGTGACTGACCCCGCGAACGGCCAGCAGGTCTTCATTGGCACCGCCTATGAGCCGGATCCGATCGACTCCTCCGACCGCTCGAAGGGCTACGTCAACAAGCCCGAGAGCCAGTCGGGACGCTACTACTGCGTCAAGTACGTGGGCGAGGGAAACGGCGACTACGACCTGTACAGCCAGTATTACAACAAGGGTGCCGAACAGCCTTTCAACCAGATTACCGGCAAGAGTGTTACCCCCATTAACTGGCCAGGTGCCAAGGGAAACGTCAACGAGAACCCCTACGTGTGGGATAACGTGAAGCTGCAGAAGACGACGTCGGATCAGACCTTCACGAAGAATGGCCGCACCTACCGCCTGCAGCTGTGGGGCTTCGTCCCCGCGACGAACGCGGTTAACTTCCTGACCCCGGACAACTTCAACTCCATTCCAACCGCTGACTGCCCGGCGACGCCTCCGGCGGACGCCAAGCGCACCGACACCTTCATCACGCAGGAGCTCTCGGTCAACTACGGCTGCCTCTACGGCGTCATCACCGAGGAGCGAAGCGTGCGCATCGTGAAGTCCGTCGAGGACCCCTCGGGCGCCAACCCGACGATCCCCGCCGCCAACTTCGCGGTGACCACCGGCTCCACCTGGGCGGACAACACGAGCCGCACCCCGGCGACCACCGGCACCGTGTCGGTCACGAAGCCCACGGCTTCGTCCGCCCCGGCCAAGGCCTCGTACATCTCCGCAGCCGACCCGGCCGCGACGCTGACCCCCACCGGCTTCGGCGAGGCGAACGCCAAGTACGACTCGACCTTCATCCCCTTCGAAGTCGGCAACTCCGACTTCACCATCGAGGAGAAAGACATCTCGACCGGCGGCGAGGACAAGTGGAACCTCAAGGACATCCAATGCGTCAACGGCATCGGTGAAGACGTCGCCGTGACCCGCACCGCGCGAGGCGTCAACTTCAAGAACGTCGGCGGCGCAGCCTCCAACGAGGCAGCCCCCATCACCTGTACATTCGTCAACGAATACCAGGCCCCCAAGCTGCGCGTCGCGAAGACCATCGAGAACAACGGCGGCGCAGGCGGTGCCACCAGCTTCACCGTGGACTACAAGATCGTCGCCACCAACGACGGTAATCTGGCCGCCAACACCGGCAAGCTCACCGACAAGCCCGACTTCGCCAAGGGCCTGGAAATCCAGTCCGCCAAGATCGCCGACACGCAGGCGGGCCTGGACTCCGCGTCCAACGCCACCGCCACCAGCGGCGTCTACACGCTGACCGACGGCGTCGAGCTGGCCCCCGGTGCCACCAAGGAATACTGGATCCGCTTCACGGTCACCCGCAACACGGCGGCGACCGGCTACAACGAGGCCAACCTGTCCTGCTTGACGGACGGCAGCGGCGTCCCCACCGCCGGCCACGGCCTCTTCAACGAGGTCCTAGCGCAGAGCGGCAAGGACACCGACGGCACGAACAACAACAAGGCCTGCGGCCCCACCGTCCCCCACGACTTCGTGATCGTGAAGGCCGGCACGCAGAACACGGGCACCACGTTCGCCGACCCGACGAACCAGTACACCTACGGCGACAACAACGATGCGATGTACCCCCTCAAGGGCGCAGAGTTCGCGATCTACAACGCAAACCCCAACACGGACGCCAGCGCCACCGTGGTCAAAACCCTGACCCAGGCCAGCGCGACCGACGGATACTACTGGAGCGTGGGCGACCTCAATATCGACACCCCCTACTGGCTGGTCGAAACCAAGGCCCCCGCAGGACACTCGCTCCTGCCCCGACCCTTCAAGTTCACCCTCAAATCCGCCCGAGCCGACGGCTCCGGCACGACGGTTGAGCTTGCATCCGACCTGAACAACACCTCCCAGTGGGCAAAGGGCGCCATCCAAGCCTTCTCCTCCGAACTCAACATCAGCTCCGTGGAACAAGGCTTCATCATCAACGGCACCAACAAAGCAACCCTGGTCGTCAAAGACACCGAGGTTGGCGAGCTGCCCAAAGCCGGCAGCACCGGAATCTTCCCCTACATCGGCGTCGCAACGGCGCTCATGTCCGGGGCGATGGTGATCACTGTGGTCACCACCAAGAGGCGAAAGGCACTCGCCTGAGCCACCAAGCGGTCCCGTGACCACGGCGACCCACCATCAAGAAAAACTCCCGACATCACACACACAGGAGAAAGAAAAGCAATGAGCACCACGAAGACCCGCCGCAGCCTGAGCCTGCTCGCAGCCTTCGCCGTCGCAGCTGGCGCGCTGGCCCTGCCCGCCGCCACCTCCCCGACGCAGGCCGCCCCCACCTTCGGCCTGGCCGCCACGCAAGAGCGCGTCCCGTCGCTGGTCGACCTCGTCGCCACCAGGACCGGCTCCCTCACCATCCACAAGCTGATCAAGGACGCCACCAACGGCACGGACCCTGGCAACGGCCTCGAAGACGCCACCGCGTCCGGCACGCCGCTGGACGGAGCCGAGTTCACCGTTTCGCGCCTGACCAACGTCGACCTCACCACGCAGGCCGGCTGGGAGAAGCTCCTCAGCTACAACGGCGACGTTGCTGCCGCGAAGAACGACGGCACCGACGCCCCCCAAATCAAGACCACCGCCGGCGGCGGCCTGGCTGAGTTTGATAGCCTTCCCCTCGGCGCCTACGTCGTGGAAGAAACCGTCACGCCCCCCGGCTACGTCGGCTCCAAGCCCTTCATCGTTACGGTGCCCATGACGCACCCGACCGACCTCAACAAGTGGATCTACGACGTCCACGCCTACCCGAAGAACACCAAGGCCGGCCTGGAGAAGACCGTCAACGACGCGGACACCCCCGCCGTCGGCTCCCCGATCTCCTACACCATCAAGTCCGACGTGCCCGGAGTCGAGACCCTCGACTACTACGACGTCGTCGACCAGTACGACAAGCGCGTACAGCTGCCCGAGGCGAACGTCACCCTGAAGCTCATCAACGGCAAGACCGGCGACGTCACCCTGACCAAGAACACCGACTACACGCTGATCGCCGCCGACGCCCCGGACGGCAAGACCAAGTTCTGGACCGCCGAGTTCACCCAGGCCGGTCGCAAGAAGCTGATCGACAACCGCAAGGACGACACCACCAAGGTCCAGATGGACCTGTCGGGCACCGTCAACGAACCGGTCGGCACCGACGGCATCTACAAGAACACCGGTTACCTGCTGCCCAGCGCCCCCTCCAACGGCTGGACCCCCGGCTCCGGCACCGTCCCCCCGCCGGGAACCCCCAAGTCCGAAGTTGAATCCAAGTTCGGCAAGGTGAAGATCACCAAGACCTCCGCCAAAGCCAAGCCCGACGGCAGCTTCGACAAGCTCTCGGGCGCCAAGTTCGCGGTCTACAAGTGCACGCCTCAGTCCACCCCCACCGCGAACTTCGACTCCGTTGACGCGACCCTCGACAAGAAGCTAACCGTCAACGGCGCCACCGAATTCACCACCGGCACCGACGGCACCGTCACCATCGACGGCCTGCGCAACAACGACTGGGAGAACAACGAAGCCGTCACCAACCCCGGCTGGTACTGCCTCGTTGAGACCCAGGCCCCCGACGGCTACGAACTCCAGACCCGCCCGATCGCCTTCCAGATCCTGCAGTCCAACTCGAAGGCTGACAACCAGTACACCCTCGCGACAACCGTCAAAGACGTCCCGAAGAACGGCGGCTTCAACCTGCCCGTCACCGGTGCAGCCGGCATCGGCGTCCTCATCGGAGCTGGCACCCTCCTCGTGGGCGGCGCCGGCGCGATCGCCCTGGCCAACAAGCGCCGCAAGGACCAGGCCGACTCCTGACCCTCGCTAGCTAGCAACACACAGGGGGGTGTGGACCCGCAGGTCCACACCCCCCACGCGCTACCCACACCCCGCCCACAGCGGAACTACCCTGTCACCAGACAAACCACCACGGCCTCGGCAACGAACGGAGAAAGCGTGAGCACCCAAACGCCCAACCACAAGAAGACCCCCCTCAAACGGCGTCTCCTCACCATCGCGCCCCCCATCCTGCTGCTGGCCGGCATCCTGGTCCTCCTCTACCCCGTCTTCGCGACCCAATACAACAACTACCGCCAAGAAACCATCGCCTCCCAATTCAGCGCAGTCGCGCAAGACGCCGGCCCAGACGCCGTCGCCGAAAACCTACGCCGCGCCGACGAATACAACGCCACCGCCGCCGAATCACCCATCCTCGACCCCTGGCTGGACGCCCAACGCCCCGACACAGCGCCCTACCAGGAATACCTCAGCCAACTCAACCTCAACGACGTCATGGCCACCATCAAAATCCCCGCCATCAACGTCAACCTACCCATCTACCACGGCACCGAAAGCGCGACCCTCGACAAAGGCATCGGCCACCTCTTCGGCACCGCCCTACCCGTCGGCGGCGACTCAACACACACCGTCCTCACCGGACACACCGGCCTGGGCACCGCCACCATGTTCGACCAGCTCACCAGCCTCAAAGAAGGCGACGTCTTCTACATCGAAGTCCCCGGACGCCACCTCAAATACCAGGTCACCGACATCCGCGTCGTCCTGCCCAACGAAACCGAAACCCTCAACAAAGTCGAAGGCAAAGACCTGGCCACCCTCATCACCTGCACCCCCTACGGCATCAACACCCACCGACTCCTAGTCACCGGCGAACGCGTCCCCATGGACGAAGCCACCGCCGCCGCAGAAGCAGCCCAAGTCAAAGGCGCCGTCCTCAAACCCTGGATGATCGCCATCCTCATCGCCGTCGCCATCATCCTCCTGGTCTCCGCCATCATCTGGGCGCGCTCACGCACGCGCAGGGAGCCCCAGGCAGTTGAGGGCGCTGCCGGCGCGCTCGCCTCCGCTGATCCCGGGGACGAGACCGTGGCCCAGTCCGCCGCCGAACCCGGTGTCTCTGCTGGGGCAGGCGCCACGCCCGCTGGCACCTCGCCCGAAGCGCCCGATTCCCCCGGTGCCCCCGACGCGGTCGCGGCTGACCCAGGCGCCGCGCCCACCCCCGACCTGCTGGCTGACGCCGAGAAAATCTCTGACGAGGAGATCGACGCAGGCCGGAGCGCAGCCCTGAAGAAAATACTAGAGGAGCGCGGCAAACAGTAAGCGGGCGGGCTCGACGCAACCCCCGGCCCCGTGTACACGGAGACCGCGAACGGACTCTCCGCTTGGCCTCGGCCCGCTGTGGCGCGTACCCCGGCCCCGTCCCGGCCTCGGCCCGGCCCCGACCCGGTCCCGTGGTTCCTCAACAATGTCGCACGTAATTCCCCTGTGCGTATTTCAGACTTTGAAATTGCATCGTTGGAATTGCAACGTTTGTGGGCTATGTCCAAAAATGACCGTGTTAAATTACGTGCGACTTTAGGGGTGCCCAGGAAAGGGGCCGCCCCCACGCGGCCCCGCGCGGCCCCACGCGACCCCACGCGGGGCGCGCGCGACCCGACCCGGCCTCGTCCCGGCCCCGTGGTTCCTCAACAATGTCGCACGTAATTCCCCTGTGCGTATTTCAGACTTTGAAATTGCATCGTTGGAATTGCAACGTTTGTGGGCTATGTCCAAAAATGACC
>ERZ772979.571-NODE-571-length-24821-cov-5.446984_pt1 | contig 24821 bp, 26 predicted proteins | sample MGYA00511130_ERZ772979 | MGnify/ENA primary metagenome ERZ772979 (study PRJEB29015, sample SAMEA2738103) | human oral metagenome | biome: human oral; feature: human-associated habitat; material: saliva | place: China | collected 2186 ... | reverse complement strand
AAGATTTATAAAAAGTTTGTTAAAGTTCTTTCTACTTATAATGAAAACAAGGATGAAATCTCAAATAAATATTTTTCAGAAGGGGAACAACAAAGTGAAGAAATCTACGAGTACGAATACGATAAGCACCACAACCCCATAAAGAAAACAACCTTAACAGGCAGTCGCGATTTACATAACATAGAAACAATAAAATACGAATATTATGAATAATAAAAATCTCCCCCAAAATTGGGATTTCTTTATGTGCCGTATTGAAGGCGCTCCTGCCTCTATACGCACTAATTTAGCCTTGATTGAGGTCGCTCCTCTCGAACGACTCTCACAGCGCTTGCAGTTCTATATCAAAATGCAAAACCCTAGACCTGACGGACTTTCTTCTAACGAAGAATATCCTATCCTTTGCGATATAGAGGATGCTATAGGCGAAAAAGCGGGAGCTACAGGGGCTGTATTAGCAGGGGTAGTAAGATCGGAAGGGTTTTTAGAACTCTGGTTTTATACCCAAAATGCTGAGGCTTTGGCAAAAACTTGTGAAGAAGCATTACAAACTTTTGAGGGCTATCAGTCGGGGTATAATATAGTCGAAGACCCCGAGTGGGAGGATTATTTCGGTTTCCTCTACCCCGATGAGTTTTCTTACCAAATGATGCAAAACCGCAAAGTGCTAATGCAACTCGAAAAGAATGGCGATAAGATGGAAGTACCTCGAGAAATCGACCATTTTTTCTACTTCAAAGAAGCGGCTCAGCAACAGGCTTTTGCCAAAGAAGCTGAAGCCAAAGGTTTTAAAGTGCGTTTTAACGATGATGAATTTGTAGAAGATCGAAAAGCAGAAGGAAAAGAATATCCCTATATGGTAGAAGCCACCCGTGAAGATAGTCCGTTGGCTATCGATGATATTGTATGGAATTTGTTAGAACTCGCCTCTCCTTTTGAAGGGGATTACGACGGCTGGGGCTGTGTAAATGTACAATAATATACTACCTTTGCATCAAACAAGAATACTATGAAAAATATATTCCTATCCTTTATATTCCTAACATTTGTCTTTAGCTTGCAAGCTCAGCAAACTGATTGGGAAAAGTATGACCTCAAAAGAAAAATAAAGCAGGTAAAAGCCACTACCGCTTCCTATTCAGGAGGGTGTGAACACACCAAAAAATATGTCCAATGGACGTGCATCACGGAGTTTGACACTCAAGGAAATGTAGTGAAGAACACTTGGTATATTTGGCGTGATAAGCTCTCGCAAGAGCACCTTTACTCCTATCAAGGAGAAAAAGTAACGCTCACGATTCTTCTTTACAAGCAGGATAAAATAACAAAAACCTATCACTACAAAAGAGGCGAAGAGGAACGTATAGAGAAAGAAATAGAACATACTGAGGAGAATAATGATATTCCTTACACAGCACGAGTCTGTACATTTACGGGTTTTTACAAAAATGGTATCTTGCGCTCTTCTCCTGCCACTATCTATGAGTATGATGACCACGGCAATTGGATTCACAAAAAGGATACTACCAATTCCCATTGCGTACGGCATTACACAAGGAGTATTGTCTATTATTAAAATATCTGTCTAAGAATGAGAAGAATCCTTTTTTTATTAGTCTTGTTAGGGTCTCTTGCTAAAAGCTATGCAGGTCCTATACGAATTTTCTATGAAGACTTCAGTTTAAAAATAGAAGGTGAAAAAGTGTATTTAGTAAAAAAATACTATAGTAATCGTAATAAAATTGCGATTACTTCTTATGAAAAATACTTATTGCCTTTTGATAGTAAAGAGGCTCATATTGTTATGACAGATGTGGAGGATAAAAATGAATTAATCATTGCTAATGCCAATGATTACTATTTTGTGGAGTATTTTAGAGATTATACAAATTTGAAACAGTGTGTAAGAGCTGTCAAAATGTTTCCTACTAATAGTGTTACTCAAACTTTTAGGAATAATTGCTTTTATGTAAATGGTAAGTGGGTGAGGGTAGCCATGAAATATGGTGAGCTTATCACTACTCCAATGCCAGATTTTCCCCAGCACCCTACTGTTATCGCTGAATTAGAACTTACTACTTTGTTAAAAGATAAGAACTTTGTGTATGAGTATGATAACCGAACGTATACTTTAGAAAAGATAGAGGGACTTAATGCTAAAACTGTACAATTTCAAAAAACCAATAGTTATGACAAAAATCTGCTATATGACGATAATACTTTTTATGTAATGGATTACAATGGTACTGATCTTATGGAAATTACTAAAGATCTGAGAGCAAGAGGCTGTAAGAGAAAATTTACTGAGGCTACTTTTATCAAGTACCGAAGTGAGGGAGAGCTTTTTGAACAGTATTTGTTGGATTTTAAAGACGGTAATTTGTGGAGTTGTGATAAGGATGGTAACGATAGATTTGTACTACCTGTTAAGAATGCTACTTATGTAAAAGCTCTTGAAATGGTAAAAACAAGCGAAGGATATTATATTTCATTGCGAGATGATGATCAACCTATTGATATGAGTGCTGTGCGAAATCTCAATAAATTACACAAGGTAAAGTATGCTTTTCATTACTTGAATCAGAGCTATGATTTGTATACTGATGGAAAGCAACAATATATTTGTCTGTATAATATTTCTCGACATAGAATATTATATCCTCTACAGGTAGAAAAGCGCGTTTGGGAAGCCTTCACCTCTAAACAAAAATATTATCACTATGAAAAAACATTAGGAGATGACTCAAGCACCACACAAATAGCTGTAGTAGGCAACCAATTGGTAATATATAAATTTACCGGCCTGTTTAGTAAAAACTATTTAGAAACACACCATACCCTCCCCATTGAGATTGTTAAAGAAATACCCCTTACATCAGAAGTCAAAGACCTAAAAATGTGTTATGCCACAAGAGATAAACTCATTATTGACGATATCATTATAGATAATATAGCTGATTTTGATACGCTTACTTTTGTAGGAGCTATTTATACATATGATTCACAACAGAGAGAATATGGTTACAAAAGTTATTTCAAAGATAAAAACAGTGTGTATTCTTACTATGAGAAGTCTCAAGAGATGATTAAGGAAAACTACGACCCTAAAACTTTTGATGAAGAAGCCGTGTGGAAACTCAGAGTTAGGCGACCTGGCGATTAGGTCTAAACCAATAGCAAATTATTATATTAACATATTATCATTATGACAAAAGCATTTGACTTACACAAGGCCATCCGTGCCCGTCTGTTACGCTTCTTAGACGAAGCTACCCCAGAACAATTAGCGCTCATCCCTGAGGGCTTTCACAACAATATCCTATGGAATATAGCCCATTGTGTGGTCACCCAACAGCTGCTGTGCTATAAGCTCGCCGGAGTGCAACCTCATGTGTCGGAGGAGTTGATTAACACTTACAGGAAGGGTACCTACCCCGATGGACATATCCCAAGCCAAGAGGAAATTGCTACCCTTCGCCAGCTACTGACCTCCACCCATGACCAAATCATTGAGGACTATCAAAAAGGTGTGTTTGCTGGGAAAGACTATCCTGTATATGAAACCTCCTTTGGCTATACCCTCCATAGTGTAGAGGAGGCCATTCTCTTTAACAACACTCACGAGGGTATGCACATAGGGACAATATTGGCTTTGAGGTATTTTGTGTAGAAGACTAAGGGGCTCAAGCACTACAAAAATCAATGGACAAAGCAGTGACGGGAGTGATTCTCCCTGCTTATGAAAGTAACGTGTTACAAAGTCAAGACAATACCCTGTGAGGAATGAGAAGAGGAGTGAGAGAGCAACAAGCAAGCTCTCACTTCTTTGTCTTCTCCCTTGTATCCTTTAGTTCATAGCGGGTTACCTGCATCTGATTGCCATTTTTGTAGGTAATCTCCTGCATAGTTTCTCCTTCTGGGTTGAAGTACTTCCAAGTACCCTCTTTTTGGTTGTGTAGGTATTGTCCTATTATATAAGGATTGCCCGATAGGTGGTATTCCTTATAAGTACCCTCGCGGCTACCTTCCTTGAAGTTGATTTCCTTTTCTAAGTTTCCTTTTAGGGAATAGTACTGCCAAAGACCATCCTCGTAATCCTTCAGGTAGTTGCCCTTAAGTAAGGTACGCCCGCGCTCGTCATATAGGATATACTTACCCTCACGTTTTCCATTTTTAGAAAAACTCTCCTCCTTGACCTGTCCGTTAGGATGGAAAGTCTTCAGGTGGGCAGGGTAGTTATTCTCATAATTGCTGTCCTCGAGCAATACTCCCAGATCATCATATAGTTTGTAGGGTCCATGGCGCTTATCTCCCTTGAAGGTAGCTAGCTCACGAAGCTTGCCATTCTCATGGTAGCGCTCACGTACCGATGTACCATTGGGCTTGTATTCCTGTCTCTCACGTAGGGTGCCATCCTCAAGTTTTGTTTCCCACTTACCTACAGGGACATCCTCTTTGTAGTACTCAGTGATATATTGTTTTATTCCACTGCGGCGGTCATAGTAGCGCATATACCACTGTTTGCCATCTTTTTTACCCATCTTGTAGTGTTCTATCTCTATAGGCTTGCCATCCTCGTCATATTCCTTCCATTCTCCATCGGGTTTGTCGGCCTTGTAGTGTAAGTCCTTGACTACTTTTCCATCGGAGAACTCGCGAAAGCTTCCTTCCATTTGGTCATTTTTGTAGAAATATTCCCTCCAGAGCATCCCACTACGAGTATATTCTCTATAGAATCCAGTAAAGATTCCAGCGGTGAGTTCTATCTCTTTTTTTACTTTTCCATTAGGATGATATTCACGGCTGACCCCTGTCAGCTGTCCATTCTTATAGCTTCTTTCAGCCATAATTTTTCCATTGCGGTCGTAGTATTTGGCGATGCCGTTGAGTTTTCCATCCGAAAAAGAGGCTTCATAGTATTCCCCATTGCCCTGAGAAATCTTATAGGCCCCATTCAGGGGCGACTTATCCTCATAGAGGCTAAAGAGACTCTCCATGCCAAACTTTTTTTCTTCTATATCACTTTGGTTTAAGAGTTTTTGCCCATATCCTCCAGCGAAGGAAAATAGGAATAAGGTGAAAATAATCTGTCTCATAAGAAAGTTTTATGAATTTTTGAGTGTACAAAGATAAAAATAATTTTCAAAATAACCATATATTTAGAAAAAATTAGTATCTTTGCGGCAGTATTAGTACATTGTCTTGAGTATATCTTTCATAAGAATCTAGATAAAAGAAAAAAGTTGACAGAGATACTAAAAGAAAAAATTACCATAAGAAAGTGCTTAAAGGAGATAGTATAGGGATATTTTAGGCATTGGATTTTGTAAAAATAGGGGATAAAAATATTAAAATTATCCAAGAAGAATAGAAATATTTCCTCATTGTTAATAAATATTTAAGGAAGGGAAAGTTAAGAAAGTATTTTTTATAAATCATTGATTATAAATATTTTGTAGTTTTTCTAATTATACTTAATTATATATTATGGTATAAATGAAAAATGGTTAATAAGTTTTTATGAAAAAAAGATAAAAAAAAACGTTTTTTTATTTGTTTCTAAAAATATTTTTATATCTTTGCGCCGAATAAATAGTTAGACTTATGAGTACACCAGTGAATAAAGAAGTTGCTTGGGACAAGACCAAGACAATTATGAGTAAAACCGATGCAAAGGGCACTATAGAGTATGTAAATCAAGTGTTTATCGATGTATGCGGTTATTCAGAAGGAGAGCTAATAGGCAAGCCTCACAATGTAATCCGTCATCCTGACATGCCTAAGGCAATATTCAAGATTCTATGGGATAACATCCAAAAAGGGATTAACTTCCATGCAATTGTTAAAAATATGGCTAAGTCAGGGGAGTATTACTGGGTGATTACCGATTTTGATATTATCCGAGATCCAAGTGGACAAATCATCAATTATATGGGGCGTAGAACTTCTGTTCCTTCTCAGACTATAGAAAAGTATATAGGCCCCCTTTACCAAAAAATACTACAGGCAGAACAAGCCGGTGGTGTAGAAGCTGGAGAAAAATACTTTGAACAATTCCTCAAAGATCAGGGGAAAGATTACCTTACTTATATAGAGGATGTAATATTGGAGTTTAAATAAATCCAAAAAAACTTGTAAAACTAATCGTGAAGAATTAAACAACAAAGGGAGGTATATGTAAGTATCCTACATAATCTTGTATTACAAAGGTAAAAGATAATTAACAAAAGAAGTGTTAATAACTTTTTTAGAGAATAATTACCATTTAAAGTCTTTGTAACTTTTTGAAAATCAATATATAGTAAATTCTTTAAAAAGATAATTGTATAAAGATTTTCTAAAAATAGAAGGAATTTGTAAAAAAAATAGTGTGGGACAAATAAAAATGCCTACATTTGCCATCCCGAAATAATATTGTAGATTATGATATTGAAACTAAAAAAAGTAGCACTTATTGTAATAGGTTATCTGGTGGTATCCTGCGGTTCAGGTAATGACCGAGGAGAGCTTGTAGGTGTAAAAGGAGGGCAGTGGAAACAGCCTAAACCTTATGGGATGACACTTGTGCCAGGTGGTGCTTTCGTAATGGGTAGCTCAGATTATGACAAAGCTCATACAGAGGATGCTACTACGAAGACCGTAACAGTGAGTCCTTTCTATATGGATGATACAGAAATCACCAATGGAGAGTATCGCCAGTTCGTCAACTGGGTGCGTGACTCTATCGTTCGTCGTAAATTAGCTATCATGGCAGAGGAAAGTGGTCAGTCTGCTGGTGGGGAAGGTATAGGACAATATGCTTTCCTTGATACTGATCAGGAAAAACTCAATGCTTATGATAAGTATATGTACGAAAATTACGGAGATAAGGACAATCCTGAAAAACGTAAGATTAATCGTAAAGTAAAGCTTATCTGGGATAAGGAAAAATATCCTGACGAACATTACGTAGAGGTGATGGATACTATGTATGTACCTATTGAGGAAACATATAATGGTCGTCGTCCCTTGGATGTCGATAAGCTCGTTTTCAAATATCAATGGATGGATATTGAGGCAGCTGCTCGTTCTCACAAAAAAGGTCGTAAGGACTTTATCAAAGAAGAGATCGTCAAAATATATCCTGATACTACAGTATGGATTAAGGACTTCAACTACTCCTATAATGAGCCTATGCATAATGACTACTTCTGGCACTATGCTTATAGTGAATATCCTGTAGTAGGAGTTACTTGGAGACAAGCTAAGGCTTTCTGCGAATGGCGTACCTTATATAAGAACTCTTTCCAAAAAGCTAAGAAGAAAAAAGATGTAAATGCTTTCCGTCTTCCTACAGAAGCAGAATGGGAATTTGCTGCTCGTGGTGGCTTAGAGGGAGCTACTTACCCTTGGGGAGGTCCTTATACAGTGGATAGTAAGGCTTGTTTTATGGCTAACTTCAAACCAACTCGTGGGGACTATGCCGCTGATAACGCTCTCTACACAGTAGAAGCTAAGTCTTACCACCCTAACGGATACAATCTCTATAACATGGCAGGTAATGTATCTGAGTGGACTAATACTTCTTATGATTCTAACTCATATGAATATATGTCCTCAATGAACCCTAACGTGAATGATCAAAAGAACAAACGTAAGGTGATCCGTGGTGGTTCTTGGAAAGATGTGGCTTTCTATACACAGGTGGCTACCCGTGATTATGAGTATCAAGATTCTGCCCGTAGCTATATCGGTTTCCGTACCGTACAGAGCTTCATGGGTGTTCAGAGAGTGGATACTAAAAAAGGTAACTTAACCAACATGAGATAGTAAAAAATTAAAAATTAATAAATAAAACGAAGTATAATTAAAAAAGAAAAAAATGGCAAATTCATCAAAATCGTCAAAAAAAATCATAAATATGGTTTATGGTTTGGGAGCATCTGTTGTAATCCTCGGAGCTCTATTCAAAATTCTTCACTGGGAATTACCTTTGGGAGCTATTAAGCTTGGGGGAGGTACTCTCTTGGCGATAGGTCTTATCACAGAAGCGATCATCTTCGCTATTTCAGCTTTCGAACCTGTGGATACAGGGTATGACTGGTCTCGTGTATTCCCTGAACTAGAAGGAGGAGAACCAAGACAACTTAATTTCAGTGGAAACGCACAGCTTCCATCTAGAAATGATCAAGAAACTCAAGTACTTAGAGAATCTCTTTCTGAAAAATTGGATAATATCCTAAGAGAAGCTAAGATTGATGCTAACTTGATGAACTCATTGGCTGTTAGTATCCGTAACTTCGAAGGAGCTGCTAAGAATATCGGCCCTGCTGCTGATGCCGTTGCTTCTACTCGTAAATACGGAGAAGAGCTTACTACAGCTGCTGTTCAATTAGAGGCTTTGAACTCTCTTTACCGTATCCAGCTTGAAAGAACGGAACTTCAGGTAAATGCTCAAGAAGGTATGGTGGATAACCTCAACTCATTGAATGCACAAGTTAATTCATTTAAAGAACATTTGAGATCTCTCAATACAGTATATGGTGGAATGCTTTCTGCAATGGGTGGTGCCAGATAATTCTAAATTAGTTAATAATCATTAAAAAAATTTAGAATATGGCAGCAGCGAATTCACCACGACAAAGGATGATTAACCTGATGTATCTGGTTTTCATCGCGATGATGGCTCTTAATATGGGCAAAGAGGTACTTAGTGCGTTTGGACTTATGAACGAAAAGTTACAAACTGCTAACGAACGTTACCAACTTACCAATGAAGCAGCCTTTGCAGAATTAGAGAGAAAAGAACAGGAAAAACCTGAGGATTATAAAGAGGCTTTAGAAAAAGCGCGTCAGGTAAGAGAACTTTCTAATCAGTATTACGCTTACTTAAACACTCTTAAGGAAGAAGTAATGTCTCAGGCAAGCAACAAAACAGATTACCAAGTGATGGACAAATCTGATTTTTTGGATGAAAAGTTCTTTAAAACAGACGGACTAAAACCAGAGGGGCAAAAATTCTTGGATGAAATCAACAAGTATCGTACCCAATTGGTGAGTCTATTAGGAGCTAAAGATGAAGCCCTTAAGAAAATTATTGAAGAGCGTTTCTCTACAGGAGAGAATAACAAGGTAAAAGACCGTGAAGGTAACACTATTGGTTGGGTTCAGTACAACTATGAAGGGTTCCCTTATATAGCCTCTGTTACTAAGTTCTCTCAACTTCAATCCGACATTCGCCAAACAGAACAAGACTTTTACAAGGCTATACTCGCTGAGAAGATGGGAGGAGAGCTTTCTATGAAACACTATACTACCTTACTTGAACAAACCAGAGGGGCTTACTATGCTAACCAAGAGTTTGACGGAGCTATCGTTCTTGGACGTAAAGATAAGTCTACCAAACCTAAAAAAGTAGAACTTACTCTTGATGGTCGCCCTATCCCTGAATCACAAGTAGAAGTAGTAGAAGGAAAGGTAAAACTTAAAGTTAATACAGGTAACGTAGGTGACCACAAGATTGAAGGTAAGCTCATCTACGAACAAGATGGTAAAGAAATACCTGTGGATGTGGCTCAATCATTCACTACTATCCCTCGTCCAAACGAAGCAGTAATCTCTGCTGACAAGATGAATGTAGTATATCGTGGAGTAGTGAACCCTATGACAATCTCTATGCCAGGGGTACCTGATAGTCAGGTGACAGCTTCAGCACCAGGACTTTCTCGTAAGAGTGGGCCTAACTATATCATGAAACCTAACGTAGGTTCTGCTGAGGTAACTATCAATGTGACTGGTACTTTCGAGGGTCAGAAATTCTCTTCTTCGAAGAAGTTCCGTGTGAAAGATATTCCAAAACCAGAAGGTGCTATCTTACGTACTACAGGAGCTGTGAAGTTGGCTAAGGCTAATATCTTGGCTGGAGAGCTTTCCGTAGCATTTAACGACTTTGACTTCGACCTTTCTACAAGGGTGAACTCATTCCGTATCTTAGTTCCTGGTCAGCCAAGTGTGGTCGTACAAGGTAACAGAGTAAGTGCTAGCGGTGCTGCAGCAGCTGCAGTGAATAGAGCTAAGAGAGGGGATATCATTCAAATATCTGAAATACGTTACTCTGTATCAGGATATAGTGGTACTCCTAAACCAGCTACTCCAATATCAATTGAAGTATTATAACAAATTATAAGATTATGAAACAAGCACTAAAGAATATCCTGACGCTATCTTTTATGTGGATAGTATCTTCGACTACTTTTGCTCAGGTAAATATACTCAATGCAAAAGTTCCTTCTGAAATAGGTGAGAAGACTGCCGCTCAACAGGAATCTGACAACGACGTACCACTTCCTTATGGTTATGTAGATGATCGCGATATCATGTGGTCTACTACTACTTGGGAACTCGTTGACTTGGAAGAAAGAGCTAATTTTCCACTACTATTCCCTATTGATACTATGGAAATTGGTGCAGATCGTCGTTCTTTGTACGATGTACTTCTTAGAGCGATGAGGGAAAAAAGACTCACTGAGACTTATGTAGATTCTTATTTTACTGAGAAGAGAACTTATGATGATCTTAAGTATAGCCTTTCTAAGGCAGATACTTTGGATGCTGGTTACGAAATCCTTAACCAAGGATTGCCTCTTCCTCCTGAATATATTGTACGTACTGACCTTACTTCTCGTGATATTGTACAATACAGAATCAAGGGGTTGTGGTACTTCGATAAGCGCCAAGGAGAGCTTAAGTATCGTCTGTTAGGAATTGCACCAGTAGCTCCCGATGTGAGTGTGTTGGGAACTGATGATGCACAGTCTAACTTAGTAGAACTTTTCTGGGTATGGTATCCTGCCGCAAGAAATATCTTGCACAAAGCAAGGGTATTCAATCAGTTGAACTCTGCTAACCGCGTCTCTTTTGACCACTTGCTCAATGCTCGTCGCTTCGTAGGGGTTATCTATAAGGAGGACAACGTATATGGGGATAGGGAAATCAAAAAGTACCTCCCAGACAATGCCTTATACCAACTCTTGGAAGCAGAGCGTATCAAGCAGCGTATCCGCGACAGAGAACAAGATATGTGGGTTTACTAAATTATATACAAAAAGGCTATTCGTAAGGATAGCCTTTTTTACCTATTTCTTATTATCCTATTTCCTAAATTTTGAACCTCGATTTCCTAAGTCAATATTTTACAGAAGTACACTTCGCCAAAGGACAGCTCATCACTCGTGTAGGTGAGGTGGAGAACTCTTTGTACTATTTGAGCGAAGGGATTATACGTTTCTTCTATTATAATCCTACCACCGATAAGGAAACTACGGTAGATATCTTGTTTCCAGAGAGTTTCTGTCTTTCCTACACTTCTTTCGTCAGGCGAGAACCCTCTTTGCTCTCCATAGAAGCGCTCAAGGAGGTTACAGCCTATAAGATTGGCAGAGAACACCTTGATCATCTTATACAACAACAGGAATACCTCCAGATAAAAGCCGATATATTGGAGCACTTGCTTATTGAGAAAATGCAACGTGAAGCTCAGTTTTTATTGCAATCTCCTGAAGAGATCTATCTCAATCTATTAGAAAAGGATCCTAAGCTGATTCAGAATATTCCCTTGAAATACATTGCCTCTTATATAGGGATTACCCCTCAAGCCCTCAGCAGAATACGCAAGCGTATCTTCTAAGGAGCTATTTTCTCATGGAGTTCCTTTAATAATTCTTCCACAAGCAAGAAATGAGCTCTTGGATATGTGTCTCTTTCTCGTAGGATTGTATTCAGGTGAGATTGTAATTTCATACAAAGCTCTGTCCCTAAGGTAGTGTACTTTAAATCCTCTTTCAGCAAATGAGCCAAATTATTATAGTTTTCATCTTCTAATGTGATAATAAGCCATTCTACCTTGCCAAAAAAGTCTCTGGAGATATGTTCTTGGTAGAAGGTGTCAAATAGTTCAAAGAAAGCATCTAAAGCTTTTTCTTTGGTTTTGAACTTATAGAAAAGTATACTTGCCCAGCCTCTACTATCCCTAAGGTGATATTTCTTGCGCAACCAATAGTAAAAGTCTTTATAGAGTATATATGCTTTTACCTCTTCTTCTTGATTGCGATAATACCAACCATCTAGGAAAGCATTTAAGCAGAATATATCGTGTTCGTGAATAAATAATTCAGGACGAGGCTTGATAAGGTTAATGAGTTCTATGATGTTCATCTTCTATTTTCTATCTACTTGTTTTTCAGTTGTTTTTCTATGTCTAACCTTTTGCTGCGATCCGCAAAGGAAGAGGCGATATTCCCTTCAAAGGTACGATTTTATTTTTAAACTACCAAAAGCATTTATGAACCCAAGTTCATTTTTTCTACATTTTTTCATCGTTACTTTGCATTGAAAAACAAAGACAAATAAAATGAACTTCAAAATGTTATCTATTACTTTTATGATGGCGCTTGTTGCCCTAAAGGGTCGCGCCCAAGATTCCGATTACATGACCCTTATCAAGGCTGCTACCCAAGCACCTTCGGGTCATAATTCTCAACCATGGTGGTTTGAGACTTTCGACCACAGCATAGTGATCTCTCCCAACTTCGAAAAGGCGCTCCCAGCAGTGGATAGTCAGCACCGAGAGCTCTTTATCAGCTTGGGGTGTGCACTGGAGAATCTCTGCACAAAGGCCTCTGAGCTACATTATCAGACTCAGGTAAGCCTTAGTGAGGAAGGAGTGATTACTGTGGAACTTCACAAGTCCAATACCGTTGTCCCTGATCCCTTGGCTGCTTTTATTGAGAAGCGACAAACCAATCGTTCTGAGTATGAGGACAGGCGTATCGACCCCGCTCTGTTGCAAAGTCTCATTGACAAAGTATATGAGGGATTATCTCCCTTTGAGGGAGTAGGGATGTTTCATGTCTTTGCCAAAGACACTCCTCTCTTTGAAAGGTTTACCCAAGCTGTCCTACAGGGTAATACCGTACAGATGTCAGACCCAGCTTTTAAGAATGAGCTCCTCTCATGGATTCGTTTTAACAAAAAACATTCTGAGAGTACCCATGATGGATTGAGCTATGCGGTGTTGGGAGCACCTAACCTACCTCGCTGGGTCACTGAGCCTATTGTACGGGGAAGCTTGAAAGCAAAAACTCAAAACAAAACGGATCTGAAGAAGATACAATCCTCTTCCCATATGGTACTACTCACCACCGAAGGGAATGATATTCGTACTTGGATACAGACTGGTCGTACTCTGGAACGTTTTCTGCTATTGCTTACTCAGGCAGGTATAGCTCATGCCTACCTGAATCAACCCTGTGAAGTGCCTGAAATAAATCTAACACTGCGTGAGAATTTTCCTAAGGAAAATCTTTATCCTCAAATCCTTTTACGCATTGGTTATGCCAAACCAGTAGCTTATTCTAAGAGGAAAGATATCAAGGAAGTGATGCTCAAAAATTAATTTTTAATGTCTAATGAAGAACACTATATTCTATTGCAACACTTTGTCAAAGTCTAAGGGCTTTGACAAAGTGTATAAATTATTTGCTTGGTTTTACCTGTTACCTATTTTTGTCTCTGCTCAGGTCTCCTTTAAGACGGATATACTGGGCAAAGAAGGTCTTTTCAGAGAGGAACTCTCCCTACAGTTGCCTATACATCTTGATTCGCTTGCCAAGGATCCCTATAGGCGAATAAGTGTTTGGGCAGTGGGAGGCAATATGGTTTTCCAACAAATGAATCCTACCAAGGGACTACCTTATCAGACAATGAATCTTAGTGCTAATATCTTGCACTTGCGACCACTGGGTACTCGTTGGTCATGGCTTACGGCTGTAGGATTGGGGACATATACTCCTGAAAACAGACTTTCATCCATTGCAATTGGTGAAAATGTGGTTGCCAATGGTGCCTTGCTTTTTATCTGGCATAGCAACCAACACATGCAGATAGGGGCAGGAACACTTGTCAATACCCTTTTGGGATATCCTATGGTTTTTCCTACTGCTTTTGTAGAATATCAAGGAGAGCAGTGGATAGGATGGGCTAAAGGTAATTTTTTAGAAGGAGGAAAGGGAGCTATAGGCTATCGTTTTAGAGATAATTTTTCGCTATCTCTCTTGGCTGACACTTCTATCTACGCAGCTTTCTTGAGAAAAGAAGGCAAAAAAGCAGTCTTCTTTACCCAACATACAATTGTGGGTTTACAACCCAATTTCAGGGTAGGGAAGTACCTGCATATCCCCTTGGTTATAGGGGCAGACCTTATGCGTATGGGTATCTATAAAGAGCGAAAGCTGAGCACTTTCTTTACCCAAACTTTCGAGGGAGCCCCCAAGCAAATTTATAGCCCTGCCCTCTACTTCTCAGTAGGGATAAAAATAGTGAATTAAGTATATTGGCTAGATTCTTTGTCAAACGGAGAAAAAGTTGTATATTTGTCCCATTAACCATTTAATGATTGACAATTATGAGAAAAAGCTTGGTTCTTACAGTTTTTGCTAGCTTCTTACTGTGGGGTTGTTATAATAATCAAGAGGCAATGTATAGTAAGGAGTATCAGTATCCTCCCTATATAAGGGATATGCAAGTGCCTACAGATGAGAATAGAGAGACCTTTGGGGAAATTAATGAAAATCCGTTTGTGGAGGTAGCCTCCCAGCCTGTCTCTACCTTCTCGGTAGATGTCGATAGAGCAGCTTATAGCAATATTCGCCGTATGATACAGCAGGGCACTCTCCCGCCTAAGGATGCTGTGCGTATTGAAGAAATGATCAACTACTTTGATTATGAATATCCTACCCCCGATGCACAAACACCCTCTCCCTTGCGAGTGAGCTATGAGCAGGCACCTGCCCCATGGAATGCAGCGCATCAGCTCCTGTGCATTGGCCTTAAGACAAAGCCCTTAGACCTCTCCCAAACACCTCCTTCTCATCTAGTATTCCTCATTGATATCTCTGGATCTATGATCGATTACAACAAGCTCCCCTTGTTGAAATCGTCCTTAAAGCTCTTGCTCCACAATCTCAAGGCGCAGGATAAGGTGAGTATCGTAACCTATGCCAGTGGTGTACGAGTAGCGCTAGAGCCTACTTCAGTTAGGGAACTAGAGAAGATAGAAAAGGTATTGGACGGCCTTGAGGCAGGAGGAGCAACCTCCGGAGAGTACGGAATCCAGTTGGCTTATGAGCAAGCACATAAGGCTTTTATCAAAGGAGGAAACAACCGTATCATTCTGGCTACTGATGGTGATTTTAATATAGGTATCAACAATCCTAATGATCTTAAAGCTTTTATCGAGAAACAACGTGAGGGAGGGGTGTATCTCTCCGTATTGGGCTTTGGTATGGGCAATTACCGAGACGATATGGCCGAAACCTTAGCCGATAGTGGCAATGGCAACTATGCTTATATAGATAATCTTACTGAAGCGAAAAAGGTGTTGGTCAATGAATTTGGAGGTACCCTCTTTACGGTAGCCAAGGATGTGAAGTTACAGATAGAGTTTAACTCTAAGTATGTAAAGCAATACAAGCTCTTAGGCTACGAAAACCGTATGCTTACCAATGAGGATTTCACCAACGACAAGAAGGATGCCGGTGAAGTAGGGGCAGGACATACAATTACAGCTATTTATGAGATTGTCCCTTCCGAAGGAAAAGTAACCTCTTCCCTTCGTTATCAAGATAGTCAGCTCAATGAAATAGGAAAGGGGAATGAGATAGCTTTTCTAAAAATCCGCTACAAAGACCCTAAGGAAACCAATGCAGCCAGTCGAGAAGTGGTAGAGCCTTTGATCTTTAATCTCAAAAAGCTATCTGAGACTTCTGAGGATTTTCGCTTTGCTACTGCAGTGGCTGAGTTTGGTTTGCTACTAAGAGACTCCGAGTACAAAGCCAACGCTTCCTATGACCAAGTGGTGGAATTGGCTAAGAATGCTTTTGGTAAGGATGAAGAGGGCTACCGAAAGGAGTTTGTCCGCTTAGTGGAAGGAGCGAAGTTAATGGCTAAAAATAAGTAATCAATCACTAATAATTATGTTGTTAATTATTTGTCATTAATTATTGATTATCAGATATTAAATATTATCTTTGCCCTTGATAACCTTAAAAAATAGAAATATGAAAAGAGTGATGCATGCGCTTTGTGCAGGGGTATTTGCCTTGTTTGCTTTAGTTTCTTGTTCTAAGTCAGTGGACAATGGAGGATATAATAATGGGAACAATCAGAATAATAATGGAAGTACCAATGGGAATAATAGCAAAAGTCTGAATATTCCTATCGAGGCTAAAGCTATTATACCAGAGGAAACGCTCCGCCAAATAAGAGCTCAAGGGATGCCTATTTATGAAGGAACAAACCCTCCTAATATTGAAGGTATCTATTTGCTTGATAACTTACGATTCCATTATTCCAGCGATCCTGGTGAAAAAGGTTTTACTAAAGGAGATAAAGCTGTTAATTACAAGTATAGGTTCTATGAGCAGAATGGTGTAAAGCTAAAATCGGATTACAGAGCGCTGAAATTTGGAGTAAATGACATAGCCACAGGCTCTGGAGCTATTATTTCAGGTAGTGGTAACACCTTCACTGTTTTCCTAAATCACGCAGCTCATACGGAAGGTGTAAAGAACAATGATATAACTCTAATTTCAGGTGAAATTACTCCTGAAGGGATCAAGGATTTGGTGCTTACTCTTACGGTTACTGAAAAGGAAGATACCAATAACCAAATAATGAAAGTAGGAGTTTATCGTATTTTCCAGCACGAAGGAATAGCCAGGAGGGAAACTCTGTACTAGAAGATCTCTTGTTTTCCAAGGTAAAACTTCTCTTCATTGATACATGGTGAAGAGAAGTTTTTTGTATAAAAGAGCTACAAGTAGAAGTCCCAAGAAAAGAGTTACTGAGGGGAGAATGATAAAAGCTAAACAACTTTATTGTTAATTTTTTATTACTAATTATCAAATATTGATCGTTAATCATTACCTTTGCCCCCCACTATAATAAAAAGAGAACAAAGGATGAAAAGAACAATCTATGTATTTTGTGTGGCAGTATGTGCCCTATTTGTGATGGTTTCCTGTTCTAAATCAGATTCAGGAGAGAAGCAAGTAAAAACAAGTGGATTTAATATTCCTGCCGAGGCTAAGGCTATTATCCCTGAAGAGCTTATAGGGAAAATGGCAGCTAATGGAATGACTATCAATGAGGGGATGAACCCTCCTAATATCCAAGGAATTTTTGCTACAGGTGATTTAAAGATGACTTATACCAGTTTAGGAGATGATGATAGCTATTCTGTAGGACAAGAGATCCCCAGCTACCGCTATAAGTTCTATGATCAAAAGGGAACAAAAGTAAAGACGGATTACATCAATGAATGGATCACAAGTACTGAAAGAGCTACAGGAAGGGGTACTATCATCTCAGGAGAAGGTAACAAGTTTACCGCTTATTTGGATGTAAATATTACAAATGGTGAAGTAAAGAGTAGAGATGTTTCTGTACTTTCAGGAGAGATTACCCCAGAAGGGATTAAGGATTTCCAATATGGTTTTCTTAAAATAGAGAAAACAGGCGATATAACAGGAAGAGTAGTACCAGTGGGTACCATACGTATCTGGATAAGTAAGGATAAGTTGGCCGTAAAAAAACAAGAATATCCTTATGGGGATTAACTGATAAGTTGATAAATATCATATATAACTGTTGAAAAATAAAATAATTTAAGAGAAAAAGATGAAAAGAACCATTTATACGCTTTGCATAGCGGTATGTGCTTTGTTTGCTGTAGCATCCTGCTCAAGATCAGAGGAACCTAGACATTTTAATATTCCTCAAGAAGCAAGAGAAATTATCTCAGACAGACTTTTAGAGGAAATGGAAAGCAATGGAATGCAGATTAACGAAGGGGATAATCCACCTGATATTCAAGGAATTTTTCAGACAGGTAGTTATAAGTCGATATATACAAATGTGAAAGGAGACATGATAGGGCAAACATATTTGCCTTATCGTTATAAATTCTATGAACAAAATGGGATAAAAATAAAAACAGATTATATAGCGGAGGGCAATAGGAAATTTGATATTGCTACAGGGGAAGGGACTATTATTTCTGGATCAGGGAATAAATTTACAGTCTATATGAAGGTAAAAGGTAATAATGATGGAGCACTATACAAAGAAGCAAAGGTGTTTTCAGGAGAGATTACCCCTGAAGGGATTAGAAATATCCAAATGGGACTTTGTGTAGTTGAAAAAGATGATCCTAAAGGAGAATTGATCCCTGTGGGTGGTATACGTGTTTTTAATAATGAAAGTAGCTTAGCTGTAAGAAAACAAAATTACCCTAGAGACTAACTCATGAGTGAATAAGTAAAATTAATTTCGTGTATAACAACAATTAAAAGATAAAAAAGATGAAAAGAACCATTTATGCGCTTTGCACAGCCTTATGTGCTTTATTTGCCATAATATCTTGCTCTAAGTCAGATGATGGGCAGAGAGAAGTTGATTTCCTTCAAGAAAGAAGAGATATTATCCCTGACAGACTTTTAGAGGAGATGAAAAATAAAGGGATGCAGATTAATGAAGGGGACAATCCGCCTGATATTCAAGGAATTTTTCAAACAAGTAAATTTGTGCTGATATATACAAATATGAGAGCTGATACATTAGGAAAAAAATATGATGCCTATCGTTATAAATTCTACGAACAAAATGGAGTAAAACTGAAAGCAGATCGTGCGGATAAAGATAATCCTGAAGATACTAATGCAGCAGGAAAAGGTGCTATTATTTCTGGATCAGGCAATAAATTTACCCTTTTTCTAAAAATAGAAGGAGTTACTTTGAAAGTGCCAAACAAAGAAGCTCATATAGTTTCTGGAGAAATTACTCCTGAAGGAATCAAAAATTTACAGATGGGATTTTGTATGGTTGAAAAAAATGATCCCAAGGGTAAATTGGTTCCAGAGGGAGGTATACGTGTTTTCAACACAGAAAGTGGGTTGGCTGTAAGAAAACAAAAATATCCTACAGGGGACTAACTCATGAGTGAATAAGTAAATTAATTTCGTGTATAACAATTAAAAGATAAAAAAATGAAAAGAACCATTTATGCGCTTTGCACAGCGATATGTGCTTTATTTGCAGTAGTATCCTGCTCCAAATCAGATGACAACAACGGAGATAAAGGAGGAACTCAGAACAATAGTCAAAATCAACAGGCCGCTAGAAGTAATAACTTCTCTAATGAAGTGAAGGCAATTGCTTCTCAAGAGTTTATCCAAAAAATGCGGGAAGGTGGTGCTACTATCTACGGAGGAACCAATCCTCCTGCAGTAGAAGGATCTTTTACCACTGGAGCATTAGAGCTTATTCATAGCAGTTTTGGAATAGATAAGGATCCTTTAAGAGGTCGTTTTGATGGATTCTTCTATAAGTTTTATGGAAAAAATGGGTCTAACATAAAAGTAGACTATAGCAACCATTCTGGAGGAACTTATGCAGCTCAAGGAGTGAAAGCCGCTATCTCAGGAGAAGGGGATAATTTTACTATTTTCTTTATAAACAAGGCAGGAGATTTACATGCTATTTCAGGGACATTTACAGGAGATGCTATAGAAGGGTTTCAAGAGATAGACTATGTTAAGATTGGTACTAACACTTCTCCAGTAGGCACTGTACGTGTTCTTAAAAGCAAGGATGGTCGTGCTGAAAAGATACAAGGATTTTAATGAGCTAATTTAGCTAATTAACAAATTAATAAAACTTCCCTTTACCTCTGGTAAAGGGAAGTTTTTATTTGTTTTTTGTCACTTACTATCATCGTAGTTCTCTTATTGCAGCCTCTACCGCTTGGTCATAGAGGATATTTTTGTGATGATAAGCCTCTTTGTAAGCCTTGAACTGGTTGTAGAGCTGTTCTTTTTCACTGCGAGAGGCCTTGCGAAGATTTATTTTCTTATAGGCGGCCATCAGGCGGTAGTAGTCTATCACAAAAGGGTGCAAGACCTTATCCTTGTGGAACTCCTCGGCAAGCTGTAGCACCTGATCATAGTCCTTGCTCTCGAAAGCCTCCTTCAGCTGTAGCATCTGTCCCCCTTCGGCATGCTCTATTTTCTGAACGATAAAGTCCAATTCTGTAGGTGGATACTGCTCTAAAGCCTCTTCTACAGCGGTGAGTGACCTGGCTTTCTTGTTCTTCGCAGTAAGAGCCTTGTAGGTGGCGATATCTGTGCGTAGGCTGGACAGGCGGTTGTAGTCGAACTTGACAATATTTTCACTATAATCCTTCTGCAAAAGGGCAAAACGTGCCTGTATAACCCAGTAGAGTGCCTCGGGGGTTTTTGAAAAATCCTCTCCCTTGAGCAGATCTACTACCTGCTGGTAGTTGCCCTTGTAGTACTCTTTATCGGCCAAGGAGAGTTTCTCCCTGAGGGTCTGTGCCTGTAAGAGCTGAGGAAGTAATAGTAGGAATAGGTATAAAATTCTTATAGTCATTATTTTATTTTTTGATTCAGCCATTTTTTGTAGGCTTCTCTAAGGGCTTGAGCTTGAGCCTTGTGAGGGCTGAGGGTACTCATATCATCATAATATTGGAAGGAGACAGCCTTACTTACCTTGGGCAGTGCTGTTTCTATAGCAAGCTGTTGGCTTACCCTATCAAAAGAAGCAGGGGTAAAAGGATATTCTCCTGTAGGAGAATAGAAGGTCTCCAGATCAGTCCAAAAAGCTCCTTTGTAGTTCTTGTTTTCCTCAAAAAGTCCCTTTTGGGCACTTTGGTAATAAGTACCTAATTGGTCAAGTGTTACGTGCTTGGCTCCTACGCCATCCTGTAACATAATGATTTGTAGGTGACTTTTCGCGAGTTCTGCCATGAAGTGTTGGAGCTGATTGGGAGAGGTAAGAGCGCTATTCCAAAAGGCGGCGATAGAAACAGGTTTGCGATCCCACTGATGGATGCTATCGGCAATAGGATTTACCAATACTTCTCTAAAAAGGGCTATTTTTTCGTCAGAACCATAGGCATGAGGTTCAGGTTCGTGAGGGATATACCATCCCTTGAAAGCAGGATGATTACCAAACTGGGTATGCAGTTCTTTGGCTAAGGCAATACAATGTTGGGCATTAAGCTCCAGCCAAGCCCTATCGGTCTGGTGCTGCCAATAAGAATCGTCAAAGAGGAGTCCTATATGTACTTCTACTCCTTGTCTTTGTGCGGCCTCAAGGAGTCGTGCCAAGGTAAGGCGGCTCTTCTGAGAGGTGAAAGTATTGGCTGAATCGAACCAAGTAATATCGTTATACGCATTCTTGAAAGCCATATATTGTACGATGAGGGTATGGATTCTTAGCTCCTTGAGTTCGGTGAGATACTGCTCCCATTGGGAAGGAGACCAGTCATCTTTTCCAAAGAGCTGGAGGAAAGTTCCTGTAAGGAAAGTCTCCTCGGAAGTGGGCTGTTCTTCTGTGGGAGAGGGGTGTCCCTCTTCCTTTTTAGGAGTAGGGAGCTGATTGTCGGAAGTGGCCTTATTACAGGCTGTTAGCAGCAAAAAGCTGCTAAGAATAAAGGGTAAAAAATACTTTTTCATAGAGTGCAAAAATAAGGATTAATTTTAATATTCAACGATTAATGTTTATCTGGAAATTGTTAATTATTTGTTATTAATCATTAATCGTTGAACATTAATCGTTACCTTTGCCCCCGATTTCGAGGACAAATTGTTTAACCTTAATAAAAATAGCAGAAGAAATGAAATATATCAAGTTACATATTACCGTAGAATTACCTTTGCACAAGGTAACGCTTCGTGGCGTATTAGCTTGATGTAGCATTACTCTATCATACAACAAAAGCCCGGAGCGACAGCTTCGGGCTTTTTGTTGCTACTTTCTACAAAAATCCCAAGCAAATATCGATTTAATTGTTAATTGTCAATGGTTAGTCTGATTACTGACCACTGACAGCTAAAAACTGATTAGCATGGGAAATCTATATATTACCGCCGAAGGCGTTTCTCGCCTCCGCAATTTGCGTTCTCGCAAGCGCATTGCTCGAGAAGACCACGAGAAGTATTTGCGAGAATGTATCAAACGCCAAAAAGTACTCTTTAAACAACGCCGTGAACTGCCGCTTGTGCCACTCGAAAAACCCTACCAAAAGGGCTATGTGCGTTTCTTTGTACTGAGGGAAGATGTGCGACAAGGCAAGCAAGCCGAATTTTTCGCGACACTTTTGGAGAAAATCAACACCTATCAATATGCCGATACACGCAAGTTCCAGAAGAAGAAAAAGCGTCGTGGCAAGCGTGTCTATATAGCTCGCAAACAGGAATTGTACGCTTTTAGTCAATGGGAATGGGAAAGAGCCCTTGAAAGGGGAAAATTCACCCAAAAAGAACGCGCCTATTTTGCAAAAATAGAGTGTTTCAATCGGCAAAAAGACCGTTTTGAAATCCATTACGAGTTTACCGAGGCGTGGCGTTTTGAACTGCGTGTAAAGCCTAATATGATCACCCACTACCGTCCGGTAGATATAGCCATAGAGCGAGAACTCGCCGAGCTTGATAAAATCATAGATGATTACAACAACTGGAACATCATTACCAAAAAAATATATGGGCATAGCTATCGCTATTCTTGGATGTACTATGAAAAACGCTATAACCCAAAAGAAAAGTACAAGCGCACCCCGCTGAAAGAAATCGCCACCCTTAAGTATCACACCTCAGCAATGGAAATCGCAGATATCCTTTTGGAGGTCAATCTTTAATCCCAATCCGACTAGTCTGCCCCGTCCGACTCGTCCGATTCTCTAAAGGGACAAACTAAAAAATACAAAATTTATAAACTTAAAATTCGTACCTCTTTGCGGATTGCCCCCTCTCTTTCGGAGAGGGGAACGGGGAGAGGATTCTTAGAAAAAAATGCAAGAAAAAATCATACAAATCACCGCTGGTCGCGGTCCTTTAGAATGCCAATGGGTAGTAGCCAAAGTGCTGAAAACATTTTTGCAAGAGGCTACTCAAGCAGGCATCAGCTATACCATTCTCAGCCGTGAGGAAGGCGATGCCAATCTCACTGTAAAATCGGTTACCCTGCAACTCAAAGGCAAGGAGTTAGCATCGTTTTTGAAAACTTGGCTCGGCACCGTTTGCTGGGTAGGTAAGAGCACCTTTCGCAAGTTTCACCAGCGCAGTAACTGGTATATAGGCGTTTTTGAACTCGACCAACTGCAACGCCAGACTTTCTCAGAGCGCGATGTACAGTTCCAAACCACTCGCTCGCAAGGCAATGGCGGACAGAATGTGAACAAGGTAAATTCGGCAGTACGCGCCACCCACCTGCCCACAGGTATCAGCGTATTGGCACAAGATTCACGTTCGCAACTCGATAATAAGAAACTCGCCCTTGCCCGCCTTAAAGAAAAACTCGCCGAAATGGAGCTTCAGCAACTTGCCGAGCAAGCACAGAGCCATTGGAGCAATCACACCCAAGTGCAACGTGGCAACCCTGTGCGCACTTTCAAAGGCACCGATTTCAAAAGCACTTATGTAGAAAAAAGCTATAAGAAAGAACGTGCTGCTGGCAAGAAGGAAATTAGAGAATTAACAGATTAGCAAATGTTGTTAGACCTTTGCCAAATTTCTCATCTCTGATAATCAATCACTTTTAGAGTATGTTGTGTAGGGGCGTTTTGCAAACGCCCATAAAACAACGTTTTATAAATGCTCTCCAAAAAACAAACTTTATGACCGGAAGAATGTACCAAGATACCCATTTCAACCTTAGCATACTCAATGGTTTGCCCATAGAGCAACTCAAAGTGTGTGTAAATCCTGATGATGGAGGTGTTTTAATTTTCTATCTGAAAGCAGAAGGACAACCTATTTTTCATTTCTTTTTAGATGTGGGTATTGCTTTTTGTGAGTGTTGGAATGAGTATGAAGTAGATGAGGACGATGATGACTATCGCTTTGATGACCTTACTGAGGCTTGGCAACTCAAAGGCAAACACATTAGCGCTATTTTTGCCAAAGAAGTAGCCGGAAATAGTGAGATTACCTTTCTTTTGGAAGAAGGTGAAAAGCTCAGGCTCTACTATAGCCCCACAGAAGATAAGAGCTATTTCATTAAGGACAATGAGGTAATAAGGTAATTTGCCAATTTGCTAATTTGTCAATGAGTATGTCTCACAACTCGGAGATATTCCAAGTTTCTCCAAGTTTCTCAAGAAAATACTAATAACCCTATTCATTACTATGGAAGAACAGATACAAGAACTTTTAAATAGTATTCCTCAAGGAGTTACTTACACTACCTTTCCTGAAGAACTCGAACCAGAGGATATTTCACAAGAGCGCATTGACGGTCTTAAGAAACTGCTTACCCACGAAGATGTCTTTATTGAACTTTGTGCTGCCCAACTGCTTTGTGCGTGGGGGATAGATGAAGGTTTTAAGACTTTAATACAACTGTATGAAGCAGGAAAATCCGAAGGTTATTTTACTCGTCGTTTGCACGGTTATGAAGGAAGCGCTGAACAACTGCTTTGGGTACTGTTGTGTTATCAATCTACTAAAGAAGAGATTTCAGAGGAAGCAGGTGAGAAAGCCCGTTTGCAGATTCGCCCTTATGTAAAGCAATTGTTACAAAAGGTACATAACCCAGAGCAATGGAAAAAATATGTAGAGGGAATCGTCAATTGAGTTATAGTCAATCAGAATTGGTTTCTAAATTTTGTGTCGCTACACTTTGCCAAAGTTTTAATTGCTCGTCGTGCTACGACCTTTGCCAAATTTCTCATCTCTGATAATCAATCACTTTTAGAGTATGTTGTG
>ERZ772979.560-NODE-560-length-25083-cov-5.564208_pt1 | contig 25083 bp, 27 predicted proteins | sample MGYA00511130_ERZ772979 | MGnify/ENA primary metagenome ERZ772979 (study PRJEB29015, sample SAMEA2738103) | human oral metagenome | biome: human oral; feature: human-associated habitat; material: saliva | place: China | collected 2186 ... | reverse complement strand
GTTGGGAAGGCTGGGAGTGCGAGCCGCACGGGCAAATATGTGAGACGAGTGAGACAGGTGGGAGTGCGAGCCGCACGGGCAAATATGTGAGACAGGTGAGACAGGTGGGACGAGTGGGACTGCTGGGAGGGTTGAGAAGGCTGAGAAGGCTGGGAGGATTGAGAGGGCTGGGAAGAATGGGAAGGCTGAGAGGGCTGGGAGGATTGAGAAGGTTGGGAAGGCTGGGAGTGCGAGCCGCACGGGCAAATATGTGAGACGAGTGAGACGAGTGAGACGAGTGAGACGAGTGAGACAGGTGGGACAGGTGGGACTGCTGGGAGGGTTGAGAAGGCTGGGAGGCAAATGTTGTGTTTGTAGCTAATAGATAAAAATTATTTTATATCTTTGCGGCAAAATAATTAAAATTAGAAATAATCAAAATTAGCTAACAAACTATGAACAAATGTATGATGCTCTTGCTTGCTTGCGTTACTGCCCTGCAAGCACAAGAGATTAAAACTTCTCAGCAGCTTTGTGCTGATGGGCAATCGCGCCCCTATGTGGTTTATACTCCAACAAACCCCAACCCTAAAACTAAACCTTTATTGGTATTCTTGCACGGAGCCGTAGCCTCGCCTCAGGTCAATGCCAACCCGGAAGGCTATGCGCGTAAGTCGCCGTTAGTGCAATTAGCCGAGGCTGCTGATTGTTATCTGCTTTTCTGCTTCGGACAAAAAGGCGCTACTTGGTTCGATGCTGTAGGGCAGCAAATGGTAATGGACGAAATCACTGCCGTAAAACAACAGTACCCTATCGACCCTGATAAAATCTTCCTGTCGGGCTTCTCTGATGGCGGTTCGGGGGTGTATTACTTCGCTATGACGCAACCTGACCCCTTTGCAGGCTTTATTGCGATGAATGGCAGCCTGAAAGTAGCCAGTATGTTGGGCGAAGAGGAGATTTTTCCCTGCAATATGAATCAAAAGCCGCTGTATATACTCAATACCACCGGCGATAGCCTCTATCCGCTTGAGCAAATCACTCCTTCTATCGACTTCCTACGGAAAGAAAATCCTAATATTACTTTCAAAACCCCTACTGGCGACCACTTTTTGGGTTATCTGCCAGCAGAGCAATCTGAATTAGTCGATTTTATTAAAAAACACACGCGCCAACCCCTTACCCATATAGTATGGGAGACGTCTAACATCGACAAAATCAATCGGATAGGGTGGCTAAACCTCAAATCGCTCGCCCTCGAGCAAGAGCGCGCCCCTTGGCACACTCTCTACCCCAAAGTGACCATACAGAACAACAAAGCCGATTTGGGTATCAAATACGACTATACTTACAAAGGCAAGGGCTTGCGCATAGCAGGTTTTAAGAATGACACCGTTACTGCCAAGCGTTTGGGTGCCAAAGAGGGCGATATACTTCTCGCCTTAGAGCGCGATAGTATCAGCTCGCCAATGGCACCGATGCTCTACACCGCCCAAAAGAAAGCAGGCGAGCCCACCGAAATGACGGTACTACGCGAGGGCACCGCGGTAGTGCTAAAAGGCAATTTCAACCAAGGATACCCCTATGCGCTGCTAAAACATCAGCATAAAACTGCCAAGATTGAGGCTGAAATAAGAGGCAAAGAGGTGTTTGTACGCACCTCGCGCATAGGTGCATACGAAATAGATAGGAAGCAAACGCCGGTGAAAATCAAGGGTAAAGTAAAAGATTTCATAAATAAACCTTAAAAAAGTTTTCGTTTTTGTTGTTTTTTAGGAAAGGTTTATATATTTTTGCCCCCGAATTTTCGATTTGGCGATTTGCCAATTTACTTTTCCTAAGAAAATAAAAACTAAAATATCAAAATAATGGAACACCAAGATCAACAAAACAAAAGTTACGTATTGCCTATTGCGATGATGTTCGCACTATTCTTTATGATTTCATTCGTAACAGGCTTACAAAACCCTTTTGGGGTAATTGTTAAAAACCAATTTATGGCTAGCAACCTCGAATCGCAATTGGGGAACTTAGCCAACTTTATAGCCTATGCCTTTATGGGTATCCCTGCTGGGAAAATGTTAGAGCGCATCGGCTATAAGAAAACTGCCTTAGCAGCTATTGCAGTAGGTTTTGTAGGGGTATGTGTTACCTTCTTATCGGGTACTGCGGGTAGCTTTGCCGTATACCTAACCGGTGCTTTTATCTCTGGTTTCTCTATGTGTATGCTAAACGTGGTAGTAAACCCTATGCTTAACACCCTTGGTGGTGGTGGCAAACGCGGTAACCAATTGCTACAGTTCGGAGGGGCTATCAACTCTATCGGGGCTACTATCGTGCCTGTATTGGTAGGTTACCTTATCGGTACTATCAGTTCAGAGACTTCTATAGCTAACGCTAACCCTGCTTTATTCTTAGCAATGGGTATTTTTGCCTTAGCGTTTATTGTATTGTTCTCGATGAACATTCCAGAGCCTCACGCAGCTGCTGCTGTTGCCAACGGAGTGAAGAATAGCCACAGTCCGCTATCTTTCCGTCACTTTGTATTAGGGGCTATCGCTATTTTCTTATACGTAGGGATAGAAGTAGGTATTCCTAACATTGCTAACCTATTTATGACAGGTAGCACTGAGGCTAATGGTTTAGGCATCGACACCACTACCGCTGGTTCGGTAGTAGGTACTTATTGGTTTTTGATGTTTATCGGTCGTCTTACCGGTGGTTCATTAGGCGCTAAATTCTCAAGCAAAGGAATGCTTTCATTCGTATCGCTCTTAGGGCTAGTATTTGTACTCTTGGCTATCTTTATACCTGAAACACAAATGGTAAATATGCCTGTATTCAAAGCTGATATATCATTCGGTTTAGCACAAGTGCCTATGAGCATTATGTTCCTTATCCTTTGCGGCTTATGTACTTCGGTAATGTGGGGAGGTATTTTTAACCTTGCTACTGAAGGTTTGGGCAAATATACGGCTGCTGCTTCGGGTATCTTTATGGTGATGGTATGTGGTGGAGGTATCCTACCTGCTATACAAGGTTGGGCTGCCGATGCTGTAGGGTATATACAAAGTTACTGGGTAATCGTGCTTGCAATAGCTTACCTATTGTTCTACGCATTAGTAGGTAGCAAGAACGTAAATACCGATATTGATGTGGCTTAATTTTAGAATGTTTATAATGTGAAAAAGGCTGCCCTGCTCTTTAGGGTAGTCTTTTTCTTTTTTCATATGGAGCAGATTTTCTATTTTATTGCAGAACTCACCGTAGCAGCAGGCGTATTTTACGCTCTTAAATGGTATTTAAAAACCCATCTAAACGATTTTGAAAATCGTTTAGAGACCTATTGTCCTCCTTCTCCCCTACCTGAGGCGCGACAACTATACCTAACTAAGCGGAAGAGAATTCTGAAGTATCTATTTACAACCGTAGCGATTATCTTTTCGTTAATCCCTTTTCTGTTTATGGGGCTGTGTGTCGATTTTGAGGTGATACGCCAAATAGATAGCGTCCCCTACTTGCTTTTTGGTTATATATTGTTAACGTCTATTATCACATTTGTCCCCTATTTGCTAATAATTTTCTATTATTTATACTACACTATCAACAGGACTACGCAAGCGCAACAACTGCTTTTGGCAGAAATGAGCGAAGAAGATTTTGCCTATTTGGAAAAGGTGAAACAGGTATCGAGATTGTTATACCTCTTGCCGCCATTTGTACTATGCCAAGAGAAGCTATACTTCTTTAAGCTAACGCATATCATTGAAGTACCGGTAACCAGCATTACGAACGTCAGTGCTATTTCAAAAGACAAATACAACAATATAACGGTGCTCATAGAGCACTCGCAGCGCACTACCCTAACAATACCCAGTGAATTGTATCCGTTTCTCACGGCATTTATGTTTAAATATCGTTTGGCTACAGGCTATGTAGCAGAGGGGCAAAGGGGTATTGAAGAAAATTTTTAATCAAAAAACTTGCTATTTGAAAAAATAGTAGTACCTTTGCCGCCGAATTGCAAAACAAATCATTGTTTAACCTCATAAATACACACGAAGAAATGACCTACATCAAGTTACATATCGCATCTGTATTACCTTTGCACAAGGTAACGCTTCGTGGCGTATCCGCTTGATTAGAATAATAGTATAAAATATAGAAGAGCCCGAAGCACCCGCTTCGGGCTTTTTTGTATCCTCTCCCCCTTACCACATACCCAGCTGTGAGCCCTCGCTGGCTTCTCCCAAGGAGAGGGAGATTTTCCCGAAGCAATTTGTTAATTATTAATTGTCAATTGTTAATTGAAAAATGGGAAATCTATATATTACCCCCAAAGGCGTTTCTCGCCTCCGCAATTTGCGTTCTCGCAAGCGCATTGCTCAAGAAGACCACGAGAAATTTTTGCGCACGTGTATCAAACGCCAAAAAGCACTCTTTAAACAACGCCGTGAACTGCCACTTGTACCACTTGAAAAACCTTACCAAAAAGGCTATGTGCGTTTCTTTGTACTCAGGGAAGATGTGCGACAAGGCAAGCAAGCCGACTTTTTCGCGACACTTTTGGAGAAAATCAACACCTATCAATATGCCGATACACGCAAGTTCCAGAAGAAGAAAAAGCGTCGTGGCAAGCGTGTCTATATAGCTCGCAAACAGGAATTGTACGCTTTTAGTCAATGGGAATGGGAAAGAGCCCTTGAAAGGGGAAAATTCACCCAAAAAGAACGCGCCTATTTTGCAAAAATAGAGTGTTTCAATCGGCAAAAAGACCGTTTTGAAATCCATTACGAGTTTACCGAGGCGTGGCGTTTTGAATTGCGTGTAAAGCCTAATATGATTACGCATTACCGTCCGGTAGATATAGCCATAGAACGAGAACTCGCCGAGCTTGATAAAATCATAAATGACCATAAGAACTGGGGGATTATCCATAGCAAAATCTATGGAGGCAGTTATTCGTGGAGGCAATACGAAAAGCGCTATACGCCTAAGGAAAAGTACAAACGCACCCCACTAAAAGAAATTGCAACCCTTAAGTATCACACCTCAGCAATGGAAATTGGGGAGATGCTTTTAGAGTGCAAGCCGTATGTGCAATTATAAACAAAAGAAAAAATGGAAGAAAAAATCATACAAATCACCGCAGGGCGTGGCCCTTTAGAATGCCAATGGGTGGTAGCCAAAGTGCTGAAAGTCTTTTTGCAAGAGGCTACCCAAAAAGGCATCGACTATACTATCGTCAGCCGAGAGGAAGGCGATGCTAATCTGACTATAAAATCGGTTACTGTGCAACTTAAAGGCAAGGAGCTATCGGCTTTCCTAAAAAATTGGCTCGGTACGGTTTGTTGGGTGGGCAAGAGTACCTTTCGCAAATTTCACCAGCGCAGCAATTGGTATATAGGCGTTTTTGTCCTCGACCAACTGCAACGCCAGCCTTTCTCGGAGCGTGATGTACAGTTCCAAACCACTCGCTCGCAAGGCAATGGAGGACAGAATGTGAACAAAGTGAATTCGGCAGTACGTGCTACCCACCTGCCCTCAGGGGTAAGCGTATTTGCACAAGATTCGCGTTCGCAACTCGACAATAAGAAGCTCGCCCTCAACCGTCTGAGGGAAAAGCTCGCCGAAATAGAGCTTCAGCAACTTGCCGAGCAAGCGCAGAGTCATTGGAATAATCACACCCAAGTGCAGCGGGGCAATCCTACACGCACCTTTAATGGCTCTGACTTCAAAAGCACTTATACAGAAAAGAGCTATAAGAAGGAACGCGCTGCTGCTAAAAAGAAAATTAGCCAATTTGCCGATGAGTCGATTTGCCGATTTGTCGATGAGTCGATTTGTCGATGAGCAAATGAGAAAATTAGCGAATGATTGTATCGCTACGACCTTTGGCGAAGTTGAGTAAAAACTAAAAACAATATGATCAGAACAATTATTTTTGAAAAAGAAGAGGGTATATCCTCTACGATTAGCGATATATTGATTCCGAGTTTGGGTGTAACACTGCCTATATGGATATATAATGAAGCAGGAGAAGCAGGTTTCTTTTCGCCTAAGCAAGAAGTTGCCTTTGAACAGTTCTTTTATCACAATTCCTATCGGGAACAACTCAAAGAGCAATTGCAGGACTTTTACGAAGAGCTAGTTAACAAAGGAGAGCTGGAGCAAAAGAATGAACACCATTTTGAGCTTGATTTTGAGTTTGTAGCTATCCCCAGTCAGTGTAAAACCTCTAAAAACATTGTTTATGTAGGAGCTTTTACCAATTGGGATAGAGAGGATAGTGAATTTCCTTTGGAAGTAGAAATTTATTTTGAAGAAGGAGAAGTGATGTGGATAGATGAACTCCGTGGCACTTATACTTTTCCACATTAAAGAATTAAAACAATGACAAATAAAATCATTATTATAGACTTAGAAGCGACTTGTTGGGAGGGAATACCCCCAAAAGGAGAAGTCAGCGAAATTATAGAAATAGGCATTTGCCTGCTCGATACCCTTACAGGTGAGATTAGCGATAACAGAGGTATTTTGGTAAAGCCTACACATTCCAAAATCAGTCCTTTTTGTACCCAACTTACCACCCTTACCCCCGAACTCGTAGCACGGGAAGGCGTGAGTTTTGAAGAAGCCTTGCAAATCCTTAAAAAGGACTATCAAGCCTATCAGTACACTTGGGCGAGTTATGGAAATTACGATAGGAATATGCTCCAAAAACAATGTGTTCTTAGGAAACTACCTTACCCAATGCGCAATGAGCATATCAATGTAAAGGAACTCTTCCAAGAGGTAACCCAGCACCCCAAGCGATTGGGAATGCATCAGGCACTGAACTACCTGAAGATACCCCTTGTAGGAACCCACCACCGAGGCAAAGACGATGCTTATAACATCGCTAAGATAATGCACTGCTTGTCTCATTATCAATTGACAAATTAATTCGCAATGAAAAACAACCTTATTCACGGCGTTCATATTTTTGAAAGCGATCTCGCTAATGAGTTGGATAGCATAGTAGAAGATGCTTATCACTACGGCGCTACAGAAGCCGAAATACGCTCCCTTATAGACACTTTTCGCAAGGAAGCAGTGCGCACTGCTTTGGAGAAGGAAATATTTTTGACCCTTCGCCTTGCTATTTTGTGGCAGTATGGGTGGTTGCGCCCTGAGGAGGTAGCTCCCCTGCAACAGTTGGTACAAAAAGGAGTTTCTAAAAAGTGGCTACAGCAGTTTGGTACTGATACCCCCCAGATGAGCTATGCAAAGCGACAACAGCAAGTAGTACGACTGCTCTCTCGCCTTGCCACTGCCAATACAGCAGTGCCTGCACGCGAACATTGGCAAAAGGTAACCGATTTCCTTTTTGTGCCTTATGAAGTGCTGAGCGTACCCTTGTTGGGAGGTCAGTATGGTGCGGTATGGCTATTGAGGACTGATAACTATGAGGGCGACGGACATTATACTTTCGTGGAACTATTATATAAAAGTACTGAAAAGCCAACGATGGAATCGCTAATGGAGGCGCGCCTTCAGCTGATGGGAGATGGTGAGAAGGAAGTGCTCAGTGATGTGCGTAGGGTGAGTCATAAAGCCTTGTTGCTCTTTGCCGAACGCTTGGAGAGGATAGGTACTGCCATTCCTAAGAAATCCCTACCAGCGCCTTCGCCCTATATAGTAGCCTACAATTCTTTTGAGAAATTCGTACAGCGATGGAACAGCGATACAGGTATCCCTGATAAAAGGAAAAGAAAGAAGTTCAAGTCAGTTGTTGCCCATTGGTAAATTAGTAAATTGACAAATTAATCCTATGAAAAAGTTTGAATTTAAATACCAATTTGAGTTCTTTTGTTCCCCTATTTGGATAGAGGAAAACGTCAAGAATCCTACCCCTCGCAATGTGGAGATTGCGGATTTGGCTATCAATCCGTATCTAAAGGAAGAATTAGAGGAACTCAACCACTTGTATCAAGAGATTTTCAATGACAATTACCCTCCTGAATCCGATTTCAAAGATCCCATAAGTGAGTATATTTTCGTAAACCGTGTGCTTGTTTCAGCAGAACTTTTAGAAAAAGAAGTAGGGGAGCAATACACTTTTGTCTTTGATTACCCCAAATGGAGAGAAAAATTAACAAATCTACTATGAAAGAAAAAACAGCTACACAAATTGAGTTCGACGAGATGGTAAAAGAACTCTATCAAATACTAAAACCCTTAGGATTTAAGAAAAAAGCACTACATTTTTACCGAGTAGTGGAACAAAGCCTGCAAATGATTTCTATTCAAAAAGGCGCTTATGGCAGTGCTGATGAAATCTATTTCACGGCAAATATCAAAAAAGCCCCTTATAAGGAGCCTATCTCTTTCTATCCTGATGATAATACACAGCGTATAGGTGATATCAAGGGCAATGGCGATATTTGGTATGAGTTTTCTGGCACTATCGTCGATATTTTTAAACGAAAACAAAAATTTAAAGAGAATAGAGAAGCCTTTTTGAGTGATATTCAGCAAATCGTGCTTCCTTATCTATCTAATTAGCCAATGACTCCAGATTGTCCCCCTTCGGGGGAACGGGGGCATTAGCAAATCAACAAATTATTATGGCAAATTTAAAACTCAAAGGGAAAGACCTCCTCAAGTTAGGCTTCCCAAATAATCAATCTATTAATGTAGCGTTGGAAGTGATGAAACGCAATTACGCTACTAAAAACTTGGCGTACGTAAAGTCCGTGCTTGAAGATATTCTAAAAAATCCTGCACAGTACGAAGGACACCTTACTTTTGGTCAGATAGCCGAAGCGCTGCTTTCGTCTACTAAAACCGAAAAACGACAGCTCAACGCTACCCGTGCGCCTTATCATATTTTTGGCGATGACATCACCGAAGAGGCAAAAACGCAACTCTACACCGCGCTAAAACTCCCTATTTCGGTAGGGGGAGCCCTAATGCCCGATGCGCACAGTGGCTATGGTTTGCCTATAGGGGGCGTACTAGCGGTGGAGAATGCAGTCATTCCTTATGGCGTAGGCTTGGACATCGGTTGCCGTATGTGCCTCAGTATCTTGGATATACCCGTTTCCTACCTCTCAGGGGCGCGTGATAAGTACGAGAAAGCCCTTATGGAGCATACAAAATTTGGGATGTACGAAACCCATAAATCACACGTAGAGCACGAGATTTTCGACCGCGATACTTTTTCGCTGATTCCTATCCTCAAACGATTGAAGGATAAGGCAATCAAGCAGATGGGTACTTCAGGCAGTGGGAATCACTTTGTGGAGTTTGGCGAGGTAGAACTCTTGGCAGACGACCCTCAAATAGGTTTACCCAAAGGAAAATATCTCGGTATACTTTCTCACAGTGGTTCGCGTGGCTTTGGTGCTGAAATTGCCCAATATTATGTGCGCGTGGCAGCCGAACAATGTCCGCTACCTAAAGAGGCTCAACAGTTTGCGTGGCTGGATCTCTCTACTCACTTAGGTTTGGAGTATTGGACGGCTATGAACCTTGCCGGCGATTACGCATCTGCCTGTCACGACGATATCCACCGCCGATTGATAAAGGCTGTAGGCGGACGATTGAGGGCACGTATCGAGAACCACCACAATTTTGCGTGGAAAGAAATTCACGATGGTAAGGAGGTGGTGGTACACCGCAAAGGGGCAACTCCAGCAGGGGAGGGGGTACTGGGTATTATTCCTGCCTCAATGACCGATGCCGGTTATATCGTGCGAGGCAAAGGCAATGCCGAAAGTTTCGATTCAGCTTCACACGGGGCAGGACGCGCTTTCTCGCGCAATGAGAGCAAGAACCGCTTTACCAACTCCGATATCAAAAAAGCCCTCAAAGCCAAAGATATTACCCTCATCGGAGGCAATGCCGAAGAAGCCCCTATGGCGTATAAAAACATAGAAACCGTAATGGCTTCCCAAACTGATTTGGTAGATATCATCGGTACTTTCCAGCCACGCATCGTGCGAATGGACAAGTAATCCGTTATTTTTGAATTATGTTATGATGTAGGGGCGTTTTGCAAACGCCCTTACAAATAAAACTTTTCGGATAGCCCTGTTGAAAAAAATTTTTGACCTTTTTATATTGTAAATTTGCAAGAGTAAAATATTATTTGTAGTTTTGTCCCTAGAAAAGATTTTTTTCAAAATGTCACCAAAATCAAAAAACCGAAATAAACCTTATATACCTCAGAAGCACACAAATCTTGTAACTTTATCAAAAAAAATAGAGAATACTGAAGAAAAGCATGTGCACAATATAAGTGCACTCTCTAAATCACTAAATAATCATATTGCAATATTGAGTAATTTTGTTAGTCATGATATCAAAAACTCAGTGCAAAGTATTGATAGTATTATTTCGTCAAACTCTTTAGAAGAACTTACTGAAACAGATATAGACAATTTAAAACTAAACTTAAAAATGATAAGGGATACTATTGACAATCTGTCAAAATTAGCTCCTTATGGGAAAGAAGAAAGTTTTGAATTTAGAGAAATTGTAAATGCCATAGAACTGCTTAATCGAGAGAATTTTAGAGATATTCATTTTGTTAAAGAACTTCCAAAAGAAGTTATTATTTTTAAGTTGTCTTTCCAAACTGTGCTGCAGATGATAAATAATGTGGTGATTAATGCAGTAAAAGCTCTTGAAAACACTGAGGATATTACTGAAAAGAAAATAAAATTTTCAGTTAGTAAACAAGATAATGTTTTTACCCTCAAAATATATGATAATGCACACTCTATTCCTTTTTCAAATCCTAAAAAAATATTTGATTATGGAGTTTCCTCCACAGGAGGTTCAGGCATAGGACTCTATCACGTTCAGTGGTTATGCCATTCCTATCAAGGCAATATACAAGTACAAACATTAGCTCCTGAGAATGAATATACAAAATGTTTCATCATAACATTACCATTATAATATGAAAAGAAGTGTATTAATTATAGAGGATGTACAGGTGCAAGCCGAAGGGCTTTTTAAAACACTAAGCAAAATTTTACCTCATACTGATTTTCACTACGCCAGCACTGAAGCTGAAATAGAAGAAGCTATTGAAAACCGATATTTTTCAGTAGCTATTGTTGATTTGCGTATGGATGGCTTCAAAACTGATGGTGTAGGATTTATAAAGAAAATCATTGACTATAACCCCTTTGCTAAAATCATTGTCGTCTCAGCTTTTAAGGCTGAGTATGTGCTTGATATAAAAGATTTACTTCTCACTGGTAAAATTATTGATGTAGTTGAGAAAAAAGAATTTGAACCTTTTGCTCAAGAATTAGCTTTACTTATTGATAAATATCACAATGAAACACTTCAAAATCTTACTGAAATTAATAGCGCTTTATTAGAATATTATGCCAAAGCTAAAAATGAGCTCGACGCTTACAAAAAAGGAGAACTTTTTGAGCACTTTATAAGTATGCTTTTTCAATCTATTGGGTTTAGAAATATCAATAAGCGTGTGAAAGATAAATCATTAAATGAAGTAGATCTCATTATCCGTAATGAGATTGATGATAGTTTTATCAATAAGTTTGGCAAATATATTTTGGTAGAATGTAAAAATAAACCTAAAGAAAAGGTAGATAAAAATACTTTTATTGTGTTCAAAGATAAACTAACAGCTACCAATGGACTTGCAGAATTAGGTGTTTTAGCTACTACTGGCTATATTGCCCGCAATACTTATATAGAGGCAGTGAGAACTTCACGTGAGCAACGAAAAATAATTTTTCTCTCTAATGTAGAGATTGAGCAACTTATTCTATCTTCTTCTAAATTAGAGACCTTTAAAAGTATCATTGATAATCAAGTGAAAGATAATTAGCAATGAACAATTAATATAGAAAAAGCTGCTAAGCATCGCGCTTAGCAGCTTTTTTATAAGTCATACAGCAACCTCTCACAACAAGTTTACTCATTTTCTAATTCACAAATTTGCTAATTTTCTAATCTCATATTATTTTTGTCATCAAAATATTCACTTCTCTATGAAAAAGAAATTCTCCTCCCACATAAAGGATATGCTATATGTTTTGTTGCTTCCGCTGCTTTTCATGGGTATATTGTTTAGTCGCTTTTTTGATAAGATGGACGAGAAAATACATATTCGCACTATTCTCGCATGGATATTCTCGCCCATTACCGCCCTATATATAGGGTTGCGGTGGATAGTGAGAAAGATTTTCGGTAGAAGGCATTTATTTTATTGATAATCTTTTTTATTTTTATCCTGACTTGTTGATTAACAAATAATCCTTATCTTTGTCCCCACGCATTAATCTTTATGTATTAATCATTTAAACAGATGGCAAAGAAAAAGAAAACCCTCCCCGCTAACTTCTACGAACTGATAGAAGCCAAAGATTTGGACGCGCTTAAAGCCGTTTTCAACGAATGTGAGCTAAACGCTTACGACCGTCATTCATTTAAGAAACCCGCTCTATCGTTTTACGATGTTCCCTTGGAGCTAATGGATTGGCTCATCGCTCAAGGCGCTGATATCAATGTAAAAGACGAATATGACCGCACGCCGTTGCACTATCACGCTCAGGTGAATAATGTAGAAAAAGTAGCACTTCTATTAGAAAAAGGGGCTGATATAGAGTCTAAGGCAGCGTATGACGAAACACCACTATTTGGTGCAGGTTATCACCCTGAAGTAACTGCTTTGCTTATAGCTAAAGGGGCTGATGTGAAAGCAAAAAACGATATGAAACATACTCCTATGGAGGCAATGTTGCACACTGTTCAGAGTATTGATATATCTAAGGCGGCTAAAACAGCTGAACTTTACCTCAAGGCAGGATTGAAACCTACCAAATTTGCCAAAGAACAAATCACCCGCATAGGAGAAGACTTCGAATTTCATCGCGAAAAATTTAATCCCGAATACTTAGAAGAAACTGATGCAGGATTGCAACAACTATATAAACTCTTCAATGTACCTCCCGTACCCCGCCGTATCCAGCACGACGGACAATCGTCTATTATACTCACGGGTGATACTTGGGAGAAACGCTATATGCAAGCGTGGGATAGCTTAGTGCCTAGCAATGGCAGTGCTGCTACAGTGCAAGGCGAGGTAGTGCGTATAGCAGGCAGAATAAACCTTGAGCTTTTGCGCAACGCTATGGGCAACTGGGATAAGGAATACCGCAAGATGCTCACCGCCATTAGTGGTTACCTGCAACAAGGCAACTCCCTCTCGGAGAGTGAACTTGCCGAAGTATCCGATATTCAAAAACATATCTTGGAAGACGATGGCACGGGTTCTCACCGCTTATGCGAATTGGCGACCGCTTGGGTAGTACAGAATCCTCAACCTATTGCCTTAGGCAAAGTGAATTATAAGTATTAGGTATCAGGGGTCAGGTGTCAGGGGATAGCCATCCGATTTGTCTGCCTCGTCTGCCTCGTCTGATGTCTATTATTAACAATATCATACAAACTTATAAATGAATAACAATACACAATCTCTTTGGCAGAAGATACAACAATCATTACTTGCTATTGCGCCTTCAATAGGCAAAAGTTTTCAGAAACCTGCTCAGGAGGCTCAAATTAAGGCGTTAGAAGATACTATAGCGCAACCCCTCCCTGAGAGTTTCAAAGAGTATTTGCGTACTTTCAACGGGCAAGAACAAAGCGATAGTCCCCACTATTTTATGGGGTATAACTTATTGCTTCCCATAGATGAAATTATTGAAACCTACCAAATGCAGGTGGAGGACTTTGAAGGGGAATCTATTGCGGATGACATCAATTCTAATAAAATTCAACCTGTATTATGGGATAAAGGTTGGGTTCCGTTTACAGATTTTGAAGCGACAACGCGTATTTGCATAGATCTCAACCCCGCTACCAATGGGGTGAAAGGGCAAGTGATTATGCTATACCCTGGGATTGATTACCAAAGTGATGAGGTGGTATTAGCCAATTCTTTTGAAGAGTTCACTCAGAAAATATGGAATATATTAGACGCAAAGGACTATTCCTTTGAAGAGGGTATTATAGAACAAGATTTTTTAATATAAAAGTGCAAGGAGATTATACTTATTATCTGCTTTCGGCAAAAAAGCCCCTCATAGGTGTAAATAAGATTTATAATAATGAGTTTTATAAGAAAGAAAGATCCTAAAAATCAATGGATTTTCGCCAAAAAACTCCTGAAAATAACACGTATAATTCTAATTGTAGCGGTGATTTTCTATCTATCATATGCTTTATTACAGAAGCCTTTGTCAGTTTTTGGTGATGATTTTATAGGAGAAATGATTAGTTTATTCTCTCCATTAGCCTTTTTTGTATTGCTATATGTATTTATTTACTTATGGGCTCTTGATCGGCGTATCAGCTACAATCAATATACAAAGGCGGAATTGCCTTCTGCTATTAAAGTCAAAGCAGTGAATGATAGAATTATTCAGGTTTTGCTGCTTATCTTCTTCTGGACTTTTTTGGTGTGGTTGTTTTGGAGTACAATTCAATATTTTATAGGACAACAGAATGGAGGAGATAGACCTTTTATGGTATATATAGGAATAACTCTTTTAGTAGGCTTTATAGTGGCATCTGTTTATGATTTTATAAGGAATTATCGGGGTACTTTCTACGCTTTAGAAATACGAAATGAATCGCTTTATATTTTTTACAAAGAAGCACTTACCGATACTATTCCCTTAAATAGTATTCATCACATTCACTTTTTTGCCAAAAAGCAAGGAAAGTCTACGAGAATACATCCTCGTATGCAGGTCTATACCTCGAAGATAGAGCGGATATTGCACATAAAACTGAGTATTGACAACTACCATTTATTAAAAACTTTTTTCTATCGCAAGCAGATAAAAGTAATAGATGAATATAGCTTTAGAACTAAAAGATAGAAGTATAAAGCTTTTTTATGGGAGCATATATGACAATTGCCTAAAAATGCTTATTGCTTTGTAGATGAAAAGAATTTTCAGGAATAAAATGAAAAGGACTCCTTATGACGAACTTTGTGTGCTTATTATTTTAAGCATACTCAAAAAGGAAGGGAAAATAGTATCCTCTTATTATTTTCATCATCTTTTTACAACGTTATTAGGAATTATTAATGAAGTAGTCCCTCTAATAGAGATAATGACCAAAGAAGACTTAATAACTCATCAAGGGCGATATGACACTTCTGGTTTATATAAAGATCTACAAATCACAGATAAAGGGTTGTTGTATTTGAAGGAGAATATAAGTAAAGTAGTTATTAGTCAAGAGGAGTTTCACCCTATACATATTGAAAGGATTAGAAAAATATTGGAGCTTTCATAATAAAGTATTTATAAAAATGATATTCTATGAATAAATATATTACTGCGCAAGAGCGCAAAAACAGAAGTATTACGATACTTGTCTCGCAAGGGGTACCTTATATAGAACATTTGCCTTTGCGTTATGAAACAGAGGAAGTAACCCCTCGTGATAAAAAGGAAGTCATTGAGCGAGTGGCCTGTTCTTTTAGTTCTATAATGTGCGCCTTATCCATCACTAAGAACAAGTATACGGAAGAGGATAGAGTGTATATGACGCAAGATTTTCTTTCAGCTAAATACCATGCCCTTGAGTTGCTAACCCCTATGGAACAACAAGTGATTGCAGGTACTATAAGTGAGGCAGGAGCTATAAATGCCGTTTGGAAATATGAGGCTGTATGGGCTTTGCTGTGGGCTTTGGGTATCGTAGAGGAACTATCATTACCTAGTGAGATTTGTGATTGCGACTTGGTAATGGGTACTATGAGGCGTTTTAAAGGGCTCGATGATTTTATGGCAAACACTACCTTGCGCCCCTTAGAAGAAATATTACAAGCCTTAGACTTGCACTATCGGTACCATTGGGCAGCGGTGAATGCTCGTGTCAATGGCTCCGACCCAGCAGGGATAGATGAAGAGGTAGTAATGGAACGCCGTGCTGGCTTGGAATGGCTGTGCTGTAAAGGTCAGGAGAATGACAATCTTAGCGATACCTATAACGCTTGGGATTACCCTGAACTAGATACTTAAAATCAATAATTACTTCTTTAATGGCGATAAAATACATCAAACTTTTTTTGAGATTGGCAGTAAGTACCGCTATGCTTTCAGCAGTAGCCGATCGTTTTGGCTTGGCAATGTTCACCTCTATGGGACTAAAAGCTACCTTAGACTTTTCGGTATGGAATGCTGTTGGAGCCTGTTTTGCTATTAGCTGTATGAAAGAAAAACACTGCGAGATAGACAACGTTATAGAGTAAGTAATACGAGGGAATTTCTTGTAGTTTCTCTCTATTAGCCCATACATAGATTTACAAAATGAAAATCATCTCTAAATTCAAAGATTACTATGACTATAAAGTCGCTGAGTACGGCATAGACGAAAACCTCATCTATGACCGCCGCTTGCCTGCGGGGGTAGGTATTGGCAGTCCGCAAAGGAGCTGGATTACCTTGGAGAATGCTGCAGATGATGAGGCTTTGCACTCGGCACTCTATGTGGGCAATACCCTTGTGCATCTCTTTGCTACTCCCTCCAAAATATACACTCATTGGGATTTTGAAGACCCCGATGATTGGCATTACAATCTATTTGATTTGTGGTATGGCAACCGCTATGCACTGATGAATGATGGGAAAGAGATAAGGATAACCTCCTACTTATCGGCTACTTGTGATACCCTGCTTGAACAGATGGAAGCCTCGCGCGAGCGGAATATCTTTCAGCTGGAAAACCGACCTCCTTGGTTAGTGTTAAAAAGTCCGTTGTTGCTCATTTACAACAAAGACCACAGAGGTGATAATAGAGCAACCCATTATGTAAATTTGCAGGAACTCGGCATCTATATCAACTCCGATTTTGTATGGCAGCACATCGTGCAATACCTTTCCGACCTCAAAACCCAAGCCGAGCAATCGCCCGAACTACCCAACGAGCTAAAAATAGACAGCAAAGGCTTTGACAAAAAACGCTCTTTCCGCCCTAAGATGAAGGGGCAGTGAGCAGGGGCGTGAGTTCTTGCTGACTTTACTCATTACCTAATTAACTACTTTCTTATACAAAGAGAAGCGGTTAGGGGCTTTGCTGAGGTATTCTGGGGAAAAAATGGAGATAAAATCCCCCTTGAGGTCAGCTACTTGTTGCTTTATCGTTTCTATCAGGTAGAGGGTCTCTTTAGTGCATTGTTTGTCAATATGTTGCCAATGCAGAGCGAAGGAATGTACCACAATAGGAATCTGTACTTCCAAGCGGATATCGTAGAAGATATAGGGCGTACAAGTCCCTGCTCGAAAGCCTATATGAGAGAGATATCCCATGGTATAATCCTCCTTGAACTCTGTCGCGGCCAAGTGTTGGTAGAGCTCTGGCAGGGGCAAGAGGTTGTTATTGGCACGAAAGCGCCTTACAGGGCGGTTGATGATATTGCTCATACGTTCACGCTCTTTAAGCAATATCTCCTCCCGAGAAGTGGCATCATAGGATCCTAAGACGGAAACAATGGCATAATCAGCAATATGTTTTATTAAGTACTTGTATCTCACATTGTTATACGAAAGCCCCTGATCGTAATAATTATAATCTCCTAATAGAAAAAAGAAAGTTGGATGTAGTTTTCTCTCTTGGAAAAAGTCAATCAGTGCTTCATAGAAATCAAAGGGATCTTTACTCCTGCCCATCACCACGCGAAGGAGTTCTCCCAGTTGTGTCCATTGTAGGGTGAAAAAGTAAGTCAGCCCCCTCAATAGCGTACGTAGGATACCTTTGTGTTTGTATTTGAAAGCCTTAGCCACTTCGATAACGGAAACTGTCGAGGCCTCACGGGGAGCAAAGGTTAGGTTAGGGTACTTCTCCACCAAGGCATTGCGGAACTTCTCCACCCATATATCCACGATAGGAAGCTCTAAGAAATGATACTCATATCCTACACTATCTGTGGCAGCAAAAGGAGTGGACGGATGTGCTTCATGGTGTAGGTATTCCTCATAGCGAGTCAGTAGAAAAAAAGCCGCAGAGAGGATGTCAAAAGGAAGATTTCCTTTTTTAGTAGCAAAAAAATAGGGAATGCCCTCCCAGTGATCCACCAAGAGTTCTATAGGCTGCACTCCCTTTTGGAAAAGGAGCCCAAAGTTTTTGATAAAGAACTCATTCCCAATAGGTGATTTGGCATAAGAGAGCTTACTTTCGTCAGATTTGACAAAAGTCTCCAGATCGGTAGTGATCTCTATGGAGAGTCCCAGCATATTGACAAAGATATGTTCGCAGATATACATCAGGCGAGGACTCTTTTTTTCTGTATAAATCAGTAACATAGTTATACCTTTGGGCAAAGGTACGCAAAAAAATGTATAATGGTTTCTTTTAGGAGTGATAAAGTTTTGGTAAAATTAGGGGGAGTTCTCTGCTCAGAGAGCAACTTCATTCTTCACTATGTCTCTGCCGTACAGCCTCGAAGATCAGTACAGCGGCGCTTACCGATACATTCATGGAATCTATTTTGCCTCGCATAGGAATAATGATATTTTGAGAAGAAGCCTCAAGCCACTGGGGAGAGAGACCTACATCCTCAGTACCTACTGCGATAGCAGTGCGTCCTTTGTAGGAAACACTGTCATAAGGGACAGAGGCTGAGAGGGCAGCACAATAGAGGGTAAAATGCTCTTGTGCTAAGAAATGTAGCAACTCTTCGGTACTTGCTGTAGCTATAGGGACTGTAAAGAGGGTGCCTACACTGGAGCGAATCACATTGGGGTTGTACATATCTGTCTTGGGATTGGCGATACATACCGCATCGACCCCAGCGGCATCCGCGGTGCGAAGTAGCGCCCCTATATTGCCGGGTTTTTCAGGCGCCTCAGCGATGAGTAAGAGTGGATTTTCTTTGTTAAAAGACAGAGCTGAGAGGGAAAGATCTTTCCCCTGAGCAAGCGCCAGAATTCCCTCGGTAGAAGAGCGATAGGAGAGCTTTTGATAGACAGGGAGTGATATCTCAGTCAGGGGATAGCCTGCAAAGGAGCGTTCTACCTCCTCTGCCGGAAGGATAGCAGGGCAAAAGAATAATTGCTTGATATGGTAACCGGCAGCGATGGCCAAGGAGAGCTCTCGCTTTCCCTCAAAGAGAAACTCCTGATGCTCCCTTCTGAGCTTGGATTTCTCAGAGAGGGAGTATAGGTATTTGATCAGGGAGTTTTGAGTACTGGTAATCTGTTGCATAGTTAGAAGGCTAAGTTGTCAATCAGGCGTACGCCCTCGATATAGGCGACGATAAAGGCGCGATAAGCTACACCAGCTTCCTTCTCAGTGGCGGGCTGTAGGGTACGCTCATCGGCAATGATAAAATACTCCAGTTCGAACTCCGCTTTCTCAGCGAACTGTTCTTTGACAAAAGCCGTAACCTCCTCCACGGAGTGGGAAGCAAAGCGCTCCTTAGCCTCAGTAAGTACTTGGTAGATAAAAGCCGCCTGTGCCTTTCCCTGAGGGGAGAGGCGCTCATTGCGAGAGCTCATCGCCAACCCAGAGGCCTCACGTACGATAGGGCAGGGGACAAGGGTGAGATTAAGCTTGCGCTGGGCGACCATACTTCTGATAATCAGAATCTGTTGATAGTCCTTTTCGCCAAAATAAGCGCGCGTAGGGCGCACTAAGCGAAAGAGTTTTTCTACGATGGTAGCCACCCCATCGAAGTGACCTGGACGGGAGCTTCCTTCCATGACCTTGTCCAATCCATGAAAGTCATAGCTCTCTGAAGTAGGAGTGCCCTCATACATCTGAGAGACCTCAGGGGCAAAAAGGATGATCTTATCGGATAGGGTTGCTATAGTGGCAGCATCTCGCTCCAGATTGCGTGGATACTTCTCTAAGTCCTCTGCATTGTTGAACTGGGTAGGGTTTACAAAGACACTCACTACTACCACCTCATTCTCTTCTAAGGCTTTTTTCATCAGGGAGAGATGCCCCTGGTGCAGAGCCCCCATGGTAGGAACTAAACCTATGGTCTTTTTTTCTTGGTAAAAAGGAGCTAAAAAGCGCTCTAATTCTAACGTTTTGTTAAAAATTTCCATTTATTTAATAATTATAGATGTAAAAACAACAAAATAAAAAATAATTCAACTTTTTTTTGTAACTTTGCCCTTGAATAGTTTTATTATCTAAAATAAGAATACTATGAAAAGTAAAAAGATACTTTATGTCTCCTCCGAGGTACTGCCCTATCAGGCAGAAACGGAAGTATCCAAACTTGCTTTTGATTTGGCAAGAGCTCTCAATACTACAGGAGGGCAATTGCGTATATTCACACCCCGCTATGGGGATATCAATGAGAGAAGACATCAACTACATGAGGTGATTCGTCTCTCAGGGATGAACTTGGTTATCAATGATATAGATATGCCCTTGATTGTCAAGGTTGCTTCTATTCAGAAAGAGCGCATGCAGGTCTATTTCATAGATAACGATGAGTACTTCAAGCTCGAAGAGTCCTTCGATAAGGATGGTGAGTTATACGCGGACAACGATGAGCGCTGTATCTTTTTTGCCAAGGGCATAGTAGAGACGGTCAAGAAGCTCAACTGGTCGCCTGATCTGATCCATATACAGGGTTGGCTTGGGGCACTACTGCCACTATACTTACAGACCTACTGTAAGGAAGAACCCATCTTCCAACATACCAAAGTTATCACTTGTTTTTTACGTGAACCTTTTACAGGCTCTCTCGATGAAGGAATTCTTGAAAAAATTGCCTTTGACGAGATTACTCCCGATCAAGCACCAGAGCTCAAAGAACCCAATAGTATGAATCTTATCAAGCTGGCCAGTCGCTATTCCGATGGGATTACTACCCTCAGAGGGACTTTGCCTGAGGAGGCTATCTCCTATATTACCTCCCTTGGGAAACCCTTCCTCTGTGAGGAAAATATAGAGACCACTTGCAAGAGTTATCCTCAGTTCTATAAGGAAGTCATGGGCAAGTAGTCTCTATACTTCATAACTTTTTATCGGATTCTTACCTGATAGGGCATCTTGGCTTGCAGGAATGCTCCTGAGGTAGGAAGTGCTTGCTTGGTGTGTTGAAGCTGTTCGTATAGCTCTTTTCCTATTTCTTCCTGTAGTAGCATTTTAAGCTCTGCTTGCGAAGAAGCACGGAATCTCTGTTTCATATAATCCATAAAATTCACTTCTATAACAGGGTAAGCCACAGGTAGGTACTTTCCTTCGCTGAGTTTCTGCTCCTTAGCAGCGTAAGCGATGGTCTCTCTTAGCGAACCTATCTCATCTACTAAGCCTTTTTCTAAGGCTTCTTGTCCTGTCCATACACGTCCTTGAGCAAGAGCATCTACCTCTTCCCACGACATATGACGACCATCCGCTACACGTTGGACGAATTTTTTATAGAAAGCCTCAATTCCTTCAGTGATTACTTGGCGTGTTTTTTCTGGAGTTTTCTCAAAAAGGCTATAGGAAAGTGCATAAGGGTGGGTGCTTACCTGCTGGCTGTGTATTCCCCAACGCTGGGTGAGTTCGCTCAAGTTCGGCACCACTCCAAAGACTCCTATGGATCCGGTGAGTGTCTGCCGATCGGCAAAGATACGTGTAGCATTGCAGCTAATATAGTACCCTCCAGAAGCGGCTACATTGCCCATAGAGGCGTATACAGGTTTTTTCTTTTGGGTGAGAGCTATTTCCCTATGGATGAGTTCGGATGCCAAACCACTTCCACCAGGGGAGTTTACTCTTAGGACAATAGCCTTGACCCGCTTATCCTCGCGTGCATCACGCAGGGCTTTGATAATGGTCTCGTGCCCTACCTTGCCAGCAGTAGACTGCCCATCAATGATCTCTCCATCACAGAAGATCACGGCGATTTTGTCGTTCTTGATCTCCTTGTATAAATTTTTCTTGCGGTCAAGGGTTACCTTTTCTGTATATTTCTCAATAGGCACCCATTGTAAGTCATTGACTTCTTTGCATTTGGATGCTTTTCGAACACTCTCTTCGAATTGGTCACGGAAGGCAATTCTGTCCACTAAGTGGTGCTGGAGCGCCAGTTCAGGAGTGCGCCCCCACAGACTATCGGCCACTTGATCAAGTTCGCTCAGGGAAAGACCACGACTGGAGCTAACTGCCTCGGCATAGCTATTCCAGAGCGAACGGAGATAGCTGGTGATCTGCTCTCTATTGGCATCACTCATGGTATTCTCCAAGAAGGGTTCTACAGCACTCTTGTACTTGCCATGACGGAAGACCTCCATGTGTACTCCTGATTTTTCTTGTAAATCCTTGTAATAGAGAACTTCAGCACTGAGCCCTTGTACCTCTACACTGCCTAGGGTACCCACAAAAACTGAGTCGGCAACACTTTGCAAATAGTAGTCATACTGGGATGCTCCTTCGCTGAAGGCATATACGAATTTTCCAGACTTTTTGAAATCCTCCACTGCATGGCGAATATCTGCTAAGTGTGTTTTCCCTTCCACCCCTTCAGTAGAGCCCAATACAATTCCCTTGATATGGCGATCTTCCTGAGCATGCTTGATAGCTCTGAGGATTGCCTGTAGGGTATTCTCCTGAGCGATCTCATAGTCGAAGTCCTTCACTCGCATAGGTGCACCATACTCATATACAGGCTCGGTGAAGTTGAGCTCCAAAATAGCATTGTCCTCCACGACAAAAGTCTCTTCCTTGGGAGCAAAAGTGGAAGCAATCCCTATAAGTGCGAATAAGGCAATACTTAAGGTGATGAAAAAGCCCACGATGACTGCCAAGACGGTTTTTAGAAAATTCATATTTTGTTTTTGAAAAAATTACATAAAAGCAATAATGATATACCCCACTATGATGGCAACAATGGTAGCTACAAAGCCTGGTATCTGAAAAGAGTGGTTCAGGACATACTTGCCAATGCGGGTGGTACCAGTACGGTCAAAGTTGATTGCTGCTACCACAGTTGGGTAATTCGGGATGAAGAAGTACCCATTCACGGCAGGGAACATGGCGATAAGAGCCATAGGAGAGATACCTAATAACAATCCTAATGGATAGAGTGTACGTACAGTAGCCGCTTGACTAAATAGGAAAATAGACATCACAAAAAGGGCAATAGCAAAGAGGAACGGATAGGCCGTTACAATCTCGGCAATATGACTTTTGAAAAATTCCATGTTGCCATTGAAATACGTGTCTCCCATCCAAGCAATCCCAAAGATGGCAATAACTGCCTGCATACCTGCGATAAAGACCGATCCTTTGACTGCTTTGCCTATATCTGCCTTAGAGAAAATGAGCATAAGTCCAGCGGTAGACATCATCACTATCTCTATGATTTGCGTCATCTCCATTGTGACTTTTTTATGATCAATCTCAAAAACAGGACGAAGGGCATCTATGGAACCAAAAAGAACGATAGAGAGTACCCCAAGGAGGAAGATGATTACAGAGAGCTTAGCCCGTTTCTGTTGTTCAGGGGAAAGAGTTTCTTTTTCATCCTTATCTGTTTTGATAAGTCCCTCTTGTACACGGCGGAGGTATTCAGGGTCTTTCTCTAAAGGTACCCCGATGAAATTGACTGCAATAGCCCCCACAATCACCCCAATAAGAGTGGCAGGGATACACACCATAAGAATATTACCTAAGGTAATCCCTTTGCCTCCTAAGAGTTCTGCCGAGAGGAGAGCGGCGGTAGCCGCTGAGATAGGACTCGCAGTAATCGCCTGTTGGGATGCGATCACTGAGATAGAGAGCGGACGCTCAGGACGTACCTTGCTATCGGTGGCTATCTCCGAGATAATCGGAAGTAGGGAGTAAGCGATGTGCCCTGTACCAGAGAATAGGGTAAAGAAATAGCAAACCACAGGGGCAAGGAAGGTGATCATAGCAGGATTGCGGCGCAGAATCTTCTCGGCTACCTTGACCAAGTAATCCAATCCACCTGCTGCTTGTAGGGTAGCGGCAGCGGTAATCACCGCTACGATGATTAGCATCACATCGATAGGTGCCTTCCCTGGTGGCAAACCAAAACCAAAGACCAAAATTCCCAAGCCGAGCATCCCGAAGATCCCCAGACCAATACCTCCGACCCTTGCACCAACGAAAATAGCCGCAAGGACAACGAGCAATTCCATGTAAATCATAGCAATTTTATTTGATTAAATAGGTTGTTGTTTTCGAGCCACAAAGATACGAATTTAATGATTAATTTCGGTGTGAACTGTAGAAAACTTTTCAGGAAGTAAGCTTTTTTAGAGCAATGTTTTTTATAGTCTCCTAAAGTTTTACCATCACAGTCATTTCCTCCTATAGCCTACAAATAGTATAAGGCTCAAACATACTACAGTGTTAATCACTAAATTAACCAGTGGAGCGTTTTCTAAAAGACCTTCTCTTAACAAAGTAGCTTCGTTTTGTTCTTCAAAGATTAGAAGTTACCTAATTATTTTCCCTTCGTAATCAATGTGGTATTCCTCATAATTAAAATCTACTAAGTCAATGCCTTGTGGGGTTGTCTTAAAAGCGGGGGTACGCTCTGTGGGCGAGACAAAAATATCCTTGCCACTGAACTGCCAGAGGATTTCGCCCTGCTTGTTGAGGCGCGATATCTCCACCTCGCCGTGGGTAATGTAATCATCTTGATAGGCGACTATCTGAAAGCAAGTAGCCATATCCACCTGCGTATGCCAAAGGAGTTCTAATGTAGGCAAGAGGATACAAAAAACCTCATAGCCGCAAGCTACAAGTAATCTGTCGCCATCCAAAAGAACACCTTTCTCACTGAGTACATTATACGTATCAGCTACAAGCAATACTTTACCTATAGGTTCTTCATTTTCATAGATCCGAATACCTATTAGTTGGTCATATTCGCCTACTTTTCGGTCGTAAGGCTGGCGTTCTTGGTAACATGTAAGGGCTTTTTGATTATCATCGAGATTGGTTTCATCTATAATCTCTATTTGATAAGGATTTTTATAAAGCCAAAGGGTATTTTTCATAAATTCCATTTTCTTTTATATCCAATAAATAGTATAAAACTCAAACTTACTGCTATATTAATTATAAAATTTAGTA
>ERZ772979.555-NODE-555-length-25207-cov-4.028427_pt1 | contig 25207 bp, 24 predicted proteins | sample MGYA00511130_ERZ772979 | MGnify/ENA primary metagenome ERZ772979 (study PRJEB29015, sample SAMEA2738103) | human oral metagenome | biome: human oral; feature: human-associated habitat; material: saliva | place: China | collected 2186 ... | reverse complement strand
ACAACTACGGGGCTAACAGAGAGTGCCCTACGAATTAGCGATAACGAGTTTGCAAAAAGGTCTGCAAGTATATAAAACAAAAAAACACCCTACCCGTATTTGGGGAGGGGTGCTAATAGGTTGGCAAAAAATATTGCCGATGCGATGCTGATGCATATCCCTGGCAACCTACTCCTGAAGCCTTTCAGGCGGGGTGCTTTGAGGTTGCGAGTACAACGCCCCGCACTCCACAAAATCGCCTTTGTCGTTTGTCATATAGATAGGCGTTGCAGTGGTGTTAGCAGTGCTCTTAAACAAGTCCCTTATATCTACATTTAGGGCAGTTGCAATATTTAAGAGCGTTTCGATTTTTGGGTATTGTAGCCCGTTTAACATTCGTGATATGCTTGTCTCTGTCATTCCTAATCGTTGGGCTAATTCTTTGCCCGTAACGCCTTTTTCTTTAAGCACTTCCTTTAATCGTAAAATGTTATTCATAGCCTTATGATATTGATTACGGGGGCAAAGATACGAAAAATAACATAAAATGTAAAACAAATGAAAAATAATTTACATTTTACTTGCATAGTATTAAAATTTGCCGTAAATTTGCACCATAAAAATAAACATAAAATGTAAAACACTATGAAAAAGCAAGTGGCAAATAACAGTTTTAGAAGCGAGGTATTTAAAGACGCGCACCGCCTTTATAACGAGTTGCGCCCCGTGTATCGCACTTTTGCAAGTGCATTAAAGGCTGCTTGGCAAAGTTACCTATTAAGACACCCTAAAAAGGGCAAAAAGGTAACCGCAACCCCTGAGCGCATCGAGCAAATAGCACGTAATATAAATGCTTTTGATACTCGCTACCAGTACATAGACGCGGGCAGCGTATCAGGGCACAATTGGGCATTTTGGAACGACTTAGATAAGAAACTACATACCATATTAGGCAGCCTACACAAACGCAGCCTTAACAAGGTAGTAGCCCTTTGCACACCAGCACAAGCACAATATTTTCACTTAGTATAATAACCTTTTTAAATATAACAAACTATGAGAGTAATAGAAAAAATCAAAAACAAAGACCTTGCTACAGAATTATTTATGGGTAGCAATGATGCAGTAGTAGTAACTGATGCAGACGACTTTAACGAACTGACAGGGGTAGGGGTAGAGATGCCTTTATACATTGTCGATGGTCTAACAAAGGCGCGCAAACTAAATGAATTTTTCAGTGAGATTGAGCACGCGCCCTTAGATACCGCGCCTTATTATACGGTACTACAATCACTAATGCAGGATACTGAACTAACCTACACGGATAAGGTGCTTTTTTTGGCGATGGTTGCGAAATTATGGGAGTGGCAAGAGCATTTTTACAACCTAACGGACTGCATCAGTATAGTGCCTAAATATGACCTAATAGGGTATGTTATGGGACTTTATGAAAGACACTGGGAGACGGATATTTTTGGCATATTAGTTTGCCGTTTTTTTAGTGGTGATATAGACACCCCTACATTTTTCACTGAATGCGATAACCTTAAAAACCAATAAGCAATGGCACAAGAAATAATAATACATTCATTTAACAAATTAGAGACCTCAAACAACTTTAAAGAGGTGAAGCATTTTGAGCGTTTTTGGATAAGTGGTAGCGAGGCAAAGACACGTATTAAAGAGTGTGCTAACATATCACTACAAAGGCACTTTAACAAGTCGCAAAATGTTTGTTTTTGGTATAAATGGGCTTCAATGAATAATGGTAAGCGTGGCAAATGGAGCGAGCCGATTACGGGGCTATATCCTACCAATAACAGCCTAATTTATTATGGTGATATATCAGAAAAGCAGGCAAACGGCTATATGCGCAAAGTGTCTTTTTTGTTTTTCGTGTTTAAATACGATAACAGTAGAATGGTAATTTTTGAGTACCCTAACTATTACCCGCCCGCCAGCGAGGTAGGGGCATTTATAAGCAGCCAAATAGGGTACGTAAAAAAGAAGTTAGGGCTATGATTGACTATTTTAAGGCATTTATCAATTACCGCAACGATACCCGCTTCAAAGAACTTAAAGAGGCGGGTACGTTTGCCGTTGCAGTTGAGACTACCGACACAGGCACGGGCGAGGTAAAAGAGGCGTATTTGTACAAAAATATGAGTATCACCCCAACGGGCGCGGGCTTTATACTTGCAGGTAGTTTGCATAAGTACCGAAGCATTATCAAAGATATTGCTACAAGTGCGCAAATAGACAAGCATCAGGGTTTCAATGGTGATTTATTCACCTTGCAGGATATTACGGACACGATTACGCACCTTTGCGGGGTGCTTGATATTAGCCCGCACGTTTGCACCTTGCAAAATATTGAAATAGGCGTTAATAACGTAGTTACCTTTGCGCCCTTTGATTTTCTCAAAGGGGTACTATATCACCGCAACGACTACAGCCCTACCATAAAGCACGGAGGCAATTATATTCAGTTTGAGCACGCACAATATTACATTAAACTTTATAACAAAGGCAGGCAGTACGAACTACCTAACGAGGTGATAAGGGTAGAGATTAAGGTAATGAAAATGCAAAAACTAATCGAGGCGGGTATAAACATTAGCACCCTTGCTGATATTAACGAAAGCACCCTAAAACAAGCGTTTGACTTGCTTTATAACGAGTTTAACGAGGTGATTTATTACGATTACAGTCTAAAAACGGACGGGCTAACAGAGGCAAAGCAGCGCAAAGTGTTAGAGTACCAAAACAGAACCTTCTGGGAGGGGTTGGATAGACAGCAAAAGAAAAATAGCCGCAAGCAATTAAGCACCCTAATTGAGAAGCATTCGGATAACTACAAAGGGCAAATACAGCGGCAAATGATAGCGGGCTACAATGCCATAATTGAGGGCAAAGCGGGTGATTATACTCTACCAGCAGCACCGCAAACAACGGGGGCTAATCAGGAGGTGAAAAACGTAATACAAAATGAAAAAAGTATCACAATCTTACCGACCTATGATAGCACCCAAAAAGATGAAAAAAGTATCACAATCTTACCGACCTATGAAAATGAAAAAATATCACAATCTTACCGTTTAAGTATAGGGGAAGATTGTGATATATTACCCTCTGAAAAATCAGACTTAAAAGTTACTGAAAAAACGCCTCAAAAAGAGGTTAAAAACGGGGGTGAAAAAAGAGGCAAAAAAGAGCCTTCAAAAAGTGGTAAAAAACCGTTATCAAAAGACTACCCCCGCAAGTGTGTTATAACGGGCATCAGTTTGGAGTTAGAGAAGTCAGAGGCGCGTTATATACAGACGAAGACGATTAAGCGAGTAAAAGATACGGACGGGCATTTATATTCGTTGCTTTGTAGTTTGTTGTTACCACATACGGGGGTTAGACCGGTTTTTGAAAGAACAATCATAAACCAGTTGGCGAAGCAAGTGCGCAATCGTTATTATAACAAATCAGAGGGTATAAGGTCTGTAATGCAGGGAGGTGATTTAAAAAAACAATTGTCATTGGATTTATAAACATTAAAAAAGAAGTTTTAATTATGCAAACACAATCATTTAAAATAAAATCAAAGCCTTTTGAGGGAGAAAGTAAGGTTTGGTTAGTAGCATTGGATATAATCACGAAAAAGGGCGATAAGGATAAAGTTCAGCGTTATTCGTTAAGCATTGACGAGGCTATAGAGTTAGCAAATAATATTAAAGTCGCCTCTTACACTGCCAAAAATCAGAATTCAAAGAACAGATAATAACAGCCAAAAACGCGCAGAAACGACTTAAATTTTAATTATTACCACTTATACCAATAAGGTAAAAATATTGAAAAATTGACTTGTTTTTTTTCATTAAGTATTGTTTATTATGTTTTTTTTTACCCTTGTTCAGATTTGAGCAGGGGTATTTTTTTAGCCGTATTTTGGACTTTTTTAGGGCTTCATTTATACCTTAAGCAAAGTGCTTGTTATTGCTTGTTTTATAGGCGGTTACGTTTATATTTGCAAGGTGATAAATAGACAAAATCAGCAGCCTATAAACGATAATTTGGGCATTATATTAGACACGAAATTAGCCTTTCTATCTATTTGATTTTGAACAAGGGCTGAAAATTTAGCCTTTGTGAATATTCAAAAAAAATATGTTATAATCTCACCGGCTTTTTGCGTAACCACGAGGGGCAAAAGAGATTGTTAAGCAAGTTTTTAGCAAGTTGCCAGCAAATTAAAATATTGCTTATAATCAATTAGTTAGAAACCAAAAAGGCGTGATTTGCGATAAACCACGCAAATAAGCAAGGCGCAAACTTGCTTAACCGTGCTTAAAGCATTAGGGTATTTATTCAGAGTTTATGGGTATTTATTCGGAGAAAATAAATATTTGTTCGGAGTTTATGTTACAGAAACCTACATTAATGCAGCAAAAACTCCCACATTAATGAAGTGATTATGATTTTCTGCGCCTTTATAAAAAGCAAATGGTTTTTTTGGTTTTTGTCGCCTTTATAAAAAAGCAAGTGGTTTTTGATTTTTGTCGCCTTTATAAAAAGAGGCTTCCAGAAGTTTTTGGAAACCTCCTGAATGATAAACACTGCTCAAAATTGAGCACACCCCTAAAAGATTGCAACCTATCAGGGCAAAAGTTTGTAAGTTGCAAACTAACAGCAGTACCACGCAAAAGGTACTTTTTATAGTTTTTGATATAGTTGGAGGTGGTTAGCATTCAATGTTTTTCAATATACCCCGCCGGTAGGCATTTTAGCCTTTTGTCAGTAGGTATGCAGTAAGTGTCAGTATTTTAATGAAAGCGGATAATACCGCTTTTATGAAAGGTCGTGGTAATGGTGGAGTAAAACGGGCAAAAGTTCTGCCCGTTCGTTCTTGTATTTTGATCCAAAATTTTTTGGAGTGAGATTTCTTCTTCAAATTCATCTCTGATAATACAAGGCAACCACAATAAAACTAAGCAATATTAGTTTTACTACGAACCACGAAGGGCGAAGTATCATTTTCGTATCACCACGAAAAAGGTATATGCAAGGCATTGAGAAATTAAAAGAGGCTAACACGAAGCACGTGCTAACCTCTTTTGAATATCCTTTGCATAACCAACCAAGTAATATACTTTTTTAGCGGGGCAAATATACATAAAAAATCACTACCTACAAAAAGGCAGTGATATTATTTTTTATAGGGATATTCAGGAGGCAAAAAACACCCTGAAAAATACACTTTTTTGAAATTGTTGGGAAAATGTTGGGAAAAATCACCTACTAAAAAAGATAAGCCCCTGATAAACAAGGGCTTATAATGTAGGGTCGTACTCGGAGCGGGACTTGAACCCGCACAGGCATTGCTGCCCACTGGATTTTAAGTCCAGCGTGTCTACCGATTCCACCATCCGAGCCTTTATGATGGGGCATAAAAAAAGAGCGAAAAACGGGATTCGAACCCGCGACCTCAACCTTGGCAAGGTTGCGCTCTACCAACTGAGCTATTTTCGCTTGTGTATTTCAGTAAGTTTGCAGCTGATTTGTTTCTCATTTGCGGTGCAAAGGTACAACAAATTTCAATACCTGCAAATTTTTTCTTACTTTTTTTACAACTTTTTTTGCTTCAAAAAGCTAACTTACATTCTTTCAGGCACTTGTATTCCTAACATTTTAAACGAAGCTGCTATAATTTCACCTATTTTCTCGCATAAAACTACTCTAAAGTGCAACTTCACCGACTCTTTTTCTCCTAAGATGGATACGTTTTGGTAGAAAGAATTGAAGTCTTTTACCAAGTCATATGCGTAATTGGCTATCACAGCAGGACTGTATTCTTCAGCTGCTTCTTGTACAATAGCAGGGAAAAGGGTAATACTTTTTAGCAGAGCTTTCTCTTTTTCGTGCAGAGTGTCAGGCATAGCTGTGCTGTCTGCGGCTCCCATTTCGGCGTATTTGCGCAAAATCGACTGTATACGCGCGTAAGTGTATTGTACAAAAGGACCTGTATTCCCTTGGAAGTCGATAGACTCTTTAGGGTCGAAGAGGATGCGCTTCTTGGGGTCTACCTTTAGTATATAATACTTCAATGCTCCTAAGCCAATGGTGTGGTATAGGGCTTCTTTTTGCGCTTCGGTATAGCCGTCAAGCTTGCCGAGTTCTTGCGAAATCTCCTTAGCGGTTTGCTCCATTTCGGCTATAAGGTCGTCAGCATCTACCACAGTACCCTCACGACTCTTCATTTTGCCGCTTGGTAGGTCTACCATACCATAGCTGAGGTGGTATAAGTGCGATGCCCAATCGTATCCTAACTTCTTGAGTATCAAGAAAAGCACTTTGAAGTGATAATCCTGCTCATTACCCACCGTATATACCATTCCCTTTACATCGGGGTAGTCTTTCACGCGTTGCGTAGCAGTCCCCATATCTTGGGTGATGTATACCGAAGTGCCGTCAGCACGCAGTACCAACTTCTCGTCTAGTCCATCAGCGGTAAGGTCGCACCATACCGAGCCGTCTTCTTTTTTGAAGAAAACACCTTGTGCTAATCCTCTCTCAACAATGTCCTTTCCTAATAAATAGGTGTTGCTTTCGTAGTAATACGAGTCGAAATCTACCCCTAAATTCTTATAAGTCACCGCAAAACCATCATATACCCAGCCGTTCATCTTTTTCCAAAGCGATATCACTTCAGGGTCGCCAGCTTCCCATTGGCGCAACATATCCTGAGCGGCTACAAATATAGGTGCTTGCTTTTCGGCTTCCTCTTTGCTTTTTCCTTCGGCTATCAGTTGCTGAATTTCCTCCTTATAAGCCTTGTCAAAAGCCACGTAGTAGTTGCCTACTAACTTATCGCCTTTTAAACCAGTACTTTCAGGGGTTTCGCCGTTGCCAAAACGTTGCCACGCAATCATCGATTTGCAGATGTGTATCCCTCTATCGTTTATAATTTGGGTTTTGTACACCTTATGTCCAGCAGCTTTTAGTATTTCGGCTACCGAATACCCCAAAAGGTTGTTGCGTATATGCCCTAAGTGCAGCGGTTTGTTAGTGTTAGGCGATGAATATTCTACCAAAATCGCCTCTTTGCTGTTAGGGGCAGCCAAACCAAAGTGCTTATTTTCCCTGATTTGGTTTAAGAAATCGATGTAATAACTATCGGCTATCACAAGGTTCAAAAAACCTTTAATAACGTTGAAATCGCTAACTAAATTGCCAACGTGTTTTTTCAGATAGTCACCTATTTGTTCGCCAATCTGCACAGGGTTTCCTTTGATGTGGCGCAATAGGGGGAATATCACAAGGGTAATATCACCGGTGAAATCTTTGCGAGTTTGCTGTAGTTCAACGGTTTCTAAATCAACGCTGTACAACTGCTGTACGGCCTGAATGATATGCTGTTTTAAAGTGTCTTGTAAAGTAAGCATCGGTATTGTCTTTGTTTTGAAAGTGCAAAGGTAATGAAAATTTGCTAATTTGCTAATTTGTTGATTTTGCTAATCAGGTCAAACGCGCGAAGTTCCGCTCATTCTTCCCAGCCTTCCCAATCCTCCCAGCCCTCCCATATTTTAGATACACTTACACCGAAGGATGAGCGAACAATAAGCGAAGGATAAGCATCAAATTAGCGTCAGCTAATTGACAAATCGTCAAATTGGCAAATTGACTAATTTCCCCGCGTATTCTGCGATAACATTTTTGTCGAAATAAGGTTCTTCATCTATGTGCAGTAGCACTGGTAGTTGGGTTTTATGCAGAATAAACGACTCAGTAGAAGGATTAGGCGTGCCGCTGAATACGATGCCATACACATCTAAACCTCTGTGTTTTAGGGCTTCGTAAGTGAGTAGCGTATGGTTGATACTGCCTAAGTAATGGCGCGATACCAATACGATTTTATCGGTAGGGCGAAGTAGGTCGAGCATCGTGTCGTCTTCGTTTAGAGGCACGAAAAGTCCGCCAGCAGCCTCTATTACCAGATGGTTGTCGGTCTCAGGGCGCACTATATTCGATAGTTCTATACGAATACCATCTAATTCAGCTGAAAGGTGCGGACTGGCAGGGGTATGAAGAGCATAACTATTAGGGTGGAAAACAGTGCGTGTGTTAGAGATAAGTCGGCGTACCTTGTCGGTGTCAGAATTCTCCAAATCACCTGACTGTATGGGCTTCCAATAGTCAGCTTTAAGAGCTTCGGTAAGGATAGCCGAAACGATGGTTTTTCCTACTTCAGTAGAAATACCTACTACAAAATAAGTGTCTTTTTTCTTCATTTTGATTGCTTTTTTTGATTTTTCAGAAAGCAAAATTAGTAGTAAAAAATTAAATAACCATCGTCAGTACAAAAAAATGTTAAAAATATTTTAAATATAATTTGCAAGATTTGGTAAAAGTTCCTACATTTGTAGCTCGAAAATAACCTTCGGGAAGAGCATTTCCCGACCTAAATAACAGTATATATGAAAGTTACAGTAGTAGGAGCTGGTGCAGTAGGTGCCAGCTGTGCAGAGTACATCGCTATTAAGGACTTTGCTTCTGAAGTAGTATTAATTGACATCAAAGAAGGTTTTGCTGAAGGTAAAGCTATGGATTTGATGCAAACTGCCTCTCTTAACGGGTTTGATACTCGCATCGTAGGGGTAACTAATGATTATGCTAAAACTGCTGGCAGTGATGTAGCGGTGATTACCTCTGGTATTCCTCGCAAGCCTGGTATGACACGCGAAGAGCTTATCGGTACCAATGCTAACATCGTGAAATCAGTAGTAGAACAGTTGGTGAAATATTCACCAAATGTGATTGTAATCGTAGTGAGCAACCCTATGGACACTATGGCTTATTTGGTACACAAAGCTACCAACTTACCTAAAAACCACATCATCGGTATGGGAGGTGCACTCGACAGTGCTCGCTTCAAATATCGTTTGGCTGAAGCGCTAAACAGTCCTATTTCAGACGTAGATGGTATGGTAATCGCTGCACATAGCGATAGTGGTATGCTACCACTTACTCGTTTGGCAAGCTACCGTGGAGTGCCTGTTACCGAATTCCTTTCAGCTGACCGCCTCAACCAAGTAGCCGAAGATACTAAAGTCGGAGGAGCTACCCTTACTAAACTATTGGGTACTTCAGCTTGGTATGCACCAGGAGCAGCTGTTTCAGCTTTAGTACAAGCTATTGCTTGCGACCAAAAGAAACTTTTCCCTTGCTCAGTATTGCTCGAAGGCGAATACGGCGAAAAAGACGTATGCGTAGGAGTACCTGTAATTATAGGTAAAGACGGTATTGAGAAAATTGTAGAAGTAAAACTCAATGATGCTGAAAAAGCAAAATTTGCTGAAAGTACTGCTGCAGTACGCGAAGTAAACAAAGCGTTAGCTGGTGTATTGTAAGATTTTTGTAATCATAATAGAAAAATAGGCTGTCCTAATAACAAGGACAGCCTATTTTTTATCTGTATCATAAATCATTAGTATTACCACGAAATAAATACGCCCCCAGTGGTAACTAAGTACATCTTCTTTATGGGCACGATAGGTTTAGTATGCTGAATGACTTGGTAAGAAAGCCATATGCCAAAATTTTTAGTGATATGATGCTTTAGTTGTAAATCGTAGGCAAAACGTGGATTTGCAATATTGCTGTCTAAGCGCGAATGTATATAACCGCTGGTGGTAAGCTGCCACTTCTCGCTGAAGAGTATTTTGAAGCCTATAGCTAAGCGGGTTTTGAGGGTGCGCTGGTGCAGAGTGATATTCTCGCCTGTATACTTAGGTACACCGTCCATATTCCATTTTTCGTATTCGTAAAAAAAACCGATACCGCTAGTCAGGATAAAATGCTCTGATTGTATAAGTCTATACCTCGACTGCATACCCGAGGCTACCCGCAACAGTAACCCCCGTGTAGGCGACCATACCAATTCGGTAAACGGATAAACCTCTAAGCGTGGTTTTACTAAATAGCGATATTCCATATGTAGAAAACCATTGCTGACGTTTACAGTATTGCCAAAAGCAGTAATCTCTAACTGGTTAATAAGGGTAATGGCTTTTTTCTTCTGAAGTAGCCAACTAACATTGGCGTTGTTTTTAAAACTGAAGAAGTTCTCTTTTTCAGTTTTGAAGTTGAGTTCAGGCGCAACAGAGCCTTGCCAAGAGCGAGTGGTATCAATTACCGTAGCAAGACTCTCGGTAAATATAATCTGTGCGCGCAAGGGTAGGAGGGGGCACAGTAGGCTAAACAGTAAGCAGTAGCGTAAGAAGGTCATATATTTACTATTTGGGCACGGTCGGCTTGGCTATAAGCCCACGGTGCTCCGTTATTCTCTATATTGGTCATCATAGCATTTAGCTCGGTAGGAGCCGCTGATTGCTCCATTACTGAGTATTGGCGCAGCTCCATAATAATACTCACCGGACTGATGCTCACAGGGCAGGCTTCAGCACAGGCGTTGCAAGTGGTACAAGCCCATAGCTCTTCTGCCGTGATGTAATCGCCTAATAGCTGTTTGCCATCATCTTCAAACTTGCCATGCTTATCGATGTTTTTGCCAACTTCTTCTAAGCGATCGCGGGTTTTCATCATAATGGCACGAGGGGAGAGCTTCTTTCCGGTAAGGTTTGCCGGACACTCATCAGTGCAACGTCCGCACTCAGTGCAAGTGTAAGCACTCATCAGCTGTACCCACGTAAGGTCGGCTACATCTGAAGCACCAAACTTTTCAGGAGGGGTAGTGTCTTGGGCAGCAAAGGGGTCGGCAGTAGGGTCTAACATTAGTTTTACCTCGCGTGTTACCGTAGGATTTACTTTCAGTGCTCCTAAAGGTCGAATAGAGGCGTAGTAGGTATTTGGGAATGCTAATAATATGTGTAGATGTTTAGAGTAGTATAAGTAGTTTAAAAAGCACAAAATCCCGATGATATGCAACCACCAACAGCTGCGCTCTATTGCTATAAGAGTAGGTACAGAGGCGTGTTGCAATAAGGGTACTATGTATTGGCTGATGCCGAAAGCCCCAGTAGAAACGTAGTGAGGGGCCTGTAGGGCTTGTAGTTGGGTGTCAGCAGCGTTCATTAGCAGAAACAGACTCATCATCACCATTTCGGCATAGAGAATGTTGTTAGCGTCTTTCTTAGCCCAACCTTGTAGTTCGGTTTTGCGAAAGCGCGGTAGTTTTAGTATATTACGCCGTATCCAGAAAGTGATAACAGCTATAATAACTAAAAGAGCTAACCCCTCAAAAGCGGTTATTAGATAGTAGTACCAAGATCCTAAGCTAGCAAATATGCGGTGAGAGCCTGTAAGTCCGTCAATGATGATTTCTAAAAGCTCTATGTTGATAATCAAGAAGCCTGCATATACTATAAGGTGTAGTACGGCTACTACGGGACGTACTAACATCTTTTGTTGCCCAAAAGCTATGCGCAGCATATTCTTTAGGCGTTCGCGTTTGTGGTCGGTTACTACCTCAGGGCGACCTAAACGTATGTTGCGTATTAGTTTGCGTATATTATAAATGAAAAAGCCTCCTCCTATACAGAGAAGTATCGCAAATACTATGTTAGGGAGGAAGCTCATTATACGTTTATATTATTCTGATTTTTCTTCGTCTTGAGGTTCGTATACTTTAGCTTTTTTGCCAAAGATAGAGAAATGTACGTAGCGCTTAGGATTTAGGCGGAAATCTTGTAGCAATAGCTCTAACTGTTTAGCAGACTTGTCTAAGTCTTTGTATAGAGCTTCGTCTTTCATCAGTTTGCCTATAGTGCCTTTGCCCCCTTCTATATCAGCTAAAAGGGTATTGAGGTTATTGAGAGTAGTTTGAGCATCGGCTATAACCTTGTTAAGTTCAGCTTCTGATAGTTCGCCAGATACTTTAGCCAAATCAGTAGTGATTTTATTAGCGTTTTGTAGAGTAGTGCGCAGGTTGCTCTGGCTATCAGCTAACAACTTATTGAGGGTAACTGATGCTTGGTTGAGGTTGCGCATAGTAGTACTGATTTCAGCTATAGCCACTTTTAGGTCGTTGGTGGTTTTAGCATCTAAAATCTTATTTACACCTGTAAGGGTAGTGTCAGCCTGATTGAGTAAGTGGTTCAGTTTTTCTTGAGTAGGCTTAATAGAAGATGAGATAGACGCAAGCATATCTTCTTGAATACGCGCTTCGAGCACATCGCCTGATACTGCTACAGGGGCATTGTCAAAAGCAGGGATAATCTGAAGTCCAGCGCCGCCTAACAAACTGTTGTACAACTCGGCTACACTATTTTTAGAGAATGAAAAATCGTCAGAGCACTCCATAGTGATTTTGATTCTTGCTGTTTTCTCTTCTAAATCAACAGCTTCAACACTACCTACTTTTACTCCGTTTACAGTTATTTGAGTACCTGTTTTTAGTCCGCCTGAATGAGGGAAGTAAGCGTAATAGGTATTGGTTTTCCTAAATATAGATTTTGATTTTAGGAAGTTAAATCCTACGAAAAAAGCAGCAATACCTGCTATTACTATAATGGCTGTTTTTACTTCTTTTGATAATTTCATCAGTTTTTATTTATAGGTTCTATTTTTCTATTTGTTTAGCTTTCTCTATAGTGATTCGTTTCCCAAGGTAAAAAGCTGCTATATAAGCATCTTTGTAGCCTTTTTTTTTAGCATTGCTCAGTAGAGTAAGAGCCTCTTTGTGCCGTTTAGCATTGCCATAGTAATACACATATACCTTGCCGTCTTTTTCTGTTGAAATAGGCGAGAGCCCTTTGAAGTTAAACGGCTTAGCTTCCAAACGTTTGGGGCTAGACGAAATTTGCACTTTGTAAGATACACTCCCCTTTTCGGTAGGGTGATTGGCGGGTTGTTTTCTGCCTGTGCCGTGTACTGATACAGTGTCGCTAGGCGCTACGTATGAACTTTGCCCTTGTATCCATTTTTTATAGGTTAGGATAGCTGTAGCAATGTTTTCGGCAAACTCTTCTTGCCCTTTCTCTGAGGTTAAGAATTTTCGCTCTTCGTTATTAGTAAGAAAGGCCGTCTCGATAAGGATACTTGGCATATAGGTTTGGTGCAGCACGATAAAGCCTGCTTGGCGCACACCTCTGTTAGAGCGCTTCATAACTCCTGTTAGCTGACTTTGTACTATCTTAGCCAATTGTATGCTTTGCTCTAAAAACTCTTCTTGCATAATAGAGAGCCCAATAATCGACTCGGGAGAGTTGATGTTGTACTGGGCGTACTTCTTCTTATAATCATCTTCTAAATAGATTACTGAGTTTTCAGCCTTAGCTACCTCGAAGTTTTGTTCGTTAGCATTCAACCCCAACACATAAGTTTCAGCTCCCTCTACTTGTGTTTCGTGGGCATTGCAGTGTATTGATACGAATACATCTGCTTTGTTTTTGTTGGCAATAGCACCTCGCTCGTATAGGTCAATAAGCTCATCGGTTTTGCGGGTGTAAATAACCTTGATGTCAGGGTGAGCTTCTAATTTCTTTCCTACCAAAAGGGCTATTTTTAGCACTACGTCTTTCTCATAAATAGTTTTATTCACTACCTTACCAGGGTCTTTTCCTCCGTGCCCTGCGTCTAAAACTACTTTGAAAACAGGAGTCTTCTGAGCATACCCACTCAGGGGAATAGCCCAGCATAACCAGAAAAGTATGAGGCGTAAAAGTTTCATCAATTAGTTTTTTGTTTTAATTGGGGGCAAAGATAACGGTTTTAGCTTACAATGCCAAACTTCCCTACATATTTAACTGATTATTAACGCTTCAAACTCCTCTTCACTTATCATTTTTACCCCTAAACTTTCGGCTTTTTCTTTTTTGCTAGGCCCCATATTATCGCCTACTATTACATAGCTGGTTTTAGATGAGATAGACGAACTTACTTTGCCACCGTGTTGCTCTATAAGGGTTTTGAGTTCATCGCGTGAGTGTAGGTGGAATACCCCTGATACTACAAAAGTGAGACCTTTTAGCTTGTCAGTCTGCCCTTCGGTAGCCTGCTCGCTTAGGGCAAACTGTAGTCCGTAGCCTTTTAGACGCTCTATAAGGGCGCGGTTATAGGCATCGGCAAAGAAACTTACTACACTGCTAGCTATCTGGTTGCCTATTTCGTCTACTTCTATTAACTGCTCAATAGTAGCCGCTTCGAGGGCTTCTATGGTTTTGTAGTGGCGTGCCAACTTCTTGGCCACTGTCTCGCCTACATATCTGATACCTAAGGCAAAAAGTACCCTCTCGAACGGTATTTCTTTTGACTTCTCGATGCCTTTTACTATGTTTTCAGCACTCTTTTGTGCCATACGCTCTAAAGGTAGCAGTTTGGCAACGGTTATTTCGTAGAGGTCGGCGTAGGTGTGTATGATACCTGCCCTAAAAAGTAGTTCTACTGTTTCCTCGCCTAAGCCCTCTATGTCCATCGCTTTGCGCGAAATAAAGTGCTGTATCTTGCCTGTGATTTGGGGCGGACAGCTATTGCTATTAGGGCAGTAGTGTTGCGCTTCGCCCTCGTTGCGCACTAAAGCTGTGCCACACTCAGGACAATGGGTGATGTATTGGACTTTTTGCGCATTGGCTTCGCGTTTTTCTAAGTTTACCCCTACTATTTTTGGGATAATCTCTCCGCCTTTTTCTACATATACTGAATCGCCTATGTGTATGTCGAGTTTTTCTATCTGGTCGGCATTGTGCAGTGAGGCGCGCTTCACGATAGTACCGGCTAAAAGTACGGGCTGTAAGTTGGCTACAGGCGTAATAGCCCCTGTGCGCCCCACTTGGTAAGAGATACTCTCTAAAAGGGTATCTACCTGCTCAGCTTTGAACTTGTAAGCCATCGCCCAGCGCGGTGACTTAGAGGTATAGCCTAATTCTTCTTGCTGTGCTATGCTATCTACTTTCACTACTACACCGTCGGTTTCGTAGGGTAGGGTGTGGCGCTTGGTATCCCATTCGTTGATAAAGTCCATAACTTCGGCAGTTGAATGGCATAGTTTAGAGATATTGGGCACTTTGAACCCCCAAGAACGTGCTTTTTCTAAGCCCTCGAACTGGCTTTTTATTCCTGTTTCGCCTACTAAAAAGTACAAAAGGCAGTCTAAGCCGCGTTTAGCTACTTCGGCAGTGTCTTGCAGTTTGAGGCTTCCGCTAGCGGTATTACGCGGATTCATAAAAGGGTCTTCGCCTGCAGCAACGCGCTCTTGGTTGAGCGCTTCGAAAGCCTTTTTAGGCATCACTATTTCGCCACGGATATAGAAACGCTCAGGATAATCGCCTTTTAGCTGTAGAGGTACCGAACCGATAGTACGCACATTGGCAGTGATATCGTCGCCTTGAATACCATCACCACGGGTAGTAGCTTGCTTGAGTTTGCCATTCTCGTAGAGCAAATCAATAGAAGCACCGTCATACTTTAGTTCGCAGGTGAAGTTGATTTGGTCACTGCCTAAAGTCTTGATGATACGTTGTTCCCATTCTTCTAAATCTTCTTTAGAATAAGAGTTGTCTAACGAGTACATACGATACTCGTGCACCACTGTAGGAAAGTTTTTGGTAATAGTACCCCCCACGCGTACCGTAGGCGAATTCTCGTCGTAATACTCGGGGTGCGCTTGCTCTAATGCCTGTAACTCTTTCAGTTTTTGGTCGAACTCAAAGTCGGAAATAGTAGGCGTGTCGAGCACGTAATAATTGTAATTATGCTGATTAAGCTCCTCGCGAAGCTGCTGTATTTTTTCTTTCATTAGCGTCATTATTAATACTTTCAAATTCAGATTTGGTAATGTATCAAAGCTAACCAATTTTATCGTAAGATACGGTCTGGTTCTTTGTTTTTCTCCCATTTTAGGTCAGAAAGCATTGACGCTTTGATACCAATAAAGAAGTACCAAGAGGTGCGGTAACCAAAAGGGGTGAATTGAAAACTCATCTTGAAACTGTTTAGGTCGCGCTCGAAACGGAGCTGGGTGTATGTAAAACCTTTGTTTACAAAGTCGTAACCGCTTGAGAGTCCTACTTGCCACTTAGGGGTGAGCGACACATTGCCCGAGAACATCAGCGAGTTATTAGAAATCATACTTTCGCGCGCTTGATTGCTGTAAGTGAGCGAGTGCGCAAGCGTTAAATCCCAAGGGATAGTGGCTTGATAGAACTTTTGCTTTTCGTCTCCGTCTTTCTCCTCTTTCTTATCGCCAATATGCTGCACATCATTTAGCGGCTTAGAAGACCCAAATAGGTCGTCAGTACGTCCGCCCGATACATTACCGGTACTCTTTTTATCCTTGCCGTTTTTGTCTTTCTTGTCCTTTTTGTCTTTGTTAGAGAAAGAATAGTTAGTAGAAATGTTGGCATTGGTCAGTCTAAAGAGACTACCACCATTGTTGATATTCCACTTTTCCATTTGTCGCCCGTTATTGTCGATAGCGTACGGGTTGAGAGTGGCACCAAAATTAACCCCTAACTTGCCGTTGAACAGAGCTGTACCTCCTGTAACGTTCACCGGACTGAATTGCTTGGTTATCACGTTGTAGTTAGAGCTGAAGTTGAGGCTGTTTAGCAGCATAACCTTTCGTGGAGCTGTTTCGGCACTGTCTTTTTGCTTCATCTTAGCCTCGAAAGTGTTAGCAAGCGAAAAGCCTATTGACTGCGATTCGTGTAGCCCTGGGGTGCCATAGATACCCCCCTCGAAGCGCGAGTATTGCATACGATTGCCATAAGCATCGGATATGTAATAATCATAATACTGGTCGAATGATGGAGTGTAGCCATAGCTTACAGAAGGGCGCATCACGTGACGAATAGCTTGTATGGCTGACCCTTTTTTGAAGCGGAAAGTACCATAAATGGTAGTTCCTAAGCTAGCCCCTAAGTTGTACGTCATAAAACGGTCGAAGCCGCTAAGGGTATCGATACCTATCTTGCCAATAGTGCTATTGAAGTTGTTTTTGCGTATGGTTTTGAACTGCCAAGTTTCGTTAATAGATGAGTTGAGCCCTAAGGTGATGTATTTCATCAGTTTAGCAGTGGTGCTAATCGGGATAGAATGTTGCACCCCATTGCGCGCCTCGTTGAACATTTTCTTTGAAAAGAAAAGGCTGTCGTAGGTAGCAAAACGGTTGTCAGCCTGCATACTATACTGTAAGTTCAAACTCTTGATAAGTCCTTTTTTGGTTTCGCCCTCTTTGGCAAAAGGGTAAATACGCTCTACACTTCCGCGCAGTGAAGGCAGGGTCATATCTATACTTTTGGTGTTCGTATTCTGAGAGTGCGATGCCGATACTGACAAGTTCACCGAAGGCGATGAGGGGAAAGTCTTAGAGTATGACACTGACGACATCATCGTGTTATTCAGGAAGTTAGAGGTATTGACTTGGTTGTATGACTCTTGGTAATACCTACTGTTGCTCGATAGGTTTACAGAGGCTGAAAAGTTAGAGTTAGGATTTGCCTTGCTGTCCTTGCTGTGCGTCCACTGTATGCTGTACATCTGGCTGCCCGAATAGTCAGGTAAGCCCCTCATACTGTAGATGTTATTCTCATAAGTAAGGTTGAAACTACCTGTGTATCTGTAGCGCTTCACGTAGGCAGATTGGGCACGCAGTCCGTAGCTGCCATTAGTGTAATAATCGGCTGTGAGGGCAAGGTCGAAATTATTGCTAACTACAAAGTAATAGCCTATGTTCTGAAGGAAATAACCGCGGTTATTTACCTCGCCAAAGGTAGGAAAGATAAGCCCTGAAGAGCGCCCCGATACCATAGGGTAATAAGCAAACGGAATGGCGATAGGGGTAGGGATATCGACAATGTACATATTGCTAAAACCTGCGATAATCTTCTTTTTAGGCACGAACTTAGCTTTGTATACTTTGATGTAATAATCGGGGTCGTCGAGGTCTTCGGCTGTAGTAATGATGGCGTTGCGCATAAAGTAAGTAGAGTCGTTCTCTTTCTTGATGATTTCGCCCTTTACATTGTTCTCGTCCTGCTTAGTGTAGGCATTGCGAATAATCGCCTTTTGGTTGCGATAGTTGAAGCGGATAGAGTCAGGCTCAATAACATCATTCCCTTGCTTGAATACAGGGTGCTGGCTGTACTCGCCAAGACTGTCTTTTAGTCGCCCCGCATATACTTCACCTTTTTGGAAGTTGATAACATCTATCCCCGCAGTAATATCAATATCAGTATATTGCACATTGGTTTCGTTGTGCAAGATGATTTCGTGAGTAGCTTTGTTGAAGACGATACTATCTTTAGCCTTGTATTTTACCACATCTTCTAAAGCCCCTTTAGGTTTTTTGATAGTGTCTTTTTTCTTGAGGGTATCGACCTTAGCTTTAGGCTTTTGAGGTTTGGGTCGCCTGCCGCGCAGTTGGACAGGCAACTTAGGAGTTAAGCTATCTTTTTTGAGAGTGTCGGCTATAGAAAAAGGATATTCATACTGAAAACCGCCCTTTCTAAAGGCAAAAGTTTCAGCGTACCAAAAGCAAGAAGTAATTACTAATAAGCTAATAATGAATGTTATGGTGCGTTTATACTGTTGCAAAGTCTTTTCTGATTTGATGTATTTTGAGGGCTCAAAAGTACGACTTTTTTTTGAATTGAGAGTTATTTTTGGGGATTTTTTGAATGACAAGCAGGGAAGACTGGGAGGTATAGGAGGGCTGAGAGGACTGGGAGTAGGATATTTTTATGGGTTAGGGTGGTTTAATAGACGTTTATTTTTCGGTAAACCTTCGCTTATCTTTCGGTGTTCGTATAGTGTAAGTATATCTGAAGTAAAAGGAAGGGCTAAAAGAAATATTTTCTGCTGTGGTCATTTGTTATTTGATAATTATTTACTATCTTTGCAAAAATAAATTAACTAATATGAGTGCTATTGTAGCAATAGTGGGGCGCCCTAATGTAGGTAAGTCGACCTTTTTTAATCGTTTGATAAAACGCCGTGAGGCGATAGTTGATGCCGTAAGCGGCGTAACCCGTGACCGCCATTATGGCAAAACGGATTGGAATGGTGTGGAGTTTTCGGTTATCGATACAGGAGGGTATTTGGCCGGTGGCGATGATACTTTTCAGAAAGAAATTGATAAACAGGTAAATCTGGCTATTGACGAAGCTGATGCCATCATCTTTATGGTGAATGTAGAAGACGGTTTGACCGGTATGGACGAATCGGTAGCTGCCCTATTGCGCAAAAGTAAAAAGCCTGTGTTTGTGGTAGTTAATAAGGTGGATAGCAATAACCGCCGCGATGATGCCCACGAGTTTTACGCCTTAGGCTTTGAGCATTTGTTTTCTATATCAAGCATTAATGGTAGTGGTACGGGCGACTTGTTAGACGAGCTAGTGAAAAGCCTACCTGAAAAAGAACAGAAAGAGGAAGAAAATTTGCCACGCTTTGCTGTAGTGGGGAGACCTAACGCAGGAAAATCGTCGTTTATTAATGCTCTTATAGGGGAAGACCGCTATATAGTAACTGATATAGCAGGGACTACTCGCGATGCTATTGATACGAGATACAACCGCTTTGGTTTTGAGTTCAACTTGGTTGATACGGCTGGTATTCGCCGTAAATCGAAGGTTAAAGAAGACCTTGAGTTTTACTCAGTGATGCGCTCTATTCGCGCTATTGAGCATTCTGATGTTTGTATACTGATGCTTGATGCGACACGCGGCTTTGAAAGTCAAGATGCTAATATCTTTTGGCTTGCCCAACGCAACCGCAAAGGTATAGTGATATTAGTTAATAAATGGGATTTGGTAGAGAAAGAAAATAATACGGCTAAGGCTTACGAGGCTGCGATACGCAAAGAGATAGAACCTTTTACTGATGTGCCTATTATCTTTGTGTCAGCCCTTAATAAACAGCGTATTTACAAGGCGATAGAGACGGCTGTAGAGGTGTATAACAACCGCACTAAGCGCATTCCTACCCGTCAGCTTAACGAGGTGATGCTGCCAATAATAGAGAACTATCCGCCACCAGCTATCAAAGGTAAATATGTGAAGATAAAGTTCTGTACCCAATTGCCTACACCGATGCCGCAGTTTGCTTTTTTTGCTAATCTGCCGCAGTACGTAAAAGACCCTTATAGGCGTTTTATTGAGAATAAACTCCGTGAAAACTTTGATTTTAAAGGAGTTCCTATTGATGTGTATTTCAGACAGAAGTAATGAATCATCTTTTAGAAGATAATAAGCTAAAAATAGATGCTTTGTGCCAAAACCACAAGGTAAAGACCTTATATGCTTTTGGTTCGGTACTTACCCCAAAGTTTAATGAAAATAGCGATATAGATTTGATAGTGGATTTTAAACAGCAAGATGTATCGGAATACGCGGCTAACTATTTCAATTTAAAATTTGCTTTACAAGCTATTTTTAACCGAGAGATTGATTTATTAGAGGAAAAAGCGGTTAAAAATCCTTATTTTTTAGCGCATATTAATTCAAAAAAACGACTTATTTATGCAGATTGAAGTAAAGGTTTGGTTATATGATGTGCTTAATGCTATTGTTGAGATAGAAAGTTATTTTGAAGAACATACTACTTTTGAAGAGTTTAAAAGTGATTTGAAAACCAAAAGAGCGGTAGAAAGAAATATTGAGATAATAGGAGAAGCTATGAATCGTATTTTGAAGAAAGATAGTGAGATTCAGATAACACAAGCACGTCAGATAGTAGATGTTCGCAATAGAATTATACACGGTTATGATACTGTTTCTGATGAAATTATTTGGGCAATAGTATGGCAGTATATACCAGTACTTCAAAAAGAAGTCTCTAACTTATTAGAAGAGTGAAATGTTCTTTAGAAGAATAAAAAAGTTTTTGTATGAAACAAGAAATACCCGCAGCGGCTTTAAACGAAATATTTTATAATGCGATGCAGAGAGCACGGCGCGAAAACCGTGCTTTAGGGCTTAGCAATATCACGGTAATAGACGGTGAATTGGTAGAAGAAAAACCCGATGGTACCCTTGTGCCTTTAGGACAAAAAGCCCAGTTTGGGACTATAAAGGTTAAAAAAGGTGTTTATAAATTAAAAAAAGCGATATGAAACGCTTTCGTATGTTTGCTGGGCCTAACGGTTCGGGGAAATCTACTCTTATAGAAGATGTGAAGAAACATTATAACGTAGGCTATTTTATAAATGCTGATGTTATTGAAAAACAACTGAAAACGCAGGGGTTTATCAATTGCGAAGAGTATATACCTATCCCTATTACACAATACGATTGGGAAAATTTTCAGCTAAATGCTGAAAATAAACAAATTGATAAGCAGAAGTTTTACGCTATTAGTATTACTGATAATGTTTTGGTATCGAATGCTGTGGTGGATAGCTATATAGCTGCGTCTATCGCTAACTTTTTTAGAGAGATATTGCTGCGTGCAGAAAGTACATTTTCGTTTGAAACGGTAATGTCGCACCCATCAAAAGTTGAGTTTCTAAAGAAAGCAAAGGCACAAGGCTTTAAAACGTATTTGTATTTTGTTAGTACGCGCGACCCCAAAATCAATATAGAGCGCATTGGTTTGAGAGTGACGAAAGGAGGGCATAATGTATTGGAAAAGAAGGTGATAGACCGTTATTATAGGTCTATGGAATTGCTCTATGACGCTTTTATGATAGTTGATAGAGCTTTTGTGTTTGATACTACTTTTTCTGATCATTGCTCTTTATTAATAGAGAAGAAATCTAATACAATGGAAATATTAGAAGATAGTATACCAGAATGGGTACAGCACTATCTTTTAGAAAAAACAGAAAGAATTATATAAGATAAAGCTTATAAAAGTGAAAAAAAATATAGCAATAATAATGGGGGGCTACTCTGATGAAGCTCCTGTTTCTTTAAAAAGTGCAAGGGTGGTAGCTAATCACCTTAATAAAGAAAAGTACACACCTTACTTAGTGCGTATCGATAGAGATAAATGGGTGTATGTAGATGAGCAAAATGCTGAATACCCTATCAACCGCAATGACTTTTCAGTAGTAATAAACGGGAAAAAGATTACTTTTGATGCGGTGTTTAACGCTATTCACGGTACACCGGGGGAAGATGGTTATCTACAAGCGTATTTTAATCTGATAGGCTTGCCCTTAACAGGCTGTAGTATGTACGCTTCGGCATTGACCTTTAACAAACGCGATATGCTATCGGTGCTAAAACCTTTTGGTATTCTTTCAGCTCCGTCGTATTATCTGAATAAAGGGGAAAACTATAGCACTGCCAATATAGTAGCTAAAGTAGGATTGCCTTGCTTTGTGAAACCTAATAAGGCGGGTAGTAGCTTAGGCGCTAGCAAAGTAAATGAAGAAGCTGCCCTAAAAGAGGCTATTGATAAAGCTTTTGCGGTAGATGATGAGATACTTATAGAAAGTTTCTTGAAAGGAACTGAGATTTCTATTGGTGTGATTAAGTATCGCGGAGCTATAAAGGTGTTGCCAATGACTGAAATAGTGTCAGAAAATGATTTTTTTGACTATGACGCTAAGTATAATGGCAAATCGCAAGAGATAACCCCTGCACGTATTTCGGAAGAGATGACGGCTAAAATTAACGCTTTGGCAGAGCGCGTGTACCGACTGTTGAAAATGGAAGGTTTTAGTAGAAGTGAATTCATTATAGTAGGGGATACCCCTTATTTGTTAGAGATGAATACGACTCCAGGTCTTTCGGAAGCGAGTTTACTGCCACAGCAAGCCAAAGTAGCAGGGATTAGCTTGGCTGACTTATTTGAAAGCGAAATAGAACGAGTACTTAACAAAAACAATTAACCATTGAAAAGAGCTTTATTTCCGGGGTCTTTTGACCCTATTACGTTAGGACATTTTGATATTATACGCCGCGCTTTGGCTCTATTTGACGAAATAGTAGTAGCTATAGGTGTAAATGGTGATAAGAATTATATGTTTACCGTTGAACAGCGCAAAGAATTTATAGAAAAAGCCTTTGCCGATGAACCCAAAGTGAAGGTAAGTACTTATCAGGGACTAACGGTTGATTATTGCAGAGAAATTGATGCCCAATTTATCTTAAGAGGGCTTCGCAACCCTGCCGACTTTGAGTTTGAGAAAGCTATTGCACATACTAACCGCACCCTATCTAAGATAGAAACTGTCTTTTTGCTTACGGCAGCACGCACTTCTTTTATATCATCGTCTATTGTACGCGATGTAATTCGCAATAACGGTGATTATACGGTGTTAGTGCCCGAGAGCGTAAGAGTATAAAATGAAAAAAAGAAAACTTAAAAAATAAAAAATATGTGTGGAATCGTAGGTTATTTAGGCAAACGTGCCGCTTTCCCCATCGTGATTGATGGGCTTAGACGTTTAGAATATCGAGGCTATGACAGTGCTGGCTTTATACTAAACGCCACAACTTTTCATACTGAGAAAACCAAAGGTAAAGTATCTGACTTGGTAGCTAAAGCTGGAGCTGATGTGCCTGCTTATGGCAGCGGTATGGGGCATACGCGTTGGGCTACCCACGGAGTGCCTAATGATGTTAATTCGCATCCTCATCTGTCTAATTCGGGCAAGATAGCTATCGTGCATAACGGTATTATTGAGAACTATGCGAGTATTAAGCAAAACCTCATCAAAGAAGGATTTACCTTTCATTCTGACACCGATACTGAGGTATTAGTGAATTTTATAGAATATTTCAAACAAAAAGAACAAACAGACTTAGCTACAGCGGTACGCTACGCCCTCAATGAGGTAGTAGGAGCCTTTGCTATTGCCGTGATGGAAGAAGGTAATCCGCAAGAGATAGTAGTGGCACGCTTAGGGAGTCCGCTGGTAATCGGTGTAGGTACTGATGAGTTTTTTATTGCTTCGGATGCTTCACCATTTATTGAATACACCCAAAATGCTGTGTATTTAGAAGATGGCGAAATGGCCACTATTCGCCTAAACGAGCCTTTAAAAGTGATTAAAATAGGTAGTAATGAGGCTGTGAGTCCTTTTGTACAACAGCTGAAGTTAAACCTTGATGCTATAGAAAAAGGAGGTTATGACCACTTTATGCTCAAAGAAATTTACGAGCAACCTAAGTCTATACAAGATACAATGAGAGGTAGGTTGTTGCCTGACCATACTACCAAGCTCTCAGGAATTGAAGCGCATTTGGAAAGCTTTCTCAATGCTAAACGCATCATTATTGTGGCTTGTGGTACCTCGTGGCACGCTGGGCTGGTAGGAGAGTATCTCTTAGAAGAGTACGCACGCATTCCTGTAGAAGTAGAGTACGCTTCGGAGTTCCGCTACCGCAATCCGATTATCAATAAAGATGATATCGTTATTGCTATTTCGCAGTCAGGAGAGACCGCTGATACTTTGGCAGCCCTTAAATTAGCAAAAGAAAAAGGCGCTTTTATCTATGGAATTTGCAATGTGGTAGGCTCTTCGATAGCTCGTATTACGGATTCGGGTACTTATACCCACGCGGGTCCTGAAATAGGGGTGGCTTCGACCAAAGCCTTTACTACACAGCTTACAGTGCTTACCCTTATCGCTTTGCATTTAGGACATAAGAAAGGTACTATTTCTGACGAGACATATCAGCGTTTATGCGAAGATTTGGGCAAAATTCCTTCACTTTTGGAGATTACCCTTAATAAAGTGCACGATAATGTGAAAGCAATAGCAGAAAACTATAAAAACGCTACTAATTGTTTGTATTTAGGACGTGGTTTTAACTTCCCAACGGCTTTAGAAGGGGCATTGAAGCTGAAAGAAATATCGTATATTCACGCTGAAGGTTATCCTGCAGCAGAGATGAAGCACGGGCCTATAGCCCTTATTGATGAGAATATGCCTGTAATATTTATTGCGCCCAACAAAGGGCATTATGATAAGGTAGTATCTAACGCTCAGGAGATTAAGGCACGAAAAGGCAAAATTATAGCCGTAGTTACAGAAGGAGATACCCAAATGGCAGGTCTGGCTAACCACGTGATTGAAATACCTGAAATTAGTGAGGCTCTTACGCCAATCTTGGCATCTGTGCCTTTGCAATTGCTCTCTTATTACATCGCTATTAAGCGCGGTTGCAATGTAGATCAGCCTCGCAATTTAGCTAAATCGGTAACTGTTGAATAGAGATAATGTGTTAATTTTTTAAATAGGAATGAGTCAGTTTGCGCAAAAGAAGTGAATTGACTCATTGTAAGTTCCAGTAGTAAGTGCAATTTTTTAGGAGATCTTTAGAGTAAATTTTTG
>ERZ772979.554-NODE-554-length-25228-cov-6.725460_pt1 | contig 25228 bp, 21 predicted proteins | sample MGYA00511130_ERZ772979 | MGnify/ENA primary metagenome ERZ772979 (study PRJEB29015, sample SAMEA2738103) | human oral metagenome | biome: human oral; feature: human-associated habitat; material: saliva | place: China | collected 2186 ... | reverse complement strand
ACTAAATCCTTTTGATAATCACCTTGATACAATTCCAATATAACCATCGATAACCCTCCTAGCTTGTTGTTTCAAGTATGCTCTCCAAATCACGCTTTTCCACACTCATGTATTCGACTTCTTTTGTTCCTTCATTGTAAAGATAGCATCTAAAAATCAATTGATTTCCTGTCGGAAACAGCGTGTCTATCCCAGAGTAGTCTCCTTGGCATATATCTATTACCATTTCATCAATGAACTCTAATGTCTCTAAATGAAACACGAACCATCTTTCTTCCGTTGTAGAGAATACACCATAAGAATTGTTAATCTTCCAAACGTTTGATAACTCGTCCTGTTCAAATACTGGAAATCGTTGGCTAGACTTTATTTGAAAATCATGATTCGATATCTTATAAAATTCCGTCGTGTAAAAATTTACCAACAATGAACTATCCTCGTCAATCGTAAAAACACACGCCAAATTCCGTGGAAATTTATGTCTCACACTTAGTTCATGATTCAAAAATTCAAAGCAAAAGTCCTGTGAGCCGTCCTGTCCCGCTGTTAATGAAACAATGATTTTACTATCAGAGAAACTCTTAAAAGTCACCTCAGAATCAAAAAAGCTATCTTCCAAATCTAAATAGTAACTTTGAAAATTCTGTTCATCTCTCACTTCAATCCGAATTTCATGGCTACTTTTTCGATAAGCAAACCAAGTTAAGTTATTTTTCTGAGATTGATGGCTGCCGATTAAAGTGCCTACATTGGTATCTATATTTTCAAAACTCTTATAGGATTGTTTATGATTGTTAATTAAACAATTTTCATTCACTTTTTTAAAACGGCTAAGTTGAATCACTCGGTTCACCTCCATCTGGTCTCGGAAATTTAACTATTATCGAGCAACAGCCTTTTTTCTATAAATTCAGCCGACTTCCTTTTCCCATCGTCTAAGCACATCTTTCAAAGGCTCATCGAGATAGCTATAAGCCTTGTCTTTGATCCACTCAGGAATTCCATAGGCTGCCTCTGCGATACTTCCTGTGATTGCAGCAAGAGTGTCGCTGTCTCCACCAAGAGAAATCGCATTTCGAATCGCATCTTCAAAATCTGTACTCTCCAGAAAAGCAACGATAGCTTGAGGAACGGTATCCTGACACGTTTCATTGAAACGGTACGTAGGACGAATTTCATCTAACGTTTTAGAAAGGTCATATCCATACTCTTTCTCAATATGTTCCTTAACGCGTCTTTTAATCTCCGCAGGGTTCTCGCTACCATCACCGCCAAGGAAATAACGGCACATATAGATTGCATCCGCTGTGGCCATCGCGCCTTTAACTCCTTCTGGATGGTTATGCGTCACCTCTGAAGAAAGTTGCGCAAGACGTTTCACTTCAGACGGCAACTCGCTTGTTGCAGCCTCCATCACCCAAGCACACGGAGAAACGCGCATCGCAGAACCATTTCCAAAACTATTGTAAGGCTCACGGTTGTCGGTCATAAGCCACTGGTTAAATCTGGCACCGTAATCCGCGTTTGGATACATTCTGCCATACTTCTTCATGGCATCAATGAAGTCATCCTTATGTCCGCCATTCATGATTGCTTCCGCCACAGCACAGGTCATCACCGTGTCATCTGTGAAAAAGCAGTCGTCCCTAAACAAGGGGAAATCCTTCGTTTTAATATTGTTCCATTCATAAACCGAACCAACAATATCTCCCACAATTGCTCCTAACATATATATTCCTCCTTATAAAATACCCATTATAAATTTACTTATGAATTAGCTCGCACAAGCAGCGCCACACACTCCACATGCGCAGTCATCGGGAACATATCCACGGGTTGCACGTATTGTGCCTCGTAGCCACGTTCCTTAAAGTGGACAAGGTCGCGAGCAAGCGTTGCTGGGTTACAGCTGACATATACGATGCGCTCAGGTCCTGTTGCGCACGCTGCATCGATAAAGGCAAGGTCGAGTCCTTTACGCGGTGGATCCACCACAATGACTTCCGGCTGGATGCCTTCTTCCTTCCAGCGTGGCATAATTTTCTCAGCCGCCCCCGTTTCAAAGTGCACATTCGTCACACCGTTCAGTTTCGCATTTTCCTTGGCCATCACAATCGCATCATCCACGATTTCCATGGCATAGACTTTCTTGGCATCGCGGGCAAAGGCCAAGCTCATCGTCCCGATACCGCAATACGCATCCACGACCGTCTCGCCGCCCTTCAAGTCCGCAGCGTCGATGGCTTGTTGATAGAGCACTTCGGTTTGCACGGTATTCACTTGGAAGAACGAACGCGCGCTAATCTTGAACGTGAATTCGAACAACTTCTCTTCGTACACATCTTCCCCGAATAGCACCTTCGTCTCACGTCCCATAATGACATTCGTTGGCTTCGGTTGGATGTTTTGCACGATAGACACCACTTCCGGATGCGCCGCTGTAATGTCTCTGACAATCGCTTCTGCTTGTGGCAACACCTTTGTTCTCGTCACGAAAATAATCATCACTTGCTTCGTACGGAGTCCTCGTCGCACGATAATATGCTTCAAGTCACCAGTGTTGTTTACTTCATCATACGCCACCACTGGATACTTTCTTAAAATATCACGCACCGCCACAATCAAGCGGTCGATTTCAGGGTCTTGAATATGGAAGTCTTCAATTGGAATTAAGTCATGTGAGTTCTTCTTGAAGAAACCTGTCGTCAATTGACCGTCTACCGTACGAACTGGAATTTGCGCCTTGTTTCGGTAGCCTAACGCACTCTCCATTCCAAGCGCCCTACGCACTTCAAGTTCTGGCATTTTCGCGATTTTCGTCATCACATTTTTCACTTGTTGCTGCTTAAAGGCCAGCTGGCTCTCGTATGTCATATGTTGCAGCGGCATCGTTCCTACACGTGTTCCAAGGGCGTCTTTCACGTCCACGCGATTCGGGCTCACTTCCAGCCACTCCTCCACACGCGCGTAACCATAGCTTTTTCCAATCTTCATCGTCTTCACACGCACAACTTCTCCTGGAATACTATTTTCGATAAATAGCGGGAATCCATCGACCTTCCCGACCCCAAGTCCTTCATGCGTTAAATCTTCAATCGTCACTGTATAAAATTCATTTTTCTTCATTTCTGTTCCTCCAAAGTTTATCACGTTCATTATACCGTCTTTTAGTGGAAATAAAAAGGCTACTCCAACAAGAGTCAGAGTAGCCGATTCAATTTGTTTAATATCCAAACGGCTTGAGCTGAATATCCACCTCATATCCATTTTTGTGTGCCAATTCGATGAGCGTAGATAATTTCGGATTGATCTTTCCTTTTTCTAATCGTGAAATGTTCGTTCGCTCAATCCCCACTTTCTTCGCATACTCCGCTTTTGATAAACCACTTTCCATACGGAGCTTAATGATTCGAAGAGCAGCTCTGTAGAAAGCTAATTCTCTTGCCAAGTCCTCTTTAAAGTTCGGATAGCGCGATGCTATAATCGAGAATGTTTCTTCTCTTAAGGAACTCACTGCCATTCACTCCTTCCGTAATATCTTCTACTTCAAAGACCAAATACATAACTCCTTCTTCTTCATCGAATCTTCCCCATTTTTCAATCATCTCTGGAGTAACCCCTTCTTCTTCAATCAGTTGTAGAATCGCGGCCGTTTTTACCATTCTCCCATACGGCAATTCCATTAACTCCTCAAAGTTCTCCTTTGTAAATTCACGTTTATACCTCATAAATACACCTCCGTTTGCCTTAAGTGTATCATGTGTGATACGTATCATACATGATACATCTTGCTTTTTTCTTATACTATTTTGCTCAAAAAAATCCTCCAAAAAGCTACACTCTTTGGAGAAAACCTGATTAAATCAATATTTTCAATGTTTTAAACTCGAAGTCCTAGTTGTCTATGGAGCCTTAACTCTCAAAGCACCATCTCTAGAAGAGTTCACATAATTTTGTAGTTGAACTCGTCATCGCAGAAATGGCGTGCGTTTCCCGAAACATCCGCACGACTCGTCTCGAGTCCTTTGCGTTGTTCCGGTCCAACGTTCCATTTCTGAGCGCGATGTCTCGTATCCTTAAAATTACGGAGAATCTTACGGATTTTATAATAGCTGTAACGGGAATAAGCATTAAAAGTGAATTAGCAGGAGTAGTCCTCTTGAGGACGTACTCCTGCTTTGAATCTTTAAAGGTGAGAGACTCGAAGAGGCTCGAACCGGTGCCCCGTTATAGCTTTTATAAAAGAATCCGTAAGGATTCGCAGTAATCCTCCGTCTTTATTTTGCACTAGTTCTTTGCTTTAGGTTTTAAGAAGAAGAAGTTTAAAACTAGTAGCACCACAATCCATAAACCAGGGACGATGAAGCTTTGGGCAGTTAAGGCGAAGTCGTTTTTGGTAAAGAAATCCACGAAATTTCCCATGAAGGTATAGTGTGTCACTTTTGATACCGCATCGCTCAACATTGAGAACATCGGTAAGAACGCAATCCCCATCATTGGAATCACACCATTCACTTGCGCTTTTGCTTGCGTATCTGTTAAAGCACCCACTAATAAGTTGAGTAAAATCACACAGATGGCCACACTCGCAACGATGGCACCATATTCCATCCAACGGCCTGAAAGATCCGCTTTAACAATCATTGGGAAGCTTACAATCGTAATCACTGCTAACACGACTGGGTAGAATAAGATTGAGAGTAAGTATTCTACTGAGTGAATGCCGCTTAAGAAGAGTGTTTTCAAGTTTTTCTTTTCTTTTTCTTCGGCAAGCATAATTGTAATCATTGATCCGACAGATAAGCTAAGCGCTAGCGGAATCATCATGAATAGGATTTGTACGGCTGTTTGTGGGTTGCCGTCTTTGTTCATGAAATGGTCGTATGCCAATAACATTCCGTATGGGAATACGATTTGGAATAACATTGCTCCATTGCTTAAAATCATTTGTGTACGTAGCCAAATTAAGGCGCTAATTCTTTTAATCATTTAATTTCTCTCCTGTCAATTGAATAAAGATGTCTTCTAACGTTGGTTCCATTGAGTGAATGAGCTCCACTCGCGTCATGTCTTGGTCTTTTAACTCTTCAAACGCCATCACTTTTACGCTGTGGTCTGTGAAGGTCACTTTCACTCGTTTTTCTTTGTTATATTTTTGAATAATATCTCGTGGTGTTCCGATTTCTACTAGGTCCCCTTGGTTTAGTAGGGAAATGCGATCACACATCTCTGTGGCTTCGACCATGTCGTGTGTCGTTAGGAAAATCGTTGTTCCCGCTGCTTTTAGTTCTTCCAACAGGCGGTGAATCTTCTTAGAAGTCATTGGGTCTAGCCCACTCGTTGGTTCATCTAGAAAGAGTAACTCTGGTCTGTTTAGCAGTGCTCTTGCTAGAAACATCCGTTGACGCATCCCTGTTGAAAGTTTTTCCGCAATCGTCTTCTTACTTTCTAGTAGCCCCACTTGTTCGAGTACTTCATCGACGCGGCTATTTGGCAATCCGTAAATCTTCGCGTAGACGATTAAGTTCTTCTCAAGGCTTAATTTCTCGTAGTAACCACTTGAATCTCCTACAAGTCCGATACGTGTTAAGTCTTCAGGAGTAAGGTCCTTTGTGTCTTTCCCAAGGAGTTGTGTCGTTCCTTCATCGGCTTTTAGTTGTCCGGTTAGGATATTGATGAGGGTTGTTTTCCCTGCTCCACTCGGTCCTAAGAACCCGAAGATTTCTCCTTTATCGACGTTAAATTGAATTTGGTTTAATGCTGTCTTGTTTCCAAAACGCTTTGTAATTTTTTCTACTGTAATCATGTTTGCCTCCATGTGTTGTTCTTGATGATTCTACTTTAACAAAAACAAAGGTCACTCAGTAGGCCCGTCCGTCACGACTCACCATGACAAAAGTCACGATAGAAGATGTCTCACATCTTAGGAAATTTTCCGTTGTTTTCAGACTATTTCGGAACCCTTTTCATTATTGTTGTAAACGCAATTCTTCCTCTTTACTTTCCTATTTTTTAGAACTATAATGCAAGTAGAGAAAGGGGGTAGCGATTATGAACGTACCTACACTAGCATCACAACGTATCTCTCTAAGGCCCTTTCACGAAACTGACATGGAGATTGTAGAGGCTTTGCTAACGGACCCTCTAGCAACGTCAAATCTTCCATGGGTATCTGCAACGTCTCATTTAAATGCAGAGAACTTTTATACACACCTAATGGACAACGATCCGTACTTTTTTATCATTGAAATGAAGAATTACGACCTGCCAATTGGCTTTATGAAAGTCTCCACAGACCAAAGTCATCTAATGGATTTCGCGCTGCTCGAAGAATATTGGCATCGTGACATTTTAATTGAAGCCTTTCAATTATTACATCCGTACCTTGTTGAGCAGGGCGTCTCAGAGCTCTATTTAAAAGTAGAAAGTACGCACACAGACTCTTGCGACTTCGCCAAACGGATTGGATTTTTATACGAGTACTCCTATGAGGTCAAAGACGGAAGCACGGTCCGACTCTACCACATGATTCTCATTCCCGAAAATGCTCGCTTCAATACCGATATGTGGCAAACTCACTCTGAGCGCTTTATCGAAGCCCTTTAGCATGCAAAAACTCCGACTGGAATCCCAGCCGGAGTTTCTTTTTGTATAGGACACCTTTCCTGTTTGTCTCGGTTCCCTTCTTGAAGAGTTCAAAGCATTTCAAAATATAAAAAAGCACAGATTAGATGATTACGGAGTACCTTACGGGGGCTATAGTAGCAGTAACGTGACTAAGCATTAAAACGAATAAGAGGGCGTAGGATTAAAAATCCGTACGCCCTCTTTGAGGCTTTAAAGGTGAGAGACTCGAAGAGGCTCGAACCGGTGCAACGTTACTGCTACTATGAAAATCCCCGTAGGGACACGAAGTAATCACCTAGTAAAGTTACCTTTTATTTTGTTTGAAATGCTTCGAAGTCGAATGCTTCGCCTTTGATCTTGTCCGGTAAGATGAGCGCGATTAAAATACCGATAATCGCCGGTCCCATCCATCCAAGCGACAACCCTTGTAACGGAAGAATTTCCAACGCTTTTGCGACTCCTTCTAATTTCAACGCTGAAGCTAAACTTGAAACCGTTGAAATAATCGTTGTCAACGCCACTGTTAGTTGCATTCCTCTCTTAGAGAACGCCACTTTCTTATTCACTAATACGAAGAACGCAATCACAACTGTAATTGGATATAAAATCATCAACACTGGAAGTGAGAACTTGATAATAGTTTGTAGTCCAAGTGTCGCTACTCCAAATCCGATTAAGGTAAATACAGTCGCATACACTTTATAAGAGAAGCGAGGGAATGTTTCTTCGAAGAACTCCCCTACAGATACGATTAACCCTACCGTTGTTGTTAAGCAGGTAATGATTACCATCACCGCTAAGAAGGCTTGCCCGAATGTACCAAATAACTCGCGTGAAGCCATTGTTAACACGTATGATCCAACGTTTAGATCTGCATCTTTTGCTAATGCACTTGCCACGTTGAAATGATTTCCAAGGAATGCAAGTCCGATATACAATACGCTGAATCCAATCGCAGTTACAACACCAACGCTCATGATTGTTTTCTCGTACTCTTTCTTAGAGCTGAAATGGAACTCTTTTAACGTGTTCACAGCAACAACTGAGAAGGCTACCGCTGCTAACGCGTCTAGTGTGTTATATCCTTCGATAAATCCATTTCCGAAAGCTTTTGCTGCTGTCAAATCTGCTTGTCCAGCTAACTCAGGTGCTGTTTGTCCGAATTTGAACGCTCCAACGACTACTAAGATTAAGATTAATCCAGCGAAGATTGGCGTTAAGATTTTACCGATGCTTGATAATAGCGATGAACGGTTATACGCCAAGTAGAAGGCTACCGCGAAGTAAATCGCTGCGTAAATAATAAGTCCTGATTTTGAATCAGGTAGAAACGGTGCTACCCCGATGTTATACGATACCGTTGCTGTACGCGGAATCGCAAAGAACGGTCCAATTGCCAAATATAATGCAATTAAATATGCCAATGAGAAAATCGGATGAATCTTTTCGTCCAACTCTTTCTTGAACCCACCATTAATGACCGTTCCGATTAAAAGGGTTCCAATCGCAAGACCTACCCCAGAAACGATAAATCCGATAACTGCTGGCCACAATTGATCAGCTGATTGATATCCTAATGTTGGTGGGAAAATGAGGTTCCCTGCTCCAAAGAAAAATCCAAAGAGTAGTAACCCTGTTAATAAACCTTTTTTCATATAGTTAACTCCTTTAAAATAGACAACCCTTCAAATGCCTATCTTCGCATTCGAAGGGTCGCTTTTCTGTTTTTATTTAATTAAGCTACGGTTGACCCGTTTGGCATTCCTTCTGGTGCAAACACCACTTGTAGGACGCCATCTTTTTCAGCCGAAAGAATCATTCCTTGGCTGATTTGTCCGCGCATTTTACGTGGTTTCAAGTTCGCAACGATGACGACTTTCTTTCCAACGAAAATGCTTGGATCTGGATACCATTCTGCGATACCAGAAAGGATTTGACGGTGACCGCCAGCATCTCCAGCGTCTAAGCGGAATTGAAGCAATTTGTCTGCGCCTTCCACTGGTCCGCATTCGATAACTTCTGCAACTTTCAATTCAATCTTATCGAAGTCATCATATTTGATGCTTTCTTTTTCGCTTGATAGTTCCACTTCTTCTGGATTCCAGTCCGTGTTTTCTTCTTCAGCTGGTGCTCCACCCATTTTTGCTTGGATGTAAGCTACTTCTTCTTCAACGTCTAAACGTGGGAAGATTGGTTGTCCTTTTTCAACTACTTTTGTGCCTTCAGGAATCACGCCGAATGTGTGTAATGAAGGATAATCCATTAACGAACTATCTGTAATTCCTAATTGTGCCAAGATTTCTCCTGGAGTTTCCGTTAAGAATGGTTGTAAAGCAACAGCAATGATACGTAAGCTTTCTGCTAAGTAGTTCATTGTACGTGCTAATTCTTCTTGACGCGCTTCGTCTTTCACGGCTGCCCATGGAGTTGTTTCGTCGATATATTTATTCGTACGAGAAACGAATTTCCAGATTGCAGCAAGAGCCACTGAGAATTGCATTTGTTCCATGGCTTCTTCCACTTCCACGATCATCGCTTTAGAAGCATCGACTAATTCTTGGTCAAACGTTGAAACCGGTGCAGTGTGTGCAGGAATAGTTCCATCGAAGTACTTATTAATCATCGCAACAGTACGGTTTAATAAGTTTCCTAAGTCGTTGGCCAAGTCATAGTTAATACGTTCTACGAATGATTCTGGAGTGAAAATTCCGTCAGAACCGAATGGCACTTCACGTAATAAGTAGTAACGAAGTGCATCTAAGCCGTAACGCTCGATTAATGTGTTAGGGTCTACGACGTTCCCTTTTGATTTAGACATTTTACCGTCTTTCATCAATAACCAGCCGTGTGCGAAGATTTTCTTCGGTAATGGTAAATCTAATGCCATTAACATAATTGGCCAGTAAATCGTGTGGAAACGAACGATTTCTTTTCCGATAAAATGCACATCTGCAGGCCAGTAGCGGTTGAATAATGTTTCATCGTCACTACCATATCCTAGCGCTGTAATATAGTTCGATAACGCATCAATCCATACGTAAACCACGTGTTTTGGATCGTTTGGCACTGGAATTCCCCAGTCAAATGATGTACGTGAAACGGCTAAGTCTTCTAAGCCTGGTTTGATGAAGTTATTAATCATCTCATTTTTACGTGATTCTGGTTGAATGAAATCTGGGTGTTCTTCGTAGTATTGCAATAAGCGGTCTGCGTATTTACTCATTCTGAAGAAGTAAGATTCTTCTTTAACGAGTTCTACTTCGTGTCCACTTGGCGCAACTCCACCAATCATATTCCCTTCGGCATCGCGGTATACTTCGACTAATTGAGACTCAGTGAAGTACTCTTCGTCTGATACTGAATACCAACCTTCGTATTCACCAAGGTAAATATCGCCATTGTCCACTAATTTTTGGAAAATCTTTTGGACCGATTTTATATGGCGTGGTTGTGTTGTACGAATGAAGTCATCGTAAGAGATGTCTAGCTTTTTCCAAAGGTCTTGAATGCCGAAAATAATTTTATCGACGAATTCAATTTCAGAAACGCCTGCTTCTTTCGCTTTTTCTTGGATTTTTTGTCCGTGTTCGTCAGTTCCTGTTAAGAAATAAGTGTCAAAACCTTGTAGTTTTTTATAGCGAATCATTGCATCGCTGGCTACGGTTGTATAGGCATGACCAATGTGTAAGTTGCCACTTGGATAGTAAATCGGTGTGGTTAAGTAAAATGTTTTCTTGTCTTCAGCCATGTTGGGCTAAGCCTCCTTGAAATTGTTTAAAGATAGGCATAGTATACCATACCTACGCAAAAAATACGAGAAGTGAAAACTAAATGAAAACATTGTGGAGGGTGTGAAATTGTGCTGAGATTCAGTTTTGGCTTTCTGGAGTTTGGTTAGTGCTGATGATTTCTTAGAATCCTTGCGGATTCTTTTTATAATCGCTGTTACGGGGCACCGGTGCAAGCCTGTAGTCTTGCACCTTCGAAGCTTCAAACGCGGAGTACGGGACACGTCCCTACTCCGCCTAATTCACATTCGATGCAATCCCCCGTTACTGCGATTATAAAATCCGCAAGTTTCTTCGAAATCATCTATGTAGAAACCCAACTGAATTGAGTTTATTATTACCGCTCCACAATGTTTTTGGGTTTGCTTCTTGTATTTTTTTCGTGCATGGATACTTTGAACAATTTCAGGAGGTGGGCCCGCTGGAGACAAGGAAACTTTAAGGGAGAATAAGAAAAAGAGAAGGCGGGGAGGCCTTCTCTTTGAATGGAGATAACGGAGTTTATTTCTTCTTACGATTGAGGATAGCGTTTAATATAACCGCTAGAAGGCTGGCCATGACGATACCGTTTGAGAAGAACATTTTCAATTCTGTTGGGAAACTATTAAAGAGATTGCTATTGTTAAAGCCCACGCCGACCGCAATCGAAACTGCAGCGATAAGGAAATTATGCTCGTTATTAGCAAAATCCACTTTCGCCAACATTTGCATTCCTTGAAGCGCTACGAAACCAAACAGTACAATCATCGCTCCACCGATAACAGGATCTGGAATAATTTGTGCCAACGCGCCGAATTTTGGAAGTAAACCTAACAACACTAGGAAGCCAGCTGCGTAGTAAATTGGAAGTCTTGTCTTAATTCCTGACATTTTTACTAAACCAACGTTTTGAGAGAAGCCTGTATATGGGAATGTATTAAAAATCCCACCAAGCAAAACAGCAATCCCTTCCGCGCGGTATCCGTTACGAAGACGTGTTTCATCGATTGGATCATTTGTAATATCAGAAAGTGCTAAGTACACCCCAGTAGACTCTACCATTGAAACCATCGCAATGATACACATCATGAGGATGGAAGTCACCTCAAAAGTTGGAGCTCCAAAATAGAATGCAGTTGGAACATGTAAAAGCGGCGCTGCGCCAACAGGAGCAAAACTCACTACTCCTATCATCGTCGCAAGTACAGTTCCCACAATCAACCCAATTAAAATCGAAATTGACTTTATGAAGCCTTTTGCAAAGATATTGACTAGTAAAATAATGAGAACCGTAATGAGTGATAAGGCTAAACTTTGTGGAGTTGGATCAGAAGTATTTCCTCCCATATTTAGGATAGCCACCGGAATGAGTGATAATCCAATGGTTGTAATGACAGACCCAGTAACGATGGCTGGGAAGAATCGTGCTAGTTTGGAGAAAACACCAGAAATCAGAACGACGAAAATCCCCGATACGATAAGAGCTCCAAACATCGCTCCACTACCGTGACTTTGCCCGATAATCGATAATGGCGCCACCGATTGAAAGGCAACCCCTAACACGACCGGAAGCCCTACTCCAAAATATTTGTTCAATTGGAGTTGTAAAAAAGTGGCAATCCCGCACATGAAAATATCTGTTGAAACTAAGTACGTTAATTGTTCGCTGTTATATCCGAGAGCTTTCCCAATCATCATCGGTACAAGGATTGAACCAGAGTACATGGCTAATAAATGTTGGAGCCCAAGCACCATCGCTTTTGAGTGTTTTTCTTGTTGTTGCATTATAAGTCTGCCTCCTTAAATACGACCTGTCCATTTTCAAAACGTTCTAAGCGTGCTAGTGAAAAGACTGGAATGCCTGTTTCTTCTAGGAGCCCCCGTCCATCTTGGAATGATTTTTCAATAACGATTCCGACGGCTTCCACTTTAGCGCCGGCTTGTTCCACAATCTCGATGAGTCCTTTTGCCGCTTGTCCATTCGCTAAGAAATCGTCGACAATAAGGACTTTATCATTTTCAGAAAGATACTTACTTGCAATAGAGACGGTATTGGAGACTTGCTTTGTAAATGAATAAACTTCCGCAGTGAGGATGCCTTCGTTCATCGTAATGTTCTTTGATTTCTTCGCAAAAATCATCGGAACCCCAAGTGCGTCTGCTGTATAAAGCGCTGGAGCAATTCCAGATGCTTCAATCGTTACAACCTTCGTAATCCCAGCGTCCTTAAACTTGTCCGCAAAGACTTTTCCAATCTCTTTCATCAAGTTCAAATCCACTTGGTGAGTGAGAAAAGAATCCACTTTAAGGATGTTTTCGCCTAAAACATAGCCATCTTTTAGAATACGTTCTTCTAATGTTTTCATAAGTCCTCCTTAAAAATAATCGACAGAAATAAATGCAACTCCAATTCGGTTCAAAAACCGTACATTCTTAAACCATTTGTTAGGATAGTTATGATTTTACTGTTTTTATTTTGAAAAAGCAACTGTTTAACGTGTTGTTTTGTATAATTTTACGAACAATATACACAACTTACATCGTAACGTTCATTTTTAGAGATAAGAGCACAAAAAAACGAGCAGGAAAACCTGCTCGTCTAAAATTTAGGTTTTAATTATTTTTCTTCAGCTTTTTTATTTGTTACAAATACGATTGCACCAATTGTAGCGAAGATTGCTGATAATACCCAGTAAGCGTCACGAATTGAACCAGTGTTTGGTAATTCTGGACTTGGAGTTGTAGTTGTTGTTCCAGGAGTTGGAGCAACCACTGTAGTTGTATTACCTGTTGTAGAACCTTCTGTTGTAGCAGCAGTAGTTGAAGCTGTTGTTGCTTCTGTTGTAGTTGTTGCTACAGTTGTTGAAACTGTTGAAGATTCTGTTGTTGTAGTTGCTGCAGTTGTTGCAGCTGTTGTAGATTCTGTTGTTGTTGTAGCAGCAGTTGTTGCAGCTGTTGTTGACTCTGTTGTCGTTGTAGCTGCAGTTGTTGAAACTGTCGTAGCTTCTGTTGTTGTAGCTGCAGTTGTTGATTCTGTAGTAGATTCAGTTGTTGTAGTCGCTTCAGTAGTTGTTGTAGTTGGTTTGTTTGAAGTATTCACAACTTTGATTACGTTTGAATCATCAATTTTCTCAACTTTTGAAGTATATCCATCAGGAGTGTTTACTTCTTCTACTGAGTACTCAATTGCTTTACCATCTTTAATACCAGGTAATTTTGTGAATTCAGCTTTCCAGTCTGACCCTTTTGTTAATGTTTTAGTCATTCCATCTAATTTTTGACCATTTGCCAATAATTGAACAGTAATGTCTTTACGATCCGCTTCGCTATCGCCAACCCATTCTTTTTGAACTGTAATAGTCTTATCCCCTGTTACCCAGAAATTCAATTCTGTATTGTTCCAGAATGCTGGATCAGTTAATGGTGTTGTAATTTCGTCAGCTTTTAAAGTAGCGTTATTGTCAACGCGGATTGTTGTTTTAGGAATTAATGTTTGATATTCAACGATTAATTCATCGTCTGTAGCTGTTTTGAACACATCACTTACGTCTGATAAGTTCACAGTGAATCCATTACCGTCTGCATCAAATTTAACGTGCTTCCAGAAATCCCAACCTGAAGCAACCACTTGTCCACCTTTTCTTAATGTGAATGATGGTTTCAAGTAAGTTCCCACGAAGAATTCACTTGCTGCATGGTTAGCAGCTGGATTGAATGTAATCTTAGAGTAATCTACCGCTGGAGCTTGAATACGGTCTGTTACCACTGGGTTAGTGATGGCTTTCTTTTGGCCGTCCCCATTGATACGGATGAACCAAGTTGTTAGATAGTAGTCATCTCCAACATTCATCCATGCGTAGTTTTCAGATGCATCTAATTTGAATTGTTTAGATACATAATCACCAGTACGGTTGTATTTATTTAATACTGATTCAAATACGCCAGGTCCATCAGGACGTGTGATCACGACTGATTCAGAACCTACTTTTGAAGTTGCTGTTTTGTTTCCAGGATTTCCTGGTGTGCTATCCCATTCTGCTTTGTATGAGAAACCACCTTTTACGTTTTGGTTCATTGCTTCGATTGCTTTTTTGAAAGTAAAAGTAATCTTTTTGTTTGTCATCGAAATCGTTGCCACTTCAGCACCATTTGCTTGTAGTGATTGTGTTGCGATTTCAATGATGTTGACACCTTCTGGAGCATCGATTGTGAAAGTATCTCCCTCTTTAACAGCTTTACCTGTTAAATCCCAGTCGAAAGAAAATGTTACCTTTTGACCGCTTGTTGTTGCCTTTAAGTTTGAAACAGCTGGCGTTACCGTTGCTGCATTAACAGGTTGCATCAAAGTAAGTCCTAAAATAGCCCATGCAATCATCGCAACGAATGCCACTGTCTTCTTAAAACTAGATTTCATTTTTTCCCTCCATTCCCTTTTCTGGCTCAATGGCCTCATCTTGTTTGAACGCCCAAAAACGTTGTCCCACGTAATTTAATAGTACGTACAAGCCCATTCCAATCACGAGCGCGATATTTCCTTGTAATTTTTCTCCTGCTCCTTGGAAAAGATACAAGGCTATAGGTTTCGCAACACCATACGCTAATAAATAACATACGGTCAAGTTAATCGCGAATCGGATAATGGCTTTTGAACTAGTTTCCTTCACTTCGAATGTGTACTTTTTGTTAAGGAAGTAACTAAGGATTCCTCCACATAAGTAGTTCATCGCTGAAGAAACCCAATAATCCATCTGCAGTATATTAAAGCAGAAAAACATAATAGCCGTTCCGAACAATGTATTTATAATTCCAACGACGATAAATTTTAAGAACGTCTTATCAAATATTTTGAGTAGTTTATTTTTCAAATTGTTTCCTCCAAATTTACCCTCATTGGGTACATTATACACCTGTCTTCACAAAAAAGCACAACTTACGAACAAAAAATTTCATAAGTTGTGCCATTAATTTTCTAACTATTTCCAAAGATTACTCTTCTTCGTCTTCTTCGTCGAAATCTTTGTCTAAATCTTCGTCGTCGATGATAATTAAATCTTCTTCCACGCTTGCTTCGTCTTCTAAGTCTTCATCAGCACCTAGTTCGTTCAAGTCAGAACGGTAAGCATCGATTTCGTCTTCCTCTTCCACATCATCGTCAAGATCCACATCGATATCGTCGTCTAAGTCATCGCTATCAAGGTCTTCGTCATCGATAAGCTCTTCATCTTCTGGATCATCATCGTTGTAATCGATAAGATCATCGCTACCGAACGCGTTAACTTTCTTACGTTTCTTACGAGGTTTCTTCACTTCTTCGTCTTCCATAGATGTTGCAATTTCTTCATCGATAGAATCGATTGGATACCAAGCGCGTAATCCCCAACGGTTATCTCCAAGTGAGATAAAGCTTCCGTCGATATTTAAGTCTGTATAAAAGCGAGCCATACGTGATTCTAACGCTTCGTCGCTTAATTCCATGTATTCTTGAATTTCTACTAATAATTGGTTGAAATCTAAAACTTCATTCTTAGCTTCTAAAATAGCATGCGCTACTTCGACCATTGATAATTCGTTTTTATTAATGCCATCGAGTTTCTTTAATTCCAATGGTTACACTTCCTTTCCGGTTCATCTTAAACAGTATAGCACAGATTCTTCATATTGTGCTACTTTAGAGAGATTTTTTATGCATTTTCCCCTGTTTGTAAATGGAACGTCACAAGCGAGCTTGTAATCAGCTGTCTTTGTTGGAATAACTGATATTCTAAAACTACTAGCACCGTCTCTTCGGCTTCTTCCACGTGTAGTTGTTTTGTCTGAATATCAAAATGCATTTGACGACCAGCACCTAATTCATAAATCCCTTTCGTCGCCTTTGTTTTATTAAACTCCATCTTACTACGCGCATCGCCTTGACGATGAAGTGTCACATGCGGCATTTCGCCTGTTGTATCCACTTCGACTTTCACACGTGTATTTGTTTCATCCTCTACATAACTAAGCACAAAACCAGAGTCCTTGCGAAGACGCGTCGCATCCGCAAGCATACGCTGCTTCATCGTTTCCCCGCCTTGACTTAATACCGTTTCAATCGTTAACTTCACATTCCATCCCCCTCTCGTTTACTTTCCTTCTCCCTTTCTGGATTTTTATCGGGCAAGCAAACTCTGCGCTTTAACCCACTATCCAAAAAGGTTTCTAATTTCCAAGAACTTTTGATGGCGGAGAATTTTTCGGATTCTATAGTAGCAGTAATAGGAATAGCATTAAAACGAATAAGGGGGAGTTAGGAATTTATTTCCTTACTCCCCCTTTGAGGCTTTAAAGGCGAGAGACTTCGGCTCGAGCCGTTGCCCTATTACAGCTACTATGAAGACATCCGAAAAAATTCGTAGCCATCAAACATAATTTATTGTTTTAGTATTTCGCTAACTCTTGTTGTAATAGTTGGTTTACAACGCCAGGGTTTGCTTTCCCTTTTGTTTGCTTCATAATCTGCCCAACTAAGAATCCAACAGCACGGTCTTTACCATTCTTGAAGTCTTCAATAGACTGCGAATTGTTCGCCAACACATCTTGAATAATCGGTAATAACTGAGCTGGATCACTCAATTGAACCATACCGTGTTTTTCAACAACGCCTTTTGCAGTTCCGCCTTCTTCTGCTAATAACAAGAAGACTTTCTTCGCTAATTTCGAACTGATGGTTCCGTCCGCAATTAATTGAATCATTTCTGCTAAGCTTTCTGGCGTTAACTTCAAGTCTTTCAATTCTAATTTCTTGCTGTTCATGTGCGCTGAGATGTCACCCATTAACCAGTTTGACGCTTGTTTAGGGTCAGCACCAGCAGCAACTGTTGCATCGAAGAAATCAGACATTTCTTTTGTTAATGTTAATACCATTGCATCGTATTCTGGTAAGCCAAATTCGCTCACATAACGTTCACGACGTTTGCTTGGCATTTCAGGAATTGACGCACGCACTTCCTCAATCCATTCATTTGAAATATGGAAGTTTGGTAGGTCTGGTTCTGGGAAGTAACGGTAGTCACTTGAACCTTCTTTAACACGCATTAAAATCGTTTGACCAGTCGCATCATCAAAACGACGTGTTTCTTGAAGGATTTCTCCTCCATTACGTAGGACGTTCGCTTGACGAACTTCTTCGAACGCTAACCCTTTACGTACATTGTTAAATGAGTTTAAGTTTTTCAGCTCTGTCTTTGTCCCGAATTTTTCTTGACCATAAGGACGAATTGAAATGTTCGCGTCACAACGCATTGAACCTTCTTCCATCTTCACGTCAGAAACACCTGTAAACATGATGATTTGACGAAGTGCTTCAAGGTACGCATAGGCTTCTTCAGGAGAACGCATATCTGCTTCTGATACGATTTCAATCAGTGGAGTTCCTTGACGGTTTAAGTCCACATAAGAGAATCCGTCTGTTCCGTGCGTATTTTTACCCGCATCTTCTTCAAGGTGAACACGTTCAATACGAATGCGTTTTGTTTGCCCTTCTACTTCGATATCAATCCAGCCATCATGGCCGATTGGGTAATCGAATTGAGAGATTTGGTACGCTTTTGGATTATCAGGGTAGAAATAGTTTTTGCGGTCGAATTTTGTGTCTTGAGAAATGGTACAGTTCAACGCAAGAGCTGCACGCATTCCGAATTCTAACGCACGTTTATTCACGACAGGAAGTACCCCTGGATATCCCCAGTCGATCACGTTTGTATTTGTATTTGGTTCCGCACCGAAATGCGCTGGTGATGGAGAGAACATTTTTGAATCAGTTTTTAATTCAACGTGGCACTCTAAACCAATAATTGTTTCAAAGTTCATGTGATTGTTCCTCCTTATAATTGTGGGCGGCGTAAGTAGTAATCATTTGCTTGTTCAAATGCATACGCTGCTTGGTAAATCGTTTTTTCTTGGAAGTAATTTCCGATTAATTGAATTCCGACTGGTAGGCCTTCGTTTGTGAAGCCAGCAGGAACTGAGATTGCTGGTAGTCCAGCTAAGTTTACAGGAACTGTTAATAAGTCTGCCATGTACATTGCGATTGGGTCGTCACTATGTGCGCCTAATCCAAATGCTGCAGAAGTCGTTACAGGTCCTAAGATTAAATCATAGTTTTCAAATACTTTTGCAAAGTCTTGTTTGATTAATGTACGTACTTGACCAGCTTTCTTGAAGTAAGCATCGTAGTAACCAGAACTTAAGCTGAATGTTCCAAGCATGATACGACGTTTTACTTCCATCCCGAATCCTTCAGAACGGCTCTTCACGTATAAATCTTCTAATGTTTCTGCGTCTGTAGAACGATGACCGTAACGGATTCCGTCAAAACGTTGTAAGTTAGAAGAAGCTTCAGAGGAAGCGATGATATAGTACGCTGGAATACCGTATTTAGAGTGAGGTAGGCTCACTTCTTCAACGATAGCTCCCATTTCGCGGTATTGGTCAGCCGCTTTAAGAACAGCAGCTTGAACCTCTGCGTCCACACCTTCTGCAAAATATTCTTTTGGCAACGCGATACGCATGCCTTTAATGTCGCCTGTTAACCCTTTATGGTAAGCAGGAACTTCTTGCGGCACACTTGTTGAATCGCGGTGGTCATATCCAGAAATCGCGCTTAATACTAAGGCGTTATCTTGAACGGTACGTGTGAATGGTCCGATTTGGTCTAAGCTTGACGCAAAGGCAATCAAACCGTAACGAGAAATACGGCCATATGTTGGTTTCATCCCAACAATCCCTGTGAAACTTGCAGGTTGGCGGATAGAACCACCTGTATCAGAACCTAGAGACGCTAGTACTTCGCCAGAAGCAACTGCTGCGGCAGAACCACCTGAAGATCCACCAGGTACTTTGGTTAAGTCCCAAGGATTTTTTGTTTTCTTGAAGTAAGAAGTTTCAGTTGAACCACCCATGGCAAATTCGTCCATGTTTAATTTACCAACGTTAACCGCACCTTCAGCTTTTAATAATTCCATAACGTGCGCGTCGTAAATTGGGTTGAAGTCTTCTAACATACGGCTTGAAGCAGTTGTTAAAAGGTCGCGAGTCACGATATTGTCTTTAATTCCGATTGGAAGACCTTGAAGAGAAGCTTCTTCTCCGTAGCCTTTTTCGTCAGCAGCGGCAGCTTGTTTTAAGGCTTCTTCTTCATTTAATGTCACGAACGCTTCTACTTTAGGTTCTAAAGCATGGATACGCTCGAATGTTTCTTTTGTTAATTCCACAGAAGTGAATTCTTTATTACGAAGACCTTCGTGAAGCTCGACTAATGTTTTGTTTTCAATAATACTCATGCTTCACCCTCCTCGTTTTCACCCATAATTGCAGGCACTTGAATAAATCCATCTTCGCTTGTTTTCACATTACGCATTAACAAGTCGCGGTCTGTTCCTTTTTCAGCAACGTCTTCACGCATCACATTCACTAATGGATATCCGTGAGTTGTGACAGGCACACCCGTTGTATCTACTTCGTTTAATTGTTCCACCATATCAATGATATCGCTCATTTGTTCTGTAAAATGAAGGATTTCATTGTCGGCAAAAGTTAGCTTTGCAAGTTTGGCAACGTGTCTAACTTCTTTTTCCTCAATGGCCATGTTTTTTCCTCGCTTTCAAAATCAATACTTTTCTATTTTAAAAGGCACTTCTGCCTCCGTCAATGTTAATCAAAGATATGGTAGGTGAAGACTCCTTGTGACATATCTTGCAGTAAGAATGCCTCTACTCCATTAATCGAACTAATGCGAACTTCTACCGGTGTTGTCTTCGGTAAGTATTTATTCGCAACATCTGTTACGTGCTGTGCTAAAGCGATAATTTCTGATTCGCCATAGAATTGCGTCATGATATTCACAACCATCTTCTTAGCCACATTATCTTGATACATCACGCGAGCCGTTACCCCTGAGAGGTTCGGGAAGAAGTTTTGTACTTCTGTTCTGAAGTTTTCAAATGCTGTTGACTCTTCTGTCGCAGATTCGTTCACTAATGGAAGCACAACTACTTTTTGGTTCACGTTTGACCAGTTTGTAATCTCTGTTCCTTCTACTGAAGTTGCTTCAAGAACGTATACCCCACCGCCGATATCATCTTTAGACGTTTGACGGAACACTCCAAATACGATTGGCACAGCCTTCAATGCATCATTTTGACGCAGTCTTGTTAGGATTGTGTTGGCAATCGCTTTGGCTTGTTCGATCATCGCTTCATTTGAGATTTCTGTTTCGGCGTCTTTGCCATCGTTCGTGTAGTAATCCACACTATTCATCGCAATCCCGATACTAATCCCACCTAATTCAAAGTTGTTTTCTGTTTGAATCATGTAGTCTTGTTCGAGGATTTGCGCTAAATAAATTGGCGCACGACCTGTTGGAGACGTATCTCCGTTATCAGCAGGGTTTAACCCGTCTGGATTTTTATCACTCTTACGCGCAATCCATTTTGCAGTTGTTTCCGCATCGATGATTTGGCCTTCTCTGAAGAAGTATTGGTTCGTTGGGAACACGCTTCTTGAAAGGTCAATCAATCCTGTTTCAAAGTTCTTTAAGTTGAACCCTGTGTTTAAGCTTAATGTCGCACCGCGGTTTTGGCTCACTTCGTATTTACCATTTGTGATAAGCGCGCGGTAAAAATTGTTTGATAATTGATTTGTTGTTGATTGTACTACTTTTGTATTGGAATCTTTATTGGTATTCGTGCTAGGTTGATTCGCTCTTGTAACGTCTGCACAGGCAGCAAGCGAAATCACACTGGCTAATCCAAGTAATCCCAATCGTAATTTCTTTCTCATGTGACATCCTTTCTATGCAAGAGAATCGAGAAACTGTTGCTCACTCCAAACTTCGATACCAAGGTCATTGGCCTTCGTTAATTTACTTCCGGCAGAATGACCCGCAATCACCACGTCCGTTTTCTTAGAAACAGAACCAGTCACTTTGGCACCAAGCGATTCGAGTTTTTCTTTTGCATCTTGTCTTGTTAATTGTTCTAAAGTCCCTGTTAATACGACCGTTTTACCGCTAAGGACGTGTCCTGAGGCAGCTGAGTCGTCTTTTGTCACTCCAAGATAGGTCATATTCACGTCACTATCTTGCAATTCTTGAATTAATTCTTGAACAGATGGTTGTTCAAAATAAGTTTTTACACTATAAGCAATAATATCACCTAAACCATCAATTTCCAACAATTGTTCAATGCTTGCTTCTTGCAGAGCCGTCATCGTTTTAAAATGCTGCGCTAATTCTTTCGCCGCCTTGGTTCCGACATGACGGATTCCAAGCCCTGTTAAGAGGCGCTCGAGCGAGTTTTCTTTACTCTTCTCGATGGCTTCTAAGATATTTTCTGCGCTCTTTTGTTGCACTTTGTCTAAAGCAAGCAACTGGTCTAGTGTTAATTTATATAAATCTGCCACATCCATGACAAGCCCTTCTTCAAAAAGTTGCTTGATGACACGTGGCCCAATTCCACTCATATTCATCGCGTTACGAGAAACAAAGTGGCTTAACCCTTCTGTCAATTGAGCAGGGCATTTTGGATTCAAGCAGCGAATCGCTACCTCTTCTTCCAAATGTTCTAATTTTTCATGACAAACCGGACAAGTCGTTGGAAACTCGTAAGGCTTGCTCGTTTCTGGACGTTTCTCTAAAATCACGCGTGTGACTTCTGGGATAATGTCTCCTGCCTTATGAATCACAACCGTGTCTTCGAGGCGAATGTCGCGTTCTTTAATCAAGTCGATATTATGCAAGCTCGCACGGCGTACCGTCGTTCCTGCTAGTTGAACGGGATCCATCACCGCAGTCGGTGTCACCACCCCTGTACGGCCAACCGTCCACTCGATATCGCGGACAACCGTTTGTGCTTCTTCTGCTGGAAATTTATACGCGATTGCCCAACGTGGGGCTTTCACCGTAAAGCCGATTTCTTCTTGGGCGGCAAAGTCATTCACTTTAATCACCATCCCGTCGATTTCGTACGGTAAATCTGGACGTTTTGAAGCAATCGTCTCGATGTAATTCCATACTTCATCAATCGTTTGGCATTTTAAACGCTCTGGATTTGTGACAAAGCCAATCTCTGCCATTTTCTCTAATAGCTCTTCTTGTGTTGAAACATTCAGTTCTTCCACACTTGGACTGCTGTAAAGAAAGACCGATAAGTTTCGCTTCGCTGCAATTTTTGGATCCAGCTGACGAAGACTTCCCGCCGCCGCATTTCTTGGGTTGGCAAAGACTTCGAGTCCTTCTTCTTCACGCGACTCGTTTAATGCCACGAAAGATTTCTTCGGCATATAACATTCCCCGCGCACTTCGATATTCCAAGGTTCTTTTAGAGAAAGCGGCACAGATTTAATCGTACGGACATTCCCCGTTACGTCTTCTCCTGTCGTTCCGTCGCCACGTGTCGCTCCAAGTACAAGCTGCCCGTTTTGATACGTCAACGCGATAGAGAGTCCGTCGATTTTCAATTCACATACATATTCAATCGCACGATTCGTTAATTTACGAAGACGCGCATCGAATTCTTCCAAGTCTTCTTTTGAGAAAGCATTTGAAAGGCTGAGCATTGGGTTCGTGTGCGTCACCTTCTGGAATTGGTCGAGCACTTCTCCACCCACACGTTGCGTAGGTGAATCAGCTGTCACGAATTCCGGATGTTCAACTTCCAGCGCCACTAGTTCATGATAGGCCTTGTCGTACTCTGCATCGGTTGCAGTAGGCTTATCTTCCACATAATACTCATGACTCCAACGATTTAATTGTTCTTTTAGCTCTTCAATTCTTTGTTGAATCGTTGTACTCATCTTCATCCTCTATTCTTCGATTTTTTCGATTGGGGCAAAACTTGCAAGAAGTCGTTTAATCCCCATTCCTGCAAAGGCCACGTCTAACTCTTGACGATCTCCTTCACCTGTAATGCGGACAACGGTTCCTGTTCCCCATTTTTTATGCGACACTTTCATGCCCACAGTCCAGCCATCTGTTGAAGACGTGCTTGATACTTGCGGCTTGTCTGCACGTTGAATACGCGCTGGTGTCGTTTGTTTCTTTTGTAAATAACCACCGCCACTAGACGATTGTTTACTTGAGCGATAGCGGTCAAATAATCCTCCGCCACCTGTTGATGACGTAGACTGAGAGGTGCTACGTGTACCGTAAGATGACGTTTGGCTACGCGTTCCATAAGAAGATTTCGAATCGTTCGTATAGAAACTGCTTGAGTAATACGAATCACTCACCGTTACGCCTTCTTTTTCTAATAAGCTGTCATCAATTTCTTGCATGAATCGTGACTCACGATAGTTTTGTGTCTTCCCGTAAAGAAGTCGTGAGTACGCACGGGTCATAAAGAGTTTCTTCTCGGCACGGGTAATCCCTACATATGCCAAGCGACGTTCCTCTTCTTCGCCATCTTCTTGGAGCGATCGTCCTGATGGGAAAATCCCGTCTTCCATTCCGACAAGGAACACAACTGGGAACTCAAGCCCTTTTGCCGCGTGCAAGGTCATTAAGGTGATTTGAGAAGCGCTCGTATCTTCTTCACTTTCCATATCTGTCACTAGTGACAAGTCTGTTAAGAATTGGACGAGCGGTGATTCTTCGGCCTCTCTATCGAGTCGTTGTTCTTCGAACTCTTTGGCTACAGAAAGAAACTCGCGCATGTTATCGATACGCGCATCGGCTTCCATCGTACGCGCTTGTTCAAGAGCGGTAATATACCCTGATTTTGTCATCACTTCTTCGATCAAGTCTGTTAATGTGACGAACTCTTGCATCTTCGTTAAATCGGCGATGAGTTGTGCAAAATCGGCTAACCCCTTACCTGCTTTTCCAGAAATGCCGTTCAACGGACTTCCGGCTGCTTCTAAAAGCGAGAAGCTATGCATTTCGGCAAAGAGAGCGAGTTTTTCAATACTCTTATCTCCAATACCGCGTTTTGGCGCATTCACCACACGTCTGAAACTAAAGTCATCCGTCGGGTTCACTAAGAGTCGTAAGTAAGCAAGAAGGTCTTTGATTTCCATGCGCTCATAGAAGCGTTGGCCTCCGACCATCTTGAATGGCATATTCGCCTTTAGTAAATCTTCTTCAAGAGTACGTGACTGTGCATTACTTCTGTAAAGCACCGCAAAATCGCTATAGTCATACCCGTCGAAGTTCACCATTTTTTGAATCGTGCTGATAACATAACGAGACTCATCATATCCGGACTGTCCGCAGTAATACGTGATTTTCTCACCGGCTTCATTGTCGGTCCACAATTCTTTTGGCTTACGATTCACATTGTTTTCAATCACTTGGTTGGCTGCTTTTAAGATAGTCTTTGTCGAACGGTAATTTTGTTCAAGGAGGACCACTTTTGCATCCGGATAATCTTGTTCAAATGACAAGATATTTTCCATATCAGCTCCACGCCATCCGTAAATACTTTGGTCGGCATCCCCTACCACACAGATATTTTTGAATTTATCTGCAAGGAGCTTCACCAATAAGTATTGCGCATGGTTGGTATCTTGATACTCATCCACGTGGATATAATGAAATTTTTGTTGGTAGTAATCCAACACATCTTGATGTTCTTGGAATAGTTTAACGGTCAACATGATGAGGTCATCGAAGTCTACCGTCATATTTTTGCGCATTTCTGCTTGATATTCTTTATAACATTTCGCATAAATTTGGCTCACGTAGTCCAAATGGTTCTTCGCAAATGTTTCAGCATCTTCGAAATTATTTTTCGCATTGCTGATGGTTGCTAAAGCTCCACGTGGCTCATAGCGATCCGTGTCGATATTCAGCTTTTGCATAA
>ERZ772979.552-NODE-552-length-25269-cov-2.396446_pt1 | contig 25269 bp, 25 predicted proteins | sample MGYA00511130_ERZ772979 | MGnify/ENA primary metagenome ERZ772979 (study PRJEB29015, sample SAMEA2738103) | human oral metagenome | biome: human oral; feature: human-associated habitat; material: saliva | place: China | collected 2186 ... | reverse complement strand
AGCCCGATGGTTTTAATATATTCTTTTAACCCCTCTAAGCCGAGATCTAAAATAGCTTGTGGGGTATTTGCCACAGGGAATAATTTTGCCGTCGCTTTATTCACGCCTTTATCGGTCGCTTGAGCTGACAAAATCACAGCGATGAGTAATTCGAAAGGCGAATTATACTCTAATTCCGTGGTGGGATGCGGGTTTTGCTCTCGAAGTCGAGTGAGGATTTCAATTCGTTTAGCTTGGTTCATTTTTTCATATCAATTCGGTTTTTAATCGCCAGTAGAATGCCTAATCCAATAAACGCACCTGGCGGAAGAATAAAGAGTAAAAAGCTGCTGTCAGCGTGATAAATATGTAATGTAAGGAATTTGGCACCTTGACCAAATAGGTTTTCAATCCCTTCAAAAAGGGTACCTTGGCCTAAGATTTCACGTAACGCACCTAATACGGTGATACTTAATGCCATACCTAATCCCATCGAAAAACCATCCCAGGCAGCATGAGCTACGCTATTTTTAGAGGCAAAGGCCTCGGCTCGACCGATGACAATACAGTTGGTCACGATTAAAGGAATAAAAATCCCGAGTGCTTGATAGAGTGTATAGGTATAAGCATTCATCAATAATTGCACCACGGTTACGGTGGTGGCAATAATCATCACATAAATCGGGATACGGATTTCATGAGGGATTTGCTTACGAAAGAGCGAAACAACCGTGTTTGTACAGGTTAAAACCAACATAGTTGCAAGCCCTAAACCTAAGGCATTAGTCGCAGTACTCGAAACAGCTAAGAGCGGACAGAGCCCCAATAATTGCACGAGAGTTGAGTTGTTTTTCCATACGCCTTGAATAAAGATTTCTTTCCAAACAGAAGGCGTTTGCGTTATTTCTTCTGAATTTTCAACCGCACTTTGCTCATCAAGTGCGGTCGTTTTTTCGGTTAAATCAGTCATAATAAATATCCTATTGCGCGTATTTTTTTGCCATCTCGTTGAGTAATGCCTCATTTTCAAGCATCACGAGAGCAGAGCGTTTTACTTGATTCACAATCGCGCGTGGCGTAATCGTTGCGCCAGAAAATTGGTCGAATTTACCGCCATCTTTTTTGACCGCCCAATCTTTTAGGTTTTCCGGTACGATAACTTGGTTTGTAAAACTTAAAATCCAATCGGAAATGCGAAGTTCGATTTTATCGCCTAATCCAGGGGTTTCATGATGTTCGATGAAAACTTCACCTTTTGGTGTAATCCCCACTAATAAACGGATATTCCCCGAATAGCCATCTGGCGCTGTGGTTTCATAAGCATAGGCGGTGGGTACATGATCTTTGATCGCAAAATAGAGTTTTTGAATGCCTTTGAGTTTATCTTGCTCAGGTGTTTCTACGCTTTCAAGTAAGTTATTATTGAAATACGCTTGAGGGATGACTTGAAGCAATAATGCTTTTTGTTGTTCAGCCATGGCTTCATCAATTTTATCTTTTGTCAGCATATAAATGCCTGCAGAAACAGCGGTACATACAAGCGCAATAAAACCTAATAACAAACCAAAACGGGAGGTAACTTTAAAAATACCCATTATTTTCTCCCTTTTGCAAAGTGTCCCGCTACGCGAGGACGGGTGTAGTAGTCGATAAGTGGCACACAAATATTACTTAATAAAATCGCAAATGCCACGCCGTCAGGGTAGTTTCCAAAGTAACGAATGAGGTAAACCAATAATCCGACCAAGGAACCAAATACAAGCTTGCCGCGAGGTGTAATAGACGCTGTGACAGGGTCAGTCGCAATAAAGAACGCGCCAAACATCATCGCGCCGCTAAAGAGTTGGCTAATCATACTTAAATGATGATGGCCTGACATCGCAGTGATAGTAGCTAAGGTCACAAAGGTCACGAGCATTGAAACGGGAATTTGCCAATGAATTTTTTTCTTTAAGATTAATATAATTCCACCAAGCATGAATGCCAGATTGACTTGCCACCAACCTTCAGCAAAGTCAGTCCCGTTTTGTAATAAAATCGGTAATTTTACAAAATCATGGAATACGCTTTCATCGCCTTGATGGAGCTTATAAAAGATCTTCGCACTGTCTAATGGTGTCGCTTGTGTAATGCCATCAATGGAATGAACAAGTTGACTCAAACTAAATCCATCAGTGGTTAAGCCTGTAAAAATTAAAGAAAGAGAATCTGCAAATGTTGGTGGTTCATTTAATAATGAAATCGGTGGCATCCAACTTGTCATTTGTAGTGGGAAAGAAATTAATAGCACCACATAACCCACCATAGCTGGATTAAAAGGATTTTGCCCCAATCCACCATAAACATGCTTACCTAGAATAACAGCGGAAAGCGTACCAATTAAAATCACCCAATAAGGTGCATAAGGCGGAATCGCCATCGCTAAAATTAAGGCAGTAAGTACCACACTAAAATCTGAAATATAGACCAGGTTTGGCTTATTGCGCAATTTGGTCACAATAAACTCAAGCAATAATGCGAAAGAAATAGCCAAAGCGGATTGCACCAAAACACCCATTCCAAAATAATAAATCTGTGTGAGCAGGGCAGGCAGCATGGCTGCAATCACCCATAACATAATACGGGCGGTTAATTTGCCTGAATGAGTATGAGGCGAACTCACCATTTTCTTAAACATAATATTTTCCTGCGTTATTCTGTTTCTTTGGCAGCTTCAGCGGCCGCTTTTTTTGCTTTCGCTCTTGCTATGGCTGCTGCGATAGCAGCTTTTTTCGGATCAAGTGCGGTTAGATTTTCATCTGTTTTTTTTGACCGTGCTTTCAGTTTCATTTGTCGTAACCGTTTCACCTTGAGCAGCGGCTTTCTTGGCTTTAGCTCTTGCTATGGCTGCTGCGATAGCAGCTTTTTTCGGATCAAGTGCGGTTGGATTTTCATCTGTTTTTTCGACCGCGCTTTCAGTTGCATTTATCGCAACTGTTTCACCTTGAGTAGCAGCTTTCTTAGCTTTGGCTCTCGCAATGGCTGCTGCTACTGCGGCTTTTTTCGGGTCAAGTGCGGTTAGATTCTCATCTGTTTTTTCGACTTCACTTTCAGTTGTATTTGTCGTAACAGCTTCACCTTGAGTAGCAGCTTTCTTAGCTTTAGCTCTTGCAATAGCAGCGGCTACAGCAGCTTTTTTCGGATCAAGTGCGGTTGGGTTTTCATCTGTTTTTTCGACCGCGCTTTCAGTTGCATTTGTCGCAACTGTTTCACCTTGAGCAGCAGCTTTCTTGGCTTTTGCTCTTGCTAGAGCTGCAGCAACAGCTGCTTTCTTCGCATCTTTTTCATCAGTTTGTGACGGTGTTGCATCCGACGCAGTGCTTGTGTCTGCTTGTGCTTGTTGTCTAGCAAGACGGCGAGCTTTACGTTGCTCCATAAGGTCATGGTTATCCGGTAAGATTTCACCTTTCTCAGAGACGATAGTTTTCGTTTCTTTATTTGTTGCTGAACCCGCTTGTTTTGCTTTCAAGCGTTCTAGCGCTGCTTTAACAGGGTCTTCACCTTTTTGTTTTGCAAGTTCTTCTCGACGAGCTTCTGCCGCACGTTGTGAACGTGCTTTACGTTCTTGCTCTTCACGTTCCATACGAGCTTGTTTGGCTTCAAAACGGAGTTTGGCTTCTTCTGCTTTTTTCGCTTTTTCTTTAATTTCCCAAATTTTGGCTTTTTCTTGTCGGAAATATTGAATAAGCGGAATATGGCTTGGACAAACATAAGCGCACACGCCACATTCAATACAATCTTTTAAGCAATATTCTTCTGATTTTTGGTGATCCTCACTGCGAGCATACCAATAAAGTTGCTGTGGCATTAAATTGACAGGGCAAGCATCAGAACAAGCTGAACAGCGGATACAAGATTGTTCCGGTTCGGGTTCACCATATTCAAAATGATCGGGTGCTAATAAACAGTTTATTAATTTTGTGACGGGTGCGTTGAGATCAGAAAGTTGTAATCCCATCATTGGTCCGCCGGCAAAAACAGGGAAGCGCTCATCATATTGATAGCCAACTTGCGCCAATAAGTGATCAACCGGTGTGCCCAAGCGAACCCAGTAGTTACCTTTCTCTGAAATTTTATCACCAGTCAGCGTAACGACACGCTCAATTAAAGGCTCATCATTAATGACAGCTCTTTTCACCGCAAAAGCTGTACCGACATTATGCATCAATACGCCAATATCGTAAGAACGTCCGCCACTTGGCACTTCCATGCCGGTAAGTAAATAAATCAGTTGTTTGGCTGCACCAGATGGATATTTAGTCGGAATTACGCGCAATTCAATGTCATTTGCACCATGCAGCGATTGTTGAATAGCTTGAATCGCTTCAGGTTTATTGTCTTCAACAGCAATCACCACTTTTTCAGGACGTAAGATATAACGTAAGATGCGAATCCCTTCGATCATTTCATCGGTGTAATCACGCATTAAGCGATCATCACAGGTAATATAAGGTTCGCATTCCGCACCGTTAATAATTAAAAGTTTAACTTTCTTTTCAGCTGATTGGATTTTCGCTGCAGTAGGGAATACCGCACCACCTAAGCCGGCAACGCCTGCTTGATAAATACGATCAATGAGTTGTTCGACAGGTTGTGTAAAAAATTCTTCAAGTGGAAATTGCTCGCGCCATTTATCCAAGCCATCCGCTTGAATATGAATCATATCCTCGGTTAAACCCGAAGGATGGGGCGCAACATGTTTTCCGATAAACTTTACGGTACCAGAAGTTGGCGCGTGAACAGGCAAGGTTCTTAAACCATCACCTTGTGTTAAAGGTTGACCTTTAAGCACATAATCGCCTTCTTTAACTAATACATTTCCCGCTGTGCCGGCATGTTGTTTAATTGGCACGTAAAAATCATGAGCAAGTTCAGATTGCTGAATAGGGGATTGGTTTGATTGAGATTTCATTTCAGGAGGATGAATACCACCTTTAAAATCCCAAATTTTGCCGGATTTAAATCTTGTTAATACATCAGCCATATTATTCCGACTCCCCAACCACTAATTTTTTCTCGATTTCTGTGGTGTTTACAACCGGAATGACTAATTTAGGATCAAATTTCCAGTTCCAATTATCAATATCTTTTTTCACTTTAATCATAGAAATACAATCTGTCGGACAAGGTGCGACGCAAAGTTCACAGCCCGTACAGAGATCGGGAATAATAGTATGCATGGCTTTGTTTGTACCGATAATGGCATCAACAGGGCAGGCTTGAATACATTTGGTACAGCCAATACACATATTTTCATCAATAAAGGCTACCATTTCTTCAGGTTCAGCGACATCATCCATTGCAGGCACATCAACGCCCATGATTTCGGCAATTTTTACGACTGTTGGACGACCACCTGGCACGCATTTTGTGATAACGTCACCATTAGCAATTGCTTCAGCATAAGGCTTACAGCCAGGATAGCCGCATTGCCCACATTGGCTTTGCGGTAAGATGGCATCAATTTTTTCGACGATGGGATCTGCTTCGACTTTTAATTTAATCGAAGCAACGCCTAAAATCGCACCAAAAATTAAAGCGAGGACGGTTACTGAAATTACGATAAACATTATTTTTTAGTGTTATTCCAAAATAATCCGAGAAAAATCACTGTTACAGTAATAAACATCAAGAGATAAATCATTTTACTAATCCGGCGAAGCCCATAAAAGCGAGAGACATCAAACCGGCCGTAATTAATGCGATAGACGAGCCACGAAACGTAATAGGGACATCTGCAGCAACAAGGCGTTCACGCAATGCGGCAAATAAAACTAAAACCAGCGCAAAACCTAAAGAGGCGCCAAAACCATAAATAACGGATTCGGTTAAATTGTGTGCCAAATTGACGTTTAATAATGCCACACCGAGTACTGCACAGTTTGTGGTAATCAGTGGTAAGAAAATCCCTAATAAGCGATAAAGTGACGGGCTCGTTTTATTGATTACCATTTCAGTAAATTGAACCACGACGGCAATCACTAAAATGAAAACTAAAGTGCGTAAAAATGTAGCATTTAGTGGCATTAAAATATAATTATCGACTAAATAAGAACACAATGATGCAACGGTTAATACGAATGTCGTAGCAAGCCCCATACCGATTGCTGTTTCAATCTTTTTGGACACACCCATAAATGGACAAAGTCCTAAGAATTTGACTAAAACGAAGTTATTGATTAATGCAGTGCTGATAATGAGTAGAATGTAATGTGTCATTGCGTCTAAATTTATTTTATACAAGTGGCGTATTATCCCTGTTTATCGCCTTGATAACAATAAAAAATTCGGGGTAGTGCGGTCAGTTTTTCCTTTGTTTTTTATTTTGCAATCAGTTCTTTCTGACTATGTTGGAAATAGCGATATAACTGAGGTAGCAATTGAGAAATCAAATTAAGTTGCTGGTATGGCAGTGCAAAGACCGCATTGTTTTTGGCTTGGGTTTCATCCCACTGAATTTTTTTGAGGCTTTGTTCAATACTATTTTGGAGCTTTTCAAAAATTTCAGGACGAAGTTTTTCGATATTTTCCAGTGTATATAAAACCTTTTTCGCAACAGGATAAAAGTCTGACAAAAACTCGGTAGTTTGTTGTAATTGTGCCATTTTATTACGATATGCCCCTAAAGCAGAAATATAGCTTAATAGGGAATAATTCATTTTTAACAAGTCAAAACCTTCCTGCAAATAGGCCTGATATTTCTTCGGCTCATTATTCATATTGGAAAGCGTTGTGCTTAATGCTGCCGCATATTGATGAGCGTTACGGCGTGCAATACGGTATTTTAAATTATCGCTTTTACCAAATTGCAGTTGGCTAATAATGTGTAAGAAATATTGCGCATCACTTTGAATGGCTTGACGGCTCACTTTATCGAGTTGGAGATATTTCCAATCCGGCCATAGATAAGAAACCGCAAACCATGCAATGGCTGAACCTAAGACTGTATCAATGAGGCGAGGGAAGAGCGCCGATTGTGTGTCAAATCCCATCACATCGAAACTGATCAATACCTGTAAGGTAATAAAGAACGTTGAGAAACTGTAATTATTACTGCGGAAGAAGAAAAACAGCGTACTGGTCACCACCATTAAGCCAAGTTTCATCTCTAATGTTGGGTTGAGATAAGGCAATAAGGAGCCAATAATCACCCCTAAAATCGTACCAATAATACGCTGACGTAACCGCACTTTCGTCGCTGAATAGTTTGGCTGACACACAAAAACCGCAGTAAGTAAAATCCAGTAACCTAAATTAAATTGGAAGAATTCAACAATAGTGCAACATAAAAATACCACGATAGACAAACGCACGGCATGACGGAAAAGTGGTGACTCAAAGGTGAAATTACTTCCGATAACAGAAAGAATATTTTTTAATCCTGTAATTTGTTCAGTATGAATTTGTGCCGTTTGCTCATTTTCACTGGTTTCTTGCTCGAGCTGACGTAATTGCCAGTTAATGCTTTGTAGGTTATCAATAAGTGTTTGAAGAGCAAGCAAAACATTGTTTTGATTGGTATGTTCTTTGCTATAAAGCTCAAGAGATTGAATTGTGCCCATTAACGCTTTTTCTACGCGAATATTATAGTGATAAGGCGTATTTTGACGCAGACAAGCCGTAATATCGTGACAGGCTTGCGCTTGTAATTCGAGCAAGCGCTGAATGCGAAAAATTAAATCTGTATTTTTGAGTTGTTCAGAAATTTGTCGATAATCAAAATGTGTTGAATTTGCACGCTCATGAATGTCTTGCGCCGCAAAATAATAGCGAATCATACGTTGTGTGCGAGCATGGCGATGTTGCCCACGAATGCGATAGAAAAGAGCCGTTCTTGCTTGGTTAAAGGCATCCACCACATTGGTGTTTTTCATCGCAAAATTAAGATGTTTTTTCTCGATTTCATCAATTTCATCAGGATCAAAAAATTCTGATTTGGCATCTAAATAATTACCTAATGCACAAAAAGCTTTCGCGACACTTTCTTGTACAGGACGGTTAGGGAAAAAAAGGTAAACGATGATGGTCACAATACTGTAGAGCAAAGTGCCTAATAAAATCATTACAGGATTAATAAACCAACTTGCAGAATTATCCGGAGTATAAGTGAGGGTGGTATAAATGGCTACCACCAGTGTACCAAAAGCAATGGTTCGATAACGTTCACCTACAGCGCCAACCATCGTAAATAAAAAAGTGATGACGGTCATCAACAATACATATTGGATGGGTTGACCAATATTAAGCTGAACGATAAAGGTTGAAATGGCAAAGGCAATTAATGTGTAAAAAATATTTTTTAATCGTCCGGTAAGACGATTATCTAAATCCACTAAACCGCCTGCAATTATCCCCAAAATTAAGGGCATGGATTGCGTAGAAATATCAAAAAACCAGACGCCGAACGCTGCGATATTCACTGCAATAAAAATAGGTATTGAAGCGATTACTTTTGCATTAAGCCATTGGTTCATGTTGATATCCTTGCTTATTGAGTGACTAAAAATTGGATGATAAAAAAGTGAGCGGGAAGGCTCACTTCTTTATCAAAGTGCGGTTAAAAAACGATTATTTTTGTTTTTTCGCCCAGTTTAAGAAACGAGTTTGGGTTTCTTTATCGGCTTGTTGGAACCAGTATTGTAATTGTTGTTCAGCAACATTTTCACCTTGTACAACGACTTTGCCTTTCGCTGCTTTTCCTGATGACGCTGCAGGCATCATACCTACTGCTGGTGCTGCTAAAGCTGAAACCGCTGCTGGTGCATTAGATGCATTATACTCAGCAAGATCGTTAACAATATTCGCTGATGGGAATAAACCTTCTTGTTTTAAGGTATCCACTTTAGCATCAATCACATTACCTGATTTTGTTTTAACGGTAATTTGTGGTTGTGCATTAAATTTTTCGCCATCTTCTTGAGAACGAATTTTTTCTGCAGATACCACAACATCATCAGCCGTACCTTTGAAAGTCACAATAACAGGATTAGACTCAAAAAGCCCTTGGCTAGAACCGGTACCGACGATCTCACCTAAACGTACCACAACCTGTTGTGTTTGGTCAGCTTCAGCATTGAATGATTTTTTTTCTTTTAGAAGGGATTTGCTGGCTTTTTGGCCGTTGATAGCAAGGAACTCAAGGTTTGATGAGGTGGTGACCATGCCGGCTAAGCTGCTCGCACTGACTGCAAGGGCAACAACACCTAAAGCAAACTTACATAATTTCATAATTACTCCTTTTATTTTTTGAATGAAATTAGATGGTTGTAATGCTATGCTAAATTTTAAAAAATGGGAATAGGAAAATGCGGTTAATTTTTAAAAAGTTTTTGTAACAAAGGAGCAAATCATGGCAAAACGATTTGTCGTATATGGTCTAGTTCAAGGTGTCGGGTTTCGCTATTTTACGTGGAAAGAAGCAGAGAAAATTGGTATTAAAGGCACGGTAAGAAATTGTACAGACGGAAGTGTCGAAATCATTGCGGAAGGCAACGATGACCAACTACAACACTTTTATGATTGGTTAAAAGTCGGGCCAAGAACTGCAACTGTTGAACGGGTCTTAGTCGATAATATTGAAGATAAACGCTATTCTGACTTTTCGATTATTCATCGCTAAAACTGACCGCACTTTACAGTGTGAATTGATGCTCGTAGAATACGCCGCTTGTTTATAAATAGGGGAAATCATGCGTAATCAAACAAAACTTCATCTTCAACAATTACAACTTGCTATGCAAAAACTTGATTTATGGCAAGCCGTTCCTCCTTCACAAGACGCCTTTTTAAGTGAAGAGCCTTTTGCTATTGATACCATGTCACCAGAAGAATGGTTGCAATGGATTTTTATTCCAAGAATGTTTGCCTTACTTGAAAGTGGCGCTGAGTTACCCTCAAAAATTGCGGTGTCACCTTATTTAGAGGAAGCATTTAAAGAAGCGGAAGAAGATTTCTTAGTTGAATTATTAACACCATTACGTGAATTAGAAGCCTTATTACAAAATCAATAAATGTTAGAAATTTTATATCAAGATGAATATCTTGTCGCCGTCAATAAACCTGCGGGCATGTTGGTGCATCGTAGTTGGCTTGATACTCATGAAACGCAGTTTGTGATGCAAACTTTGCGTGATCAAATCGGGCGACACGTTTTTCCTATTCATCGATTAGATCGCCCCACATCAGGTGTTTTGCTGTTTGCTTTAAATAGTGAAATAGCGAATTTAATGTGTCAGCAATTTGAACAGAAAACGGTGCAAAAATCTTATTTAGCGATTGTGCGAGGGTATTTGCAAGGCAAAGGACAGATTGATTATCCTCTTAAAATCCAATTAGATAAGATTGCGGATAAGTTTGCACAAGAAGATAAAGCCCCTCAAGAGGCAGTGACGGATTATGAGGGCTTAAAAATTGTGGAAATGCCTTATGCGGCAGGACGTTATCAAACCACCAGATACTCCTTAGTGAAGCTCATTCCTCAAACAGGCAGAAAACATCAGTTACGACGTCACATGAAACATATCTTTCATCCTATTTTAGGGGATACACAATATGGTGATTTACATCAAAATCGTGCATTGACGGAATATTCAGGCTGCCAGCGTTTATTTTTACACGCAGATACACTTATTTTTGAGCATCCTATTCATTTTACCAAAATAGAAATTAAGGCGGGTTTAGATGAACAATGGAAGCACGTGATGAATTTATTTAATTGGTCAATTTAATGAGAAAAAATCATGTTAGATATTAATTTAACCCACGAACAGCAACAAAAAGCAGTAGAGCAAATTCAGGAATTAATGGCACAAGGAATGAGCAGTAGTGAGGCCATTCAAATTGTGGCAAAAGCATTACGTGAAATTCATCAAAAAGATGATAAAGAGACTTCTGATAATAAATAAGTAAAAATTTTGTGATCAATGTATCATTTTTAAAGTTTCGTTGTTGCATAAAAAAATAAAATGTTTGAATATATTTCCAATTGAGGTGATAAGGCATGAGTCTTATTGTTTTTAAGTATTAAGGGCGAAGCCTATAGAGGTCTACTATGGAAATTGGTGTAGTAAAATGGTTTAACAACGCAAAAGGATTTGGATTTATTTCTGCAGAAGGCGTGGATACAGACATTTTTGCACATTATTCAGCGATTGAAATGGATGGTTACCGTTCATTAAAAGCAGGTCAACGCGTGCAATTTGAAGTGATTCACGGCGACAAAGGATCTCACGCCACAAAAATTATTCCGATTGCGGAATAGGCGAAACGCTAAAACGTTTCAAAATCTTCTCTATTTAGCATAATCAAAAGCCAAGGTTTAGACCTTGGCTTTTTTTCATTTTATTTATTGAGCAAATTTTTCAAACCGGCTTTCATTGCTGTCATTTGGCTTTCATATAATGCTTTGCTTTCACGTTCATCAATCATATAAGTGATGGTTTCAGAAAGTGTCATTTTCATTTTTCGTGAATATTTAGACAAACGAAGCCAAACACCATATTCTAAATCAATGGACTTTTTCTTCGTTGATTGTTTTTCTGCATTAAAAAAGCGTTTACGTCTTGCACGAATAGCCTGATCAAGCTTAATAGGTAAATCAAGAGAAAGGTGATTTTTAATCCATTCCTCGATTTTTTCAGGATAATTCTGATATTCTATTAATTCTTGAACTTTGCTTTCTTCTAAGCTTTTTTCTTCGTAACGGGTAATTTTTTCCCCTTCGCGATGTTTGCGAATGAGATAAATCCATTTCCAGTTTGCTTCTTGGTTTTCTAATTTTTGGTATTTCATCGTTTTATTATACTTTTTAGTGACGTGGTAACCTCATAAATATACGCTGTTTAAATAAATTTTTCCAGTAGATTTTTATAACGGATTTTCACTCAGGGTGAAGTGTGCGATAATACCGCCAATTTAATTAAAGCGAGATATGTCGTGACTTCAACATCTTCGGAACAAGCCTTAAATTGGCAAGCCCTACAACCAGAATTATCGATTACTGAACTTTCAGCTGAAAAGGCTGATTTTTGGTCATTACAAAAACATGCTACAAAAGCGATTTCGTTATTCTTAAAACAACCTCGTCGTTCTTTGTTAGTTTTAAAAGCAGATGATCAAGCAGAATATGCCGATTTATTAGCAGAACTTATTTGCCAAGAACAGCCAAAAGAGCGGTCAGTTTTTGGTGTAAATTATGTGGTTGAGCAGGGAGATTCTTTTTCTTTCCCTCGCATTTATACCGAGCCTGCTCAATCTCTCGCTGATAATTTTGCCGCACAAGGTGATGTGCTGAAGGCATTGCATGCTGATCAATTTACCCTTTTTGGTAGTGTGCGTGTTCATCCAAGTTCACAAGATATTTTGCTTACACCAGGTTTAGTGCATCAAGCCAATGGTGGTGTGTTGATTTTAAGCGCAGCAACAATGCTGAGCCAATTTGATTTATGGCAACGCTTAAAGCATATTTTACAAACGCAAACTTTTGATTGGTATTCAGCCCATCCATTTAAAACCTTGCCTTGTGATATTCCAAGTTATCCACTTAATTTAAAAGTGGTGATTTTAGGCAATCGCACTGAAATTGCGACCTTAGGTGAGTTAGAAGAAGATCTTTACAGCTTGGCGGATTACGCTGAAATTGAAAGCTATTATTCTGTTTCGCAACCTAAAGCACAAGAAAATTGGGCCAATTATGTGTTAGCATTAGCCTCAAAATATGAGCTCGATTTAGATTTAACCGCATTAAATAAACTCTATCAGTTATTGGTGCGTGAGAGTGAAGATCGCTTTTTAATTAACATTTCACCCTTAAAAACAACAGAAATGTTACTTAATGCTGCGACGTTGTCACAAAAACAAACCTTAAGTGCGGTTGATTTTGAGCAAGCTTTTAAACAAAAGAACGAACAGCACGGTTTTTTACGTGAACGTACTTATGCGGATATTCTCAACGAACAAATTTATGTAGAAACCAACGGTGAAATTGTTGGGCAAATTAATGGCTTGTCTGTGATTGAATATCCAGGCACACCAGTTTGTTTCGGTGAACCTTCTCGCATCAGTTGTTTAGTGCAGTTTGGTGATGGTGAAGTCGTGGATGTGGAGCGTAAAAACGAATTAGCGGGCAACCTTCATGGAAAAGGCATGATGATTTCTGAAGCGTGCTTGGCAAGTATCTTAGAGTTGCCATCACAATTACCATTTTCAGCTTCTTTAGTATTTGAACAGTCTTATGGTGAAATTGATGGTGACAGTGCGTCTCTAGCTATTTTCTCCGTATTAGTCAGTGCGTTATCTGATTTGCCGTTGCCACAAAATATTGCGATTACCGGTACTATTGACCAATTTGGTCTGGTGCATGCGGTAGGCGGAGTGAATGATAAAATTGAAGGCTTTTTCACCATTTGCCAACGTCGCGGTTTGACGGGTAAACAAGGGGTGATTATTCCTGCGACGACGATTCAACAACTAAGCTTATCTGATGAAGTGGTTGAAGCGGTGAAAAATGAACAATTCTTTATCTATCAAGTTGAAGATATTTATCAAACAGCCAAAATCCTATTTGACCGCGATTTATTAGAAGAGAAAGAAGAATATGCCAAAGGCAAAGAGCCTATTGCGCGTTTAATTCAAAATCGAATTGCTTTCCGTTCGGAAACGCCGAAAAAAAACTGGTTAGATTTCTTTAAATCTTAATTTCTTAAAGCGAACCTTGTGTTCGCTTTTCTTTTATATGAATTTTACTGACTGATCCGACAAGTTGAGCTAACAAGTGTTCGCTGTTTACATTTCTTATAAATCCCCATAGAATCTGCACTTATTGTTTGTAACCAAGCAAAACTATATATACAAGGAAATAAAAAATGGAAAACACCTGTACACCCAACATCAAAAGCAGCTACACTTATGAAGATTTATTAGCTTCAGGTCGTGGTGAATTATTTGGTAAAGAAGGCCCTCAACTTCCAGCACCAACGATGTTGATGATGGATCGCATTGTAAAAATGACCGAAGACGGCGGTGCGTTTGGTAAAGGGTATATTGAAGCAGAATTAGATATTCATCCAGATTTACCGTTTTTTGGTTGTCACTTTATCGGTGACCCAGTTATGCCTGGCTGCTTAGGTTTAGATGCGATGTGGCAATTAGTCGGTTTCTTCCTTGGCTGGGTTGGCGGTAAAGGTAAAGGCCGTGCATTAGGCGTAGGTGAAGTGAAATTTACCGGACAAATCTTACCAACCGCGAAAAAAGTGATTTATCGCATCAATATGAAACGCGTAATTAATCGCAAATTAGTAATGGGAATGGCTGACGGTGAGGTAGAAGTCGATGGTCGCATTATCTACACCGCAACTGATTTAAAAGTAGGCTTATTCCAAGATACATCAAGTTTCTAATTTAAATAAACACAACATCATAAAAAAAGATAGCCCGATTCATTCGGGCTTTTTTTTCTATTCTTCGTCAATAATATCGACAAATTCAGCATTCAGTAATTTAGCCAAATCTTGTGGGGCCAATTCGACGCTTAATCCACGTTTTCCACCAGAAACAAAAATCGTATCAAACTCAAGTGCGGTCGAATTTATTACTGTTTTTACACGTTTCTTTTGACCTAATGGGCTAATGCCACCGACTAAATATCCCGTGCTTTTTTGTGCCGCATCTTTATCGGCCATTTCAACTTTTTTTACACCAATGGATTTTGCCGCTTTCTTTAAACTCAACATATTTGCCGTGGAAAGCACAAAACACGCTAATTTTTTCTGATCACCATTTTCAGCGACTAAAAGTGTTTTAAAGGATTGGTGCGGATCAAGCCTAAGTTTTTCAGCGGCTTCATCGCCAAAATGCGTATTGTTAGGGTCATGATCATAGGTATGGAGAGTAAAGGGAATTTTATTTTTCTTTAGTAAATCAATTGCCGGTGTCATCTGATTTCCTTATGTATTTATCAGTCTTTTTTCTGTAGAATGAATCGGTTCAGAACATTTTACAGCGGAGAGAAAAATGGACGCAAGCCTAAAGATTGCTATTGCAGCAGAATTTGATCTATGTGAAAAAATTGCCGAAGCCCTTGAACAAAGTGAGCTAGATGTAGGCAAGGTTTCAATTGTAGAAATTTATCCTTTTGAAGAAGAGCAATCGGTGCGTTTTCGCAATAAAGCCGTTGCTCAATTAGCCACTGATGAGATTGAGTGGAATAGCGTTAATTATCTTTTCTTCGCAGGCCAAATTGATCAAGCCCCCTTATTAGCTCAAGCCGCAGAAAGTGGCTGTGTGGTGATTGATTTAAAAGGGATTTGCTCTGCATTATCTGATGTCCCTGTTGTTGTCCCAACAATCAATGAAGAAAATCTGACTGAGTTAAGACAACGTAACATTGTGAGTTTACCCGATCCGCAAGTGAGTCAATTAGCTTTATCTTTGGCTCCAATTATTCAACAAACAAATTTAACTCAAGTTTTTGCAACATCACTTTTACCGGCTTCTTATACGGATGGTGAAACCGTGAATAAACTTGCAGGACAAACGGCTCGCTTGCTGAATGGTATGCCATTGGAAGAAGGTGAAACCCGTTTTGCCTTTGATGTGTTTCCACAACAAGCGGCTAATTTAAATCTGCAATTACAAAAAATCTTCCCGCAGTTAGACAATGTCATTTTCCATCAAATTCAAGTGCCTGTCTTCTACGGAATGGCACAAAAAGTGACCGCACTTTCAGATTATGAATTTGATTTCCAACCACAACAAAGCGAATTGATTGAATTACACGATAGCCTTATTACGCCTGTGATTAACGGTGAAAACGAAAATGGTGAAGAAAGCGTGAAATTACATATCAGCCAACAAAGTGCGGTTGAAAATGGTATCGAATTTTGGACGGTAGCTGATGAGCAACGTTTCAATATTGCCTTGTTAGGTGTGAAATTACTTGAGTCGATTTATCACCAAGGTTATTAATTTAAGTTAAGGGGAAGACAATGCAACAATCTTTACTTGAACGCCTTTTTTCCATTAAAGAAAAGGGTAGTACGACCAAAACCGAAATTATCGCTGGTATCACCACCTTCTTTACCATGGTGTATATCGTGTTTGTGAACCCATCCGTATTAGGTGATGCAGGAATGGATAAGCAAGTTGTTTTTGTGACCACTTGTTTAATTGCCGCACTCGGCACCATTGCGATGGGATTATTCAGTAATTTACCTATCGCTCTTGCACCTGCTATGGGGTTAAATGCGTTTTTTGCCTATGTGGTAGTTGGCAAGCTTGGTTATTCTTGGGAAGTGGGCATGGGCACTATTTTCTGGGGCTCGATTGGTTTATTTGTTCTCACCCTATTCCAAATCCGTTATTGGTTAATGGCTTCGATTCCACTTTCATTGCGCGTGGGAATTGGTGCAGGTATCGGCTTTTTTATTGCCTTAATTGGCTTTAAAAATATGGGATTGGTTGTAGCGAATCCTGCAACCTTAGTGGCATTAGGCAATTTACATGATCCGAAAATTCTGCTTGGCGTATTAGGTTTCTTTATTATCGTAGTTTTAGCGGCACGTAATATTTTCTCTGGTGTTTTAATTTCTATCGCGGTAGTCACTGGATTAGCCCTTTTTATTGATGATCAAGTGACTTTCCACGGTATTGTTTCTATGCCACCAAGCTTAGGTGCGGTTGTCGGTAAAGTGGATATTGCGGGTGCTTTAGATACGGCTTTGCTCGGCATTATTTTCTCCTTCTTATTAGTAAACCTATTTGATTCATCAGGCACCTTATTAGGCGTGACCGATAAAGCAGGTTTCAGTGATGAGAAAGGTCGTTTCCCGAAAATGAAACAAGCCCTTTATGTGGATAGCGTGAGTGCTGTGGTTGGTTCTTATATCGGAACCTCAGCTATCAGTACTTATATCGAAAGTGGTGCAGGGGTTTCAGTCGGTGGTAGAACAGGTTTAACAGCAGTAACAGTCGGGGTTTTATTCTTACTTACCATTTTCTTCTCACCTCTTGCTAGTGTCGTGCCGGCTTATGCAACAGCTGGGGCATTAGTCTATGTAGGGATTTTAATGGCATCCAGTCTTATCCGTGTGCACTGGGATGATTTAACCGAAGCTACGCCTGCTTTTATCACCGCTGCGATGATGCCATTTACCTATTCAATAACTGAAGGTATTGCATTTGGTTTTATTAGCTATTGCGTCATGAAGGCCTGTACAGGTAGAATACGCGAGATCAATGCCCCTGTGTGGGTAGTGTCTTTACTGTTTGTAGCCAAGTTCGTTTGGGTTGGCTAATTTCATAAAGGCGTAAATTATTGCGCCTTCATTTTTATCGCATGCAACAAGGAGTACAACATGCAAAATCTTTTATTTATCGTTAACGATTCACCATACGGTGGTGAAAAAACCTTTAATGCATTACGTTTTGCTATTAATCTGCAAGAAGATCACGGCAAAGAAGTGAACATTAAAGTGTTTGCTTTTTCGGATTCTATTTTAAGCGGTATTGCGGGCCAAAACCCAAATGAAGGCTCAAACGTTCAACAGCTTATCGACATCTTAGTCGCTCAAGGCGCTGAAGTTAAATTATGCACCAGCTGTGTAAAAGCACGTGGTTTATTAGAGGCTAAATTAATTGATGGCGTGACCCTTGGTACTTTAGATGATGTATCTGAGTGGACATTATGGGCGGATAAAGTTTTAACGTTCTAAAATAATAAGATAAAGATTAAAGTGCGGTGAAATTTCACCGCATTTTTTATGGAAATCCCTCAGCTAAATCCCTACAATAGGGGCACTCTAATGTTTACAGAAAAATAAAAAATGAACCGAAAATCAACCGCACTTAATGCCATTTCGTTACCCTTAAATCAAGTCAATTTAATTGAGGCCTCTGCCGGTACTGGGAAAACCTATACCATCGGTTCCATCTATCTTCGTTTGCTTTTACAAGCAGGAGAAAATTGTTTTTCTCGTCCATTAAATGTGGAAGAAATTTTAGTCGTAACCTTTACTGAAATGGCGACGGAAGATTTAAAACGTAAAATTCGGGAACGTTTAACAGCGGCAATTTCGATTTTTTCTGAATATTATGAAAAGCAAAATAAGACAATTTTTGCTGGGGAACATCAATTTTTAGCGGAATTATTGCCTTATTTAGAGGATATTCCGACCGCACTTCGCCGCTTAAAGCTGGCCGAACAAAATTTAGATTTAGCCTCCATTTATACCATTCACGGTTTTTGTCGCCGAATGCTGATGCAACATGCCTTTAATTCAGGCGTACATTTCAATTTAAAACTTCTCAAAGATCAGTCTGATTTACTCAAACAATTTGCAAATGAATTTTGGCGGGAGCATTTTTATGATTTGCCTTTCCATTTGGCTGCATTTATCTCAAAAGAATTAAGGTCACCAGAAGAGGTATTGAATGATTTAGGCTCAAATATTGGAAATGATTTTTCTGTGCAACTTGATGAACCAGAACTGTTAGAACTGCCATTAAAAGAATTTTTGCAAAAAGATATTGCTAAAAATGCAGAAATTATTGAAAAGATTAAAGATACTTGGTTAGAAAGTGCGGTTAAAATTCGAGCCCTTTTTGATGAAGAAGTCGTAAAAAAAGATGAATCTTGTTTAAATGGTAGAACATATTCAAGTAAAACGATTTTATCTTTTGTAGATGAAGTCACCTCATGGGCAAAAAATAGAGCAGATCTCACATTAAACGAAACACTAGTAAAAAAATTTACACAATCGGCTTTAGATAACGCCGTCAAAGCAGATTTTAAGAAAAAAGGGGTGAGAGTAACACATCCAGCCTTTGAAGAGATTGAAGCTTTAATTGAAGAAATTCAACCAAGTGATTTATTTAAAAAAATCATTCTCTATCACTATCGTCAAGGTATTCAAAAGAAACTTCTTGAATACAAAGCGAATCATCCTGAAAAATCCTTTGATGATTTATTACGCTTATTGAAAGAAGTATTATATGGTGAGGGCGGAGAACAGTTAGCGGAATTAATTCGTTTTCAATATCCTTTTGCTATGATTGACGAGTTCCAAGATACGGATGCATTGCAGTATCAAATTTTCTCTAAAATTTATCGTAATGAAACTGCGTCGGGTAATGTTGGCTTTATGATGATTGGCGACCCAAAACAGGCGATTTATCGTTTCCGTGGTGCCGATATTTTCACTTATTTAAAAGCAGCAGACGAAGCGAGCGAGCGTTTTAATTTAGGCACAAATTACCGTTCATCCCAACCTTTAGTGGAAGGGGTAAATCGATTATTTGATTTTAAAAATGCACCTTTTATTTATGAAAATATTAAATTTTTAAATGTAGGTGCAGCCAAGAAGAATCTTGTTTTTCAGTTGAATAATCAACCTGAGCCCGCCTTCCGTTTTTACATTAATGATAAAGACAAATCCACCCAGCAAGATTATGCGAAAGCTTGCGCGACATCGATTCAGCAATGGTTAAAAAGTGCGGCTGAAAATCCGGTTGTTTTTCCAAATGAAAGCAAAGCGGAAAATCAAACATTACGAGCAGAAAATATTGCTGTTTTGGTGCGTGGTTATACCGAAGCAGAGCTGGTGAAAAAAGAATTGCAAGCATTGGGCATCGCGTCGGTTTACCTTTCGGATAGAGGAAATGTCTTTGAGAGTAACACAGCAAAAGAACTGGCCTTGATTTTGCAAGCGTGTTTGAGCGTGACGGAACGCCCAATTTTAAATGCGATTGCGACCGCACTTTTCGGCTTAAATGCAGCTGAAATTCACCAAATTCACCAGGATGAAATTCAGTGGCAACGTTGGGCTGAAAAATTTGCAGAGTATCAACAAATTTGGCAACGCCAAGGCGTATTGCCGATGTTGCACCATTTACTTTTAGCTGAAAATATTACAGAAAAACTCTTATCTCGGCCTGATGGCGAACGAAAACTGACGGATTTATTACATTTAGCTGAAATTTTACAGCAAGCAACCGCATTAAATGAAAGTGAAGCGGCATTATTGCGTTGGTTTGAAAAGCAAATTCAAGATAATGGTCGTCAAGAAGCACAAATTCGTTTAGAAAGCGAACGTCAGTTAGTGAAGATTGTGACTATCCATAAATCGAAAGGGTTGGAATATGATTTAGTTTGGTTGCCATTTTTAGGAAATGCGGCGAAAAATCCAGCTAAGAATAAACTGTTTAATTTATATTACGACAGTGATGAAGAGAAAACCTTGTGGGACATGCAAGATCAACACTTGGATGAGCTAACCCAAGAAGTTTTTGCGGAAGAATTGCGTTTGCTTTATGTGGCATTAACCCGAGCAAAATACCAAATGGCCTTTGTGTTACCGAAAGCCTTTGATAAAAAATGGAATGCTTTATTGTATGTTTTAACACAAGGTGAAATTGGTCGAAAACTCGATTTGCCAAATAATTGGGATACCCAACCGTTATTGGAAAAATTTAAGCAGCTTTTACCCAATGATGTAGCAATTGAATTAACCGATGTGTTACAAGCCAGTGAACCACTTACCTTAAATATTTCTCAAGAAAATTTAAGTGCAGAAATTTTCCAAGGTGAAATTGAACAAGATTGGCGAGTGACGAGCTTTAGTGGCATTGAACAAACACATCAACGCAAAGCTTATTTGAATGAAAGTGCGGTGAAAAAATCGCTCATTTTTGATGATGCGAAAGATTATGATGCGTCGATTTCAACAGAAAATATCCCTGAAAATCTGACAGCACTTGCTCATGATCACGATGAAATGGTTCTAGATTTCCCAAGGGGAACACAAATCGGTACGTTATTGCATCGTTATTTTGAAAAAGTGCCTTTTGCTCAACTGACTGAGAAAGAAAACATTGAAAAATTATGTCAGGATTTGAATCTTGAGGAAGAGCAATTTGCAGCAGTTCAACAGTGGTTTGAACAAATACTCAGCACGCCAATTTTGCCAAAGGATGATTTTACCCTTGCACAAATTAACGAAAAACAATGCTTAAAAGAGTTGGCGTTTTATCTCAATATCTCCAATCATTTTGATGTGGCTGGTTTTAATCAAGCATTAGCTGCCTTGCATCATTTGCCATCAGAACCGTTACAGTTTGAGGATATTCAAGGCATGGTGCGAGGTACAATGGACTTAGTTTTCAGTCATCAAGATAAATATTATTTGCTTGATTACAAATCGAATTTCTTGGGCGAAATATTAAAGGATTACGATCAAACCGCATTGAAAAAAGCCATGTTAGAACATCATTATGATTGGCAATATTTGTTGTATGTGGTGGCATTACACCGTTATTTAAAAACACGTTTGCCTCACTACGATTACAACCGAGATTTTGGTGGTGTGGTCTATGCATTTTTACGAGGAATGAATGGTTCGCCACAATCGGGCATCTTTTTTGATAAACCAGATTGGCAATTAATCCAACAATTAGAGGAATTATTTTAATGTTAAGCCTATTAAAATCCTTGCAAGAACAAGGTGTGATTACTCAAGGCGATTATTATTTTGCTCAATTAATTGCTGATAAACAAAAAGATAAAGGCTATGCCGAACCCGTCCAAAATTTAGCGATTTTGTTAGCCGCACTTTGCAACTGGAGCTATACACAAGGCAATACTTGTTGTGTGTTAGATCGCTTTTTAGAACGTAATTTATTTGGTTTGGCTTATCGTCATACCGAAACGGATTTTGTGTCACTTATCAATGAAAAGATTGGTTCACTTCCTGTATCAAAATGGCAATCAGCCTTAGCGGGACATATTGCTTTTACACAAGATCCTAAAAATCAGATTGCGCCTCTTGCGTTTCAATTTGGGGCGATTTATTTCTATCGAGCTTGGCAAGATGAGTTCCGCGTGGCGCAATATATTAAAAACGCCTTGAAAAATGACCGCACTTTATCGGTAGAACCGCAACAAATTCGGGTATTATTAGATCGCTATTTTCCTCAACAACAAGCGCAAGTTGATTGGCAAAAAGTAGCAGTCGCAACGGCGGTAAAAAGCCCATTTTCTGTGATTACAGGTGGACCGGGAACAGGGAAAACCACGACAGTCACCCGCTTGTTATGCGTATTACAGGAATTATTTGGTGGCAAGCTTCACATTAAATTGGTCGCACCAACGGGGAAAGCCGCGGCTCGTTTAACAGAATCTATCGAAAACGCTTTAGCTCAAATGCCGATTTCAGATGAGTTACGCGCATCCATTCCTAAAACAGCAGAAACGTTGCATCGTTTACTAGGCGTTCGACCTTTTACCGATAGCGTGAAATATCATGCATATAATCCACTGCAAATTGATGTATTAGTGGTGGATGAAACCTCGATGATTGATTTGCCTATGATGGCAAAACTTGCGCAAGCGTTGAAACCAGAAACACGTTTGATTTTATTGGGTGACCAAGCTCAATTGGCCTCTGTGGAAGCGGGCGCGGTATTAGGCGAAATTGCACAATTTTTAACGCAAGATTATAGTCCTGTTCAAGCCGATTATATTCATGCATCAACAGGCTATACTGTACCCACAGCTGGAGAGCATAGCCCGTTACGTGATGCCATTTGCCATTTAACCTTTAGTCGCCGTTTCCGAGATGATTCGGGCATTAAACAACTTGCTGAGCAAATTCAACAAGGAAAAGGTGAGGGCAGTGTGGAGACTTTTGCGGAATATCCACATGAGTTGCATTTCCATCATTTTGATGAAGAACAAGATATTAAAGAATCGGTTCGCCAAGTAGTGAAAAGTGCGGTTGAAAATTACCGTGTTTATTTAACCCAACTTCAAACTTATTTTGCTCAGAAGAAAGATCTCAATGCAAAATTTACAGATGAAAAAGGCAACGAGAAAACTTATGCGGAAGCGATTTTAGATCGCTTTAATTCGGTGAGATTTTTGACCGCACTTCGAGCCTCGGCATTAGGTGTGGAAGAATTAAATCGTGAAATTGCTTTAGCATTACGAGCAGAAAAACTACTTTGGTTCCGTCAAGAGGATGATTGGTACATCGGTAAGCCAATTATGATTACCGAAAACGATCATAATGTGAAATTGTATAACGGTGATATTGGCTTGTGTTTAGCGAAAGGCAAAGTATGGTTTGGCAATCGAGAAGTTTCGACCAGTCGTATTCCCGCTCACGAACCTGCATTTATGATGACGATTCATAAATCCCAAGGTTCGGAGTTTGATCATACAGTCATGGTATTACCAACTGAACCTAATCCAGTGCTTTCACGAGAGCTGGTATTTACCGGTGTTACCCGTGCGAAAAATCAACTTTCCGTATTTGCCAATGAAAAAATCTGGCAAAGTGCGGTCAGAAATACCGTAAAACGACAAAGTGGTTTAGGAAAGTTATTACAGGAAAAAGAGGAGTAAAAAATGAAATTATATGTTTACGATCATTGCCCGTTTTGTGTGCGAGCCCGTATGATTTTTGGTTTAAAAAATTTACCGGTAGAACTTGTAGTGCTTGCAAATGATGATGAAGCAACGCCAATTGCTTTAGTGGGCAAAAAGGTTGTGCCAATTCTTGTCAAAGAAGATGGTACTGCGATGCCGGAAAGTTTGGATATCGTGCATTATGTCGATGAACATTTTGGTGAAAAAATCTTATCTGAACACGTTCGTCCTGAAATTGAAGCATGGTTAAAAGAAGTCGGCAGTTATTATGGTCATCTTACGACTGCACGCTTTACGCAAATTGGCTTAGCAGAATTTGAAACCCAAAGTGCGGTCGATTATTTCACTAAAAAGAAAACGGAATTTATTGGGGATTTTGCAGAGAATATTGCAAAGACCGAAACCTATCTTACTCGCTTAAAAGGCGATTTAGAGAAATTAGCGGTATTAATTCAATCTGAAAATGCCTTAAACGGCCAACTTTCTCTTGAAGATATTATCGTTTTCCCGGTATTACGAAATCTTACTTGTGTGAAAGGCATCAAATTCCCACCAGCGGTTTTAGCTTATATCACGAATATGGCTAAGTTAAGCAATGTGCCGCTGTATTTTGATAAAGCCATTTAATCTCTGTTAAGTCATAGGCTTTGGAGATACTGAACTTTTGACTTGGATCATAGATACGGTCATTTTTTCAGTATTTTTTATTCATCGATCTATAATCTCTAAGGTTTACTTTATAAGAGCGCAGAGATATGGATCAGGAATACCAACGAGCGGTTACCCGTATTTGTGTGGAAACCGCTTTGTTATTGTTACAGCATGGCGCAGAAAGTGCTGTTGTCGTACAAATGGCACAGCGATTAGGTGTAGCTTTAGGCATTGAAAGCGTGGAGTGTGCTTTAACGGCAAATGCTGTCTTATTGACCACACTTTCTAAGCAACATTGTATTACTACCGTGCGGAAGAATGTCGATAAAGGCATTAATATGCAAATCGTTACGGATGTTCAGCACATTGTGGTTGCCGTAGAGCATCACTTGTATGATTTGTCTATGGCACAAAAGAAATTGGATAAGTTAAAACCACTAAAATATAACCGTTATTTGGTGGTGTTTATGATTGGTTTATCTTGTGCCTCTTTTGCTCACCTTTCTGGCGGAGATATGACAATTTGTGCGATCACCTTTATTGCCTCTGCCATTGCTATGTTTGTTCGACAAGAAATTTCTAAACGTCATTACAATCCACTCATCGTTTTTGCCATTACCGCTTTTGTCGCTTCACTGATTTCCGGTATGAGTTTGAAATATAGTTTAGGCAATGATCCTCATATCGCATTAGCTTCTAGCGTTTTATTACTCGTTCCAGGATTCCCATTGATTAATTCACTTGCGGATATTTTGAAAGGATATGTCAATATGGGATTAGGTCGATGGACCATAGCCACCGTTCTCACCTTTGGTGCTTGTTTAGGTATCGTATTTGCATTAAATCTTTTAAATATTGTTTCTTGGGTGGGGTAATTAGATGCTTTTACTGAATTTACTCGATGATATGTTTTTTGCAGCCATCCCGGCAGTAGGATTTGCTTTAGTATTTAATGTTCCGCCTAAAGCCTTAAAGTATTGTGCTATTTTAGGTGCACTCGGACATGTCACACGAACTTTATTACTACACTTTGGTGTTCCAATTGTTTTTGCCACTTTTTTCGCCACTTGTGTGATTGGTTTTATTGGGGTGCATTTATCTCATCGTTATTTAGCTCATCCGAAAGTCTTTACCGTTGCGGCAATTATTCCAATGATTCCAGGTGTTCATGCTTATAAAGC
>ERZ772979.531-NODE-531-length-25920-cov-10.832515_pt1 | contig 25920 bp, 20 predicted proteins | sample MGYA00511130_ERZ772979 | MGnify/ENA primary metagenome ERZ772979 (study PRJEB29015, sample SAMEA2738103) | human oral metagenome | biome: human oral; feature: human-associated habitat; material: saliva | place: China | collected 2186 ... | reverse complement strand
TAGTATGTATCAAACAGGTTCCAGATACATCTGAGATTAAGCTGGATCCGGAAACGAATAATCTCATCCGCACAGGTCTGCCTAGTATTGTAAACCCTTATGATATGCATGCGTTAGAGGCAGCTCTTGCGGTAAAAGACCAATATGAAGATAGCCGTGTAACCGTTGTCACTATGGGGCCTCCACAAGCCGAGGCGGCACTGCGCGAGTGTTTATCCCTCGGTGCAGATGATGCGGTGCTCATTACAGATCGTGCTTTTGGCGGTGCTGATACATTGGCGACAAGCTATACAATTGCCTCTGCCATTCGTCATATTCAACGTACCATGAATCGTGAGTTCCAAATCATTTTCTGCGGCAAGCAGGCTATCGATGGTGATACGGCTCAGGTAGGACCTCAAATTGCTGAGGAATTGGGCATGGCGCAAGCTACCTATGCTTGTGAATTATCAGTAGATCAAGCAGCCCAAAAGGCGATTGTGAAACGAGAACATGAAAATGGCTATGAAATTGTGGAAGTTCCTTTGCCACTATTGGTAACGGCTACGGCTGAACTCAATGAACCTCGCCAACCAGGTCTTTGGAGCTCGATTTACGCCAAACGGTATACGATTACGCATATTACATTGCGAGATATGCCGCATATTGATGAAAGCCGTATTGGTCTCAATGGCTCTCCTACACGTGTGCGCAAGGTATACCAACCACCGCTTCGGGGCAAGGTAGAAATGCTATCATCCGTAGACGAAGGCGCTAAGAAAATTCTTGAATTGGCTTATAATATCAAGCCAGAAAAGTTTTCTCATCTATTAGTGCCTAGCGAAGAACTGGTTGAAGAGCCCGTAGATACCAATGATGAGGGCGTAGATGTAAAAGATCCTGTGCAGCGGGCTGCCTCTGTTGAAAGTGTATCCTCCAGTGAGTTTAAGGTTTTAGCAGCTGTTAAAGGTGAAGAAGGTTCCAAAGGAGGTGATCGATAATGGGAGTGACAAATTTTGATGAATATAGAGACGTCTTTGTCGTAGCGGATACCATCGATGACGTAGTGCATCCGGTTACGTACGAACTTATCGGTCAAGCTCGCCGTATTGCCAAGGAATTGGGCCAACTCGTTCAAGTCATGCTGCTTGGTGAGAATGTTCAATCCGAGGCGGAGGAACTTGTGGCACATGGTGCCGATATTGTTCACGTTTTTGAAAGCCCTCTTTTGAAATACTATACAACGGACGGCTATACAAAGGTTTTGACGGACTTCTTTGAAGATCATAAGCCTAATATTCTTTTGATTGGTGCAACAAATAATGGTCGTGACCTAGCACCTCGTATGTCTGGTCGCATGAAAAACGGCGTCGTAGCTGACTGTACTATTTTGACAGTAGATACTGAGGAAGGCCTTGTAGAATGGACACGCCCTGCCTTGGGGGGAAATATTTTAGCTGAAATTATTTCCCCAAATCATCGCCCACAAATGGGTTCTGTCCGTCCTAATGTATTTAAAAAGCCTGAACGCATTGCAGATAGTTGGGGACGCATTCAAATTGAACCATTCGACCTTAAACCTGAAGATATTCGTATGAAGCGTCTTGACTTCATTCCGTTCAGCAAAGCTGGGTACAACATTCAAGAAGCGGATATCATCGTGGCCGGTGGTCGTGGCATGGGTTCCAAAGAAAACTTTGATAAGCTCTACGAACTTGCCGATGCTATCGGCGGCGTTGTAGGTGCTACACGTCCTCTCGTTGAAAAGGGTTGGATTGAATTGCCATACCAAGTAGGCCAAACAGGTAAAACTGTAAGTCCTAAACTATACTTGGCATTCGGTATCTCTGGGGCTATTCAACACGTGAGCGGTATCTCTGGTGCTGATACAATCGTGGCTATCAACAACGATCCAAATGCAGAAATCTTCCAACACGCTAACTATGGGATAGTGGGAGATTGCATGGAAGTGTTAAATGATATGTTGGCGCATTTGAAATAAAAGACGTAGTATTTGAGCTCTACTTATCAGACTAAATAAGACATAGGGATACCTATCCTCAGCCTTCATGGGTACGCGTAGCGCCCAAGGCGGCTTCGAATAGGTATCCCTATTTGGCTTGCTGCTGTTGTAGAGCTCAAATATTAGTGTATTATAAACAAATGCTCCGACATATTATTTATACAGAGGAAAAGTCGGTTTCAGAAAGGTAATCCTTTTTCATTTCTATGCGTTTTACCTTAAAATGCGTCAATATGTCATTTTGGGGAGTAGGTGAGCGTGGTACGCGTATCGCCCTAGAGTCGATTACATATTAAAGTGGTATAATTAGTCTATAGATATAGTTCGGATTGATAAGGAGGTTTTTATGGCTCGTAATGTTTTTGTTACTGGTGCAACGTCTGGTATTGGTCTTTGTATTGCTGAGGCGTATGCAAAGTATGGTGATAATGTTTTGATTTCCGGCCGCCGTGCTGAGGTGTTGGCTGAGGTACAGGCTCGTTTGTCTAAGGAATACGGCGTGCGCGTTGAGACGTTGGTTCTTGATGTGCGTAGTCGTGAGGATGTTGAAAGCAAGGTTCCAGCAGCAATTGAGGCTTTTGGTGGCGTTGATGTCCTCGTAAATAACGCAGGTCTTGCGCAAGGTTTAGATCCTTTCCAAGATAGTGCTGTCGATGATGCGGTGACCATGATCGATACGAATGTGAAAGGTCTTTTATATGTAACAAAAGCCGTACTACCTTATATGATCGATAAAAATGCAGGTCATATTGTGAATATGGGCTCTACCGCTGGTATTTATGCATATCCAGGTGGTGCTGTTTACTGTGCTACAAAGGCGGCCGTTAAGACGTTGAGCGACGGTATTCGCATGGATACGATTGCAACGGATATTAAGGTCACAACCATTCAACCGGGCATCGTAGAGACTCCATTTAGTGAAGTCCGCTTTCACGGTGATGCGGAAAGAGCTAAAGCTGTTTATGCCGGTATCGATGCCATCCAACCTGAGGATGTGGCGGACGTTGTGCTATACGTAACAAACCAACCTAAACGCTTGCAAATTTCTGATGTCACAATTATGGCTAACCAACAAGCAGCTGGGTTTATGGTACATAAGAAATAAGGCTTCGTGTGATTTAATGTGAAAGCTGAGTAAAGGACTCGTATTTTAACTAAGGAGGCAAAGCAAGTGCAATAAAGCCAGATACTCTTATTTATAAAGGAAAGGCATAAAAAATGAAAAAATATATCGTTATTACAGGAGCAAGTTCAGGCATAGGAGCAGCTACGGCAAAAGCTTTTGCACGCCGTGGAGAAAATTTGATCGTTATTGCACGCAGGGCAGAACTATTAGAAAATCTGAAAGACGAGATTGCTAACATTTCACCTGATTCTGACGTTATTGTAAAACCCTGTGATCTTTCGCGTACCGAAAACGTTTTAGCACTTTGGAATGACCTTAGAAGCTATGAGTTAAAGGCACTTATTAATAATGCAGGCTTTGGCGATTTTGGATTCATGGGCAATCATGATATTCAAAAAATGGTAAAAATGATAGATTTAAATGTAACTGCACTTGCGATACTTTCTAGTTTATTCGTGCGAGATTATAAATGTAAACAAACACAGTTGATAAATATTTCCTCCGTGGGTGGCTATTTTTTAGCGCCCGGCGTAGTACCGTATTGCGGAACAAAATTTTTTGTAAGTGCTTTCACAGAGGGCTTGTATCATGAACTTACACAGGATGCGGATGCTAAAATGCAGGCTAAAATCTTAGCGCCTGCTGCTACTAAAAGCGAGTTCTGCGATGTAGCTTCAGGTAAAAGTGGATTTGATTACGATGCTTCATTTGAAAAGTATCATAGCAGTGAACAGACCGCAGATTTTTTGCTCACCCTTTATGATAGCGATGCATGTGTTGGCGAGGTGGATTTAACTAGCTTTGAGTTTAAGCTCAGCGGGCCAAAATTTAATTACCTAGCTGCTGCCAAATAGTAGATAGGGATGGATTATATATAAACATAGATACTCCTGATGAGCGTTTTAGCATCTATTTTGAATATATGTTTGTATAGTAGCTAATATAGAACTCAGGATTTTATATCAAAAATAACTACTTGAAATTCTCTATCATTTAGGGTATAATTATAAAATAAGTTTTGTTAAAGAATATTTTGCAAAATGTATTTATGTTTTATAATATTCTTAATACATGTGTTGTGTTTTACAGAGGTATTTATAAGAGAGCGGAGATTATAATCATGTTGAAGAAATTCGTATTGATGGCTGTTGCTTGTGCGTGTGTAGGTTCTTATACTGTTGCGGGTGCTCAAGGTACTGTTGATGTAAAACCGAATCAACCTAAATCTGTGGTAGCTGAACAAGAAGCGCCAATGGTTGGCATGCCAAGTCCGTTTCATGAGTTTTCTACTGTAGATGAAGCGGCTAAATATATGAATATTACACCTCAAATGCCTAAGGTATTGCCTGTAGGTTATAACATTGAATCTGTAAGTACTATTGATAAGGATGTATTGCAAGTGGTTTATGTTTACCAACCTGGTGAAGATACTACTCGTAATCAAGCTGTAGGCAAACGCATCGTGTATCGCGTATCTAATGAAATAAAAGAAGATATTAGCGGCGATTATAGCGATTTTCGTGTAACAGCTAATGAAAAAGTAAACGGTACAAAGGTTATTTTCAAAGGTGGCAATAAAATGGTATATCTCATAGGTTGGACCAAAGACGGCCAAACTCATGGGATGTACTTCGAACGGCCTGTAACTCGTGACATGGCTAAAGCCATCGTTGCTAATACAGTAGCTCCAAAACAACATACAAAATAATATACAAGTCCAGGCCTAATGGGATAGGCATGCGAGCTGTGGTGAAGCACTCGCATGGACATTGTAAGGGTTTTATATAGAACGGCTCCTCATATGAGGGGCCGTTTTTGTTGCTATGCAAAACTTTCATAATGAGAATCACTCTAATATACCTCTGCGGGTATACTTATATATAAAGACTATTGATAGAATAGAAATATAGCTAATTTATAATAAAAGAAGGCAGGTGATGTATTGTATCGATTAATATTACAGCGATTGGCGAGTATTGTTGGCATTTTATTAGTTGTAACCATCGGTACATTTGTATTGATTAAACTATCCCCCATTGACCCCGTGGCGATGAAGTTTAATCTAGTAGGGGCTACACCTGATCCTGTATTAGTAGAGCAGATGCGAGAGCAACTAGGCCTAAACGACCCGTGGTGGCAGCAATATGTACGCTGGCTAGGCCAACTCGTGCGAGGCGACTTCGGTGAATCTATATTGTATTCGCTACCGGTAGCAACTATTTTGGGTGGTGCACTGCCGAATACATTGGGGCTCGTATCACTGGCGCTTTTGATGGGCATAGTCGTAACGATACCGCTTGGCATGTTGTCGGCACGATATCAAGACTCCTGGGTCGATCATGTGATTCGATTATTTACGTTCTTCGCTTTGGCGATTCCGGGGTTCTGGGTAGGTCTCTTGCTATTGTATCTGTTCGGCGTGAAGCTGCAGCTTGTATCGGTAACGAATACAAAGGGCTTCACCGTGTATATACTGCCGGCCTTGACGATTGCTCTGTGGATTTGCGGCTTATATATTCGCCGTCTGCGTAATGCTATTCTGGAGGTTGAGAAACAGCCCTTTGTACAGGGGGCCAGAGCTATCGGTCTGCCGGAGTGGATGGTATATTGTCGCTATATCTTCCCTCATGTAGGTCTTATGTTATTACCTATGATGGGCGTTACGATGGGGGCCATGTTAGGCGGCTCCGCGGTTATTGAAACGGTGTTCTCCATCAAAGGCATCGGTTATATGATGGTACAGGGCATAACTGCCCGCGATTATGTATTGATGCAGGGCTATATCATCTGGATTACTATGGTGTTCATCGTGATTAACATCATCATCGATGTATTGAGTATTTGGCTTAATCCGAAACGAAGGGCCGCTATACAAGGAGGCTCTTATGAATAGACGAAAGCCTTACGGCCTATATATCATGCTTGTACTGGCAGCATTGTGGATCGTATTTTTCCTCTGCGCACCGTACATCGCGCCTTATAATCCGGAGGCAACGAATGTAGCCGATAGGTTGCAGGATATCAGTAGTACTCATTGGCTCGGAACTGATCAGTTGGGCCGCGATGTGTGGTCACGCATCCTTTATGGCGGGAAGGCATCGCTGTGGATTGCTTTCACCATCATCGGCATTAGCGGAGCGATAGGCATCGTTATCGGCGGACTGGCGGGATTCTCCACGCCGCGCATCGACCGTTGGCTGTCTCGATTGATTGATTTGGTACTGGGATTTCCGAATATGGTTATCGCCATTGCTTTCATCGGCATCATGGGGCCAAGCATAACGAATGTGATCATTTCGCTGTGCATTACTAAATGGGCGGAATATGCCCGTATCACTAGAGGCCTCGTACAGATTGAACGCCACGCGGAGTACATTACCTTTGCTCGTATGTCAGGTGCTTCAAATCTACGAATTCTGTGGCGCTATATTCTGCCGAATGTATTGCCACCGTTGGTGATCGTTATTATTCAACATTTAGGGGACGCCATCATTTTGGTAGCCAGTTTTTCGCTCATCGGCATCGGTGTACAACCGCCGGATCCGGAGTGGGGCGCGATCCTGTTGAGTTCCCGAGATTTTCTACAAACGGCACCGTGGCTGCTAATTTACCCAGGGCTCGCTATTTTTATTACCGTTGTTTTATTTAACTATATTGGTGATGCGTTGCGCGATGCCCTTGATGTATCTCGTTAACCGTGCTGTGTATAGATTTTTTATGGTGAAAGCCTCGACGAGGCAATGTATTTTAAAGGAGATATTATGAAACGTTGGTTGTTAGCATGTTTGTCCATGCTATGTATGGTGGCTCTCTTGGTTGGCTGTGGCAATGATACTGCTAAAGATGGCAAACAAGGGAAGCATATGAATGTTGGTTTGTATTGGTTTGGTGAAACATTAGACCCAACTCACGAATGGGACGCGTGGACATTGACGCGTATCGGCGCTGGTGAAACATTGGCAACGGTAACACCAGATATGAAATTTACTCCACAATTGGCAGACTCCTGGGAAAATGTGGACCCTACAACATGGAAATTCCACATCCGTGAAAACGTAAAATTCCACAATGGTACTCCGATGACGCCTCAAAAGGTAAAAGAGTCCATTGAGTATACGATGAAACAAAGTGCTCGTTCCGCTAAAGCTGTTAAAATTGAGTCCATCACAGTAGATGGTCAAAACTTGATTATTAAAACTACAGAGCCTAATGGTTCCTTGTTATCTAGCTTGACTGAACCTGCTTTCGTTATCATGGATACTGCAGATCTTAAAGACGTAGCATCTAAACCAGTTCTTACAGGACCGTACAAAATCACTTCTTTCACAAAGGGTGAAAGCATCGAGTTAACGGCGTTCGCCGACTATTGGGGCGGCAAACCGGGCCTAGATTCTGTGACTGTAAAAGATATTGAAGACAATAATAAACGCGCCATGGCGTTGCAATCTAAAGATGTGGATGTCATTCAAAAGGTGGACTCCGCTAATCGCAGCTTGTTTAAAGACGGATTCAACATGCAAGACGTGTCCGGTGTTCGTGTAATGATGCTAAAAATTAATCATACGGAAGCATCTCCGCTACATGATAAAAATGTACGTTCCGCTGTGGCCCATATCATCAACTACGATACGATGGCAAAAGTTATCGGCGGCGGTGCATTGGCGGGTGGTGCTCCATTCCCTCCTTCCGCAAATTTGGGCTATGATGGGCTTTCAAATAAGGCAGTTACTGACCTTGCAAAAGCAAATGAATTATTGACCCAAGCGGGCTATGCAAAGAATGGCAACGGTATCTATGCAAAAGATGGTAAGGAATTGAAATTGACCCTCGCTATTTGGGGCAAAGATACTAGCATGTATGAAGAAATTCAACAAGAATTGAAACAGGTGGGCATTGCGGTAGAACTCAGAAAATTGCAAAGTCCTAATGAAGTGGATACCCTTGGCGTAGACGCATTTGATTTGGTGGAACGCAATGTGGTAACCATGTCCACAAACGATCCGTACTGGTTCCTCAGCTTGTTCTATAAATCCGGTTCTAAAGCCAATGTGGGCGGCTATAACAATCCTCAAGTGGATGCATTAATCGACAAGTTGGCAGTTACATTTGATCAAAATGAACGGACGAACGTGGCTAAACAAGTACAGTCCATTTTGCTCGATGATGTGGCTGATATCTATTTGTTGTACCCTGCTGCGAATGTGGTTTCTACATCCAAGGTTAAAAATGTGCCGGTGCATCCAATCGATTACTACTTATTAACAAAGGATTCTACTATTGAATAAATCTGATTGCATAGTATTTGACAATGTATCAATTTCATACGGTGCGGAACAGGCCGTACGCGATGTATCCTTTTCCGTGCATACCGGTGAGGTGTTTGCCATCGTTGGTGAAAGCGGCTCCGGGAAATCGACGTTGATTCGTGCCGCCTTCGGTATGCTGAAGAAGGCCACTATAAGCGGTCAAATTTTGCTGAACGGCACGGATATTACGACGTTGAGCGATAAGGACTGGCGACAAATGCGCGGCATGAGTACGTCGATGGTTTTTCAGAATCCCAGTGCCTATTTGAACCCGGCTCGTACTGTGGAAAACCATTTCAAAGACTTGCTGCGCGCCCATGATGAACCGTATGATGTGAATCGCGTACTGCATATGTTACAGCTCGTCCACCTGATGGAAGGGGAACGTATTCTACAATCCTATCCGTTCCAACTGAGCGGCGGCATGCAACAACGCCTGGCGATTGCATTAAGCCTGATTCTGAAACCGGATATCGTATTTGCTGATGAGCCGACCAGTGCTTTAGATATGCTGGTGCAATCGTCGGTATTGGACTTGCTGAAAGAAGTAACACAGGCCCTAGGAGCAACCGTGATTCTGGTAACCCATAACATCAAGGCGGCTGCGCGCATTGCGGACCGCATCGGCGTGATGAATAAAGGGCACCTTGTTGAAATCGGCGATACCGAAGAGGTAATGGCGCATCCTAAAGATGACTATACACGTATACTGTTGGATTCCGTGATGAAAGTGGTGTAATATGATACAAGCTGAGCATATATGTAAATATTATACGAACCACAATCATACGGTGCGCGCCGTTGAGGATGTATCCTTTACCATTGCTGATCATGAGCGGGTAGGTATCGCCGGCGGTAGCGGGTCCGGTAAAAGTACGCTCCTTAGACTCATGGCGATGCTGGGAAAACCTACATCGGGTATATTGCGACTCTTCGGCGAAGATATATCACAGATTCAAAACCATACGGAAGTGTACCGCTCGCTGCAGATGATGTTTCAAAATCCGTTGGCGGTTATTCCGCCACGGATGAACTTGGAAGCATTTCTACTTGAGCCGTACATTAACTATGGTCTTATGGACATGACCGAAGCGAAGGACGATATCCGCAAATGGATCCGACATGTAGACTTGCCGGAAACGATTATCCGAAAATACCCTCACGAAGTCAGCGGAGGTCAGCTACAACGTGTCGTACTGGCGCGAATTATGCTGATGAAGCCGAAACTGGTACTCTTTGATGAACCTACATCGGCCCTTGATGCGGTGAACCAGAAACTCGTACTTGACCTATTACAAAAACTACATAAGGAACAACCCTTCGGCTATGTGTTTGTGAGCCATGACATCGGACTGCTACAAGCCGTAACAGATCGAATCCTGGTTATGAAGGACGGACACATCGTAGAAACCATTGAATCAACTCGACTCAAAGAAGCGGTACATCCGTATACACGAGCACTGGTGGAAGCGAGTGTGTAAAGTTTGTAAGAAAAAGAACCATTTATGTTACAATTATAGTAATATAAATGGTTCTTTTTAGATTAGGAGGATTTAATATACTTCTGTTTTATATGGTGTTTTGAAGATGCGAGGAAACAGTTTTTCTTAGTTGTAGGAGAAAAGCCATCTATCAAAGGCATATTTAAACTAATATCATTACTTGTGGGGAAATTATTTGGGGGAGTTTAGTATATGTTTGATTATAGTAATATTAATAATAGTCAAAAAAATGCTATTTCTACTGTTGAGGGGCCAGTACTTATAACTGCTGGACCTGGTACCGGGAAGACATTTACATTAGTTCAACGTGCTATTTATCTTATTCAAGAATGTGGTGTAGCACCTGAGCATATAATGATGGCCACTTTTACAGAGAAAGCTTCCAAGGAGCTTATAACACGAATTACTAATGAACTTGCCTTTCGAAATATTGTGGCTAATGTAAATGAAATGTATATAGGGACATTTCATTCATTATGTTTACGGATAATAAAGGATCATCTTGAGTTTACACGACTAAAGAAAAATTATCGAACACTTGATGCTTTTGATCAGGCCTATACTGTTTTCCAGAATATAAATCGTTTTAGAGCAATACCAGATATTGAGTCTGTATTCTCGAATGGTGCATGGAGAATGGCTCAAGATATATGTAGTTATGTTAATAATCTTCTTGAAGAATTAGTGGATGAAAAGACCTTAATGGGAGATCCAAATAAGGATATTTGTGTACTAGGAAGTGTTTTAGAGGTTTATAAGGAAATTCTCGAAGAACATAATTTGGTTGACTTTGCATCTATTCAGACAGAAGCATATAGACTACTAAATACTAATTCTGAAATTCTGAAAATATTACAACAGAAAATTCAATATATTATGATTGATGAATATCAGGATACAAATTATATACAAGAGCAAATAGTTTTTCTGCTTGCAGGAGAAAAAAGGAATATATGTGTTGTTGGGGATGATGATCAAGGCTTATATAGATTTAGAGGTGCTACAATTCGTAATATCCTTGAGTTTCCTAATAAGTTTTCATCTGGGATATGTAAAGTAATTTCATTGGTTACAAATTATCGTTCTAATAGTGATATTGTCGAGTTTTATAATAAATGGATGTCCACGACTGATGGTGCAAAGTTCAAATTTTCCTGGGATAAGTTTCGATATCCTAAGCGGATTCATCCTCACACAAAGTCATTAATGAATAGCCCTGCAGTAGTAAAATTATCTGGCTTGGAGAGCGAGGACGAGTGGCATCAAAAAATCCTCGATTTTATAACGGACTTAAAGTCTTCAGGGCAGTTAACCAATTATAATCAGGTAGCATTTTTATTTAAGTCAGTAAAGAATGAGCGAGTAATAAATCTTGCTAAATATTTGGAAGCAAATCATATAAATGTATATTCGCCACGGTCAGATATGTTTTTTGAGCGAAATGAAATTAAGATAGCACTTGGTATAATGATGTTGTTATTCCCTATGTATGTTCAAGGGCTAGAGCAAAATACATATCAATTTTTGCGACCTGAGCTTAAAGCTTATTATATAAGCTGTATCAAATTAGCAACTAGTTTTCTGAATAAGCCTGAACACTTATCATTTAAAAAATGGATTTATAATCATGGCAATGCGCATATTTCATTAGAAGGCAGTACAGACTATACTTACTCAGGACTTTTATACCAAATGTTTGAATATGAGCCGTTTAAATCTATCCTAAGCATAGATTTAACTGCTGGAGTGGTAGATGTTCGTCCAGCAAGAAATTTAGCTTTGCTTTCACAAGTGATAGGAAAGTATGAATATCTACATAAGATTGATGTTTTAAGTACTAAAAGTATTAATAAAAATACAGAAATACTCTTTAACTTATATATTCGGCTCCTATATGAAGGCGGCATTAGTGAGTATGAAGATGATGCTGAATATGCTCCAAGTGGTTGTGTGTCATTTTTAACGATTCATCAATCTAAAGGAATGGAGTTCCCTATTGTTATTGTTGATTCTCTTTCAAGCACTCCGAGAAAAAGTACACGTAATCTTTTAGTGGAAATTGAGAAAAAATATTTTAAAAGACCTACTTATGAGCCATATGATCAAATAAAATTTTTTGACTTTTGGCGATTATACTATACGGCTTTTTCACGAGCACAAGATCTGTTGGTTTTGACTTGTAATGAGGATAAACGCACTCCTAGCCAGTATTTTAAAGAAATCTATAATGAGTTATCTAATGTAGATTCATCAGAGTTTGATATTAAGGAATTTAATTTTAAAGATGTCAAGCCAGTAAACTTGAAGGAAACGTATTCTTTTACATCACATATTTCTGTATATGAAACTTGTCCTTTGCAATATAAATTCTATAAGGAGTTAGGGTTTATGCCTGTAAGAGCTGGGGCAATGATTTTTGGTAGATTGGTGCATGAAACAATTGAGGATATACATCGAGCTGCAATTCGAAATGAAGCGCCTACAATAACTGAAGAGAATGTGACTAAATGGTTTGAGTCAAATTATGCGGCTATTTCGAAAGCAGAGCATTCGTATTTGGGGGAGTCACAACGTAGAGTCGCTTTGAGTCAAATACTTAGATATATTGAAAATCAACGAGACAATTGGCATCTAATTCAGCAAGCTGAGGTAGATGTTAGTTTGGTTAAACCAAACTATATTATTGAAGGTAAAATTGATCTTGTAAAAGGCGAAAATGGGACGGTTGAGATAATTGATTTTAAATCAGAAAAGAAACCAGATTTAGAGCTGCAAGCTGAACGATTAGAACAATATCGTAGACAGTTACATATATATGCTCATCTTATTGAGATGCGCACAGGCCAAAAGGTTAGTAAAATGCATCTTTATTATACTGGTGAGGAAGATGGTGCACCTACAATAACATATCCTTATACTAAAACAGCTATTGAAGGAACGATGGCTGGGTTCGATAAAATTGTTAAAAAAATAATGAAAAAGGAATTCAATAAATGCTGTAATGATATAAAAGTTTGTAAGAACTGTGACTTTAGATTCTATTGTCAGCATCAATAAATGGAGGAATTAATTCATGTCTGAACAAATGACTTTTGAATTTGCACAACGGGATACTATAAAGGGTTTTCCAGAACTTAGATGGACGGGGAAAAGACCTTATCGCTCTACACAATATTTTCCGGCACAACTTCGTGAGAAACACGGAGTAGAAAAAGATGGATGGATTAATAAAATCTTTTGGGGTGATAATCTTCAGGTTATGAGTCATATGCTTAAAGATTATAGAGGAAAAATAGATCTTATTTATATCGATCCTCCCTTTGATAGCAAGGCTGATTACAAAAAAAAGATAGAGGTGAAGGGAATCGGAAAAACAGAGACAGATTCATCCTCATTTGAAGAAAAACAGTATGGAGATATATGGACTAATGATGAATATCTTCAGTTTATGTATGAAAGAATAATTCTTATTCGTGAATTACTAAGTGATTCTGGTAATGTTTTTATTCATTGTGATTGGCATAAATCGAGTTATTTACGGATTATTTGTGATGAGATTTTTGGTAATAATAATTTTGTAAATGAAATTATTTGGAAAAGAAAAGGGGGATCATCTAATCCTTCTAAACAATTAGATGTAGCGACAGATACTATTTTGTGGTATAGAAAAACTGAAAAGGCTATTTTTAATACTCAATTTTCTAAAGATTCAGCTGAAACTCAACAGTATATTTTAGAGAGATTTAAGAATATAGATAAAAATGGTAGACAATTTATGAAGTCGCCAATTGTAAGTCCTAATTATCGAGAAAATCTTATTTATGAATATAAAGGATATATACCCCCAGCTAATGGATGGTCTATATCAAAAGAAGTTATGCAGGAATGGGATGATGCTGGCAAACTCTACTTTCCAGAAAATGGAAATAGAATATATCGAAAGATATATTTAGATGAGTATCCGGGCCAACCAATTAGTAATATCTGGACAGATATTTATGTGATTAATCCTATGGCATTAGAACGTCTAGATTACCCTACTCAGAAACCAGAAGCTTTGATTGAGAGAATTATAAAATTAGCTTCAAATGAAAAATCGATAATATTTGATTGTTTTATGGGATCAGGGACGACGCAGAATGTGGCAATGAAACTGGGTAGAAAGTTTATTGGAGCAGATATTAATTTGGGCGCAATTCAAACAACTACTAAAAGATTGATTGTTACTGCTGATATACTCTCTTCAGATGATGATAAATATACTGGTTTTGAAGTATATAATGTAAATAATTATGACTTTTTCCGTAATCCAGTTCAAGCACGAAAACTTCTTCTTGATGCACTTGAAATACAGCCGTTCCCTCAGACTGAGATATGGGATGGTGAACTGGATGGTAGAATGGTTAAGATTATGCCTGTTAATAGGATAGCGACAAAGGCTGATTTAGAAGGATTGAAGGCGAATCTGCCGTATAAAACATATAACAAAAGAAGAGACGAAAATCCATATCAACCAGTTGAGAAAATAACACTTGTATGTATGGGGCACGAGCCTGATTTAAAAGCTTCACTTGAGGCAGAACTGGTAGATTATAAATTAGATATTCAGATTTTAGACATTCTCAGAGATAAAACAGAATTGCAGTTAAAGCGAGAGGCAGAGGCAGAAATTGTTCGTGAGAATGGCAAACTTATTATAAGATCATTTTATCCTTTGAATTTAATGCAAAAACTTTCTTTACAAAAAGAGTATGTTGAGGACTGGCGACAGCTTGTAGAAACTATCATGATTGACTGGAATTATGATGGAGTTGTCATGCAGCCTACGGTGATTGATATTCCTGATAAGAAAGAATTAGTTGTAGGTATATATGATATCCCAGAGGATGCTGGTAATATAAAAGTCAAAATTACAGACCTTCTTTCTGAGTCATTAGAGCAGGAGATATAAATAATGGCTAATATACAATATATGGAAGAATTTGCGTTTTATCAGCAGTTAAAGTTCTATTATGATATAAATCGTGGTAAGATACGTTCAAGATATAATGATTTGACTAAAAAATTTTTGGCTTATAATGATAAAGATGAGAATCCAAATGCATTTCTTAGAAAACCCCAATTTGAAGCTTTGGAAATGTATATATTTATTAAAGAGTTTATGGATAATCCTCAAGTCTATGAGATGTTTGATGACTGGAGAAATCATAGGAATAAATTTTCTGATGCATCTTATTATTCGGTTAATAAAAATGGACAGGTTGGGCTTTTTGACGAAGGAATTGAAACTGTTACAGACACATTGTTTAAACAGATGAAAAAATATAAGGAGTCTTATCCCAATTATATTTATGCACTTACAATGGGCCTCGGAAAAACTATTTTAATGGCTACTTGTATTTTTTATGAGTTTTTACTTGCAAATAAATATCCTAAGGATAAGCGCTTTTGTCATAATGCATTAGTATTTGCTCCTGATAAAACGGTTTTACAGTCCTTAAGAGAAATAATTACATTTGATAAATCTCTTGTAGTACCTCCCGAATATGCACGTGTGTTAGAGGCTAATATTCATTTTCATTTTTTGGAGGAAACTGGAAAATCTTTACATACGATAGATGATTCTGATTTTAATATTATAATTTCAAATACGCAGAAAATTATTATCAAGAAAAAACGTAAGGAACCTAAGGCTGGTGAGATTCTATTTGGAGAAGAATCTCTTTTATCTAGTATTTATGGTGATGCTACAATTGGTAGTGATGATGTATGGGATGAATCCTCATTAATGGATAATCAGAGATTCAAGAAACTTTGTAGGCTACCACAATTAGGTGTATATGTAGATGAAGCTCATCATTTATTTGGGGCGGATCTTGAGAAACAAATTAGAGCAAAGACATCTTCTAAGACCAGTTTACGACATACTATTAATATGCTTGCTGAGAAAACATCTATTGTTGCATGCTATAACTATACGGGTACTCCCTATGTAAACAAACAACTTTTACCTGAAGTAGTTTATGCTTATGGTCTTAAAGAGTCTATTCAAAATGGGTATTTAAAAGATGCTGATCCAATTGCATTTGAAAATGTTAAAGATACAGAATTTCTTAAAATAGCTGTAAGTAAATTTTGGGAAAAGTATGGTTATAATACTTATGAAGGTTTGAAGCCTAAATTAGCCATTTATGCATCTCGTGTTGAAGAGGCTGTTAATGAAGTAAGGCCTGCATTAGAAAGAATTCTTGTTGACTTAGGTATTCCAACAAATTCCATTCTTTTAAATGTCGGGGACTCGAAATATACAAAGCATGAGGATATCAGAAACTTTAATAATTTAGATGTTTGTGGTAGTGAAGGTAATGAAAAGCAGTTTATTATTCTTGTTGATAAAGGTAAGGAAGGATGGAATTGTCGCTCGTTATTTGGCGTTGCTATGTTTAGGAATCCAAACTCTAAGATTTTTGTCCTTCAAGCAACAATGCGTTGTTTGAGACAGATTACAGATGAAAATCATACAGCAACAATTTTCTTATCAAAAGAGAATTATGATACTTTAGAAGCTGAACTTAATAAGAATTTTAATATGGATATTAAGGATATAAAAAATGATAAAAAATCGCTTAAGTCTATTAGAAAAGTTCGTGTGCTTCCTCCACTTAGAACCATTATTTTAAAGAAAATTAGACATGAATATAAAATTGGAAAAAATAAATATTCTGAGCCTATTGACTTTAAACTTTCTGAGGTGGATTATACAAAGTATGAAAGTATAATGTATGAAAAAGAATCTTTGGCTAGCACAGTTTCTACAAAGGAAACGAATATTGATTATATTAGAGATAAGGTTAAATATAGTTTGTTTTCGCTCGTTGGGGAGATTGCAAGATATTTAAATGTATCATGTATCCTTATTGAACGAATTATTAAGGAATCTATAGATGGAGAAGAATTTATTCTTGATAGGGTTAATAATTATAACGAAATAGTGAATGATATAATTATCCCTAATATTTTTCATGCTCTATATAATATTGATGTAGAATTACATACAGCTGATAAAGAGATTGTTTTGCTAAAGGAACCGAAAGGTGCAGGTTATTATGAATTTTTGGCAGAAGATAAACTTGTAGTTACAAATCAAGATAAAACTTTTACTCCAGAACAGCTTGAAAAGAGCTTCCATGCTGATACATATTGCTTTGACTCTATTCCTGAGAAAGAGTGTTTTATGCAGTACATAGTAAATGATAGGGTTAAAGAAGTTTATTTCACAGGTATGTTTACTGCAAATCAAGGTGATTTATCAATTCAATATTATGATCCCGAATCTGGACGTATAAGGTTATATTATCCTGATTTTTTAGCAAAGTTAGATAATGGTTTGTATCAATTAATAGAGGTAAAGGGTGATAATAAAATTGATGATATTGTAGTAAAAGCTAAAGCTACGGCTGCACATGAGATGGCTGTCGCAAGTGGAATTGAGTATAAAATGTATGCGGGCTCTGATATAATGAATACTCGTATTCTTGATTATCTAGATAATACTAGAAAAGTTGTAAATTATGAAGCATTAATACAGGAAGAAATACCTACAATGGTTGCCGAGGATTTAGCTCCATATGGGACTAAAAAGTAATTAGTTAAAAAGATAAGATTAAGAAAAGTGTAAAGGGTTAATTGAGTTTACTAGTAAGCTGAATTATAATTCTGGAGTAAGCTTACTTTAAGGCAAAATAGAAGTAATACTTTGATAAAGATATTAACTAATAGAAAAGCAATAAAGAAAGAATTCCCTTTTAATCAACTTTCATAATCCTCCCTTACGATAAAAGAAATCATATGTTTTCTTTCAGAAAGAGGGGATAATTATGACAGCAGTAAAGCATGAATGGCGTAAGCACGAAAAGGAATTGTATTGTCCAAAGCAGCAGGCTGTGCAGGTTACGGTACCGAGTATGAAGTTCCTCGTGCTATATGGCGCGGGAAATCCTAATCATGCGGCCTTTGCCGATGATATCGAGGCGTTATATTCGTTGTCCTACGGGATAAAGATGCTGCCGAAAAAGGGCGTGACGCCGGATGGGTACTTTGATTACACCGTGTATCCGCTGGAGGCGCTCTGGAAGCAGATTGAGCATACGGAGCAGTTTGATAAGAATAATCTGCAATATCGGGTGATGATCAGACAACCTGATTTTGTGACTCCTGACGTGTTGGAGACGGCCATTATTAATGTGTCCAAGAAAAAATTGTTGCCTCGATTTAAGGATGTGCGACTCGAATCGATAGAGGATGGGGATTGCGTACAGATATTGCATATCGGGCCTTATGATAATGAACCGGAATCGTTTATGAAAGTAGATGAATTCTGTACTGCTCATAACTTGCAACGTGTTAACGACGAGTGGCATCGGGAAATATATCTGTCCGATGCACGAAAGGTGGAGCCCTCAAAATTGAAGACTGTACTGCGCGTGCAGGTGAAAAAGGGATAGGATGAAACTGTCATATTAAACTTAATCGGATTTATGAAGGAGGCGCCTTATGGATCTGAATAGTTTTTTCTTATTATTCCCGAGCATATTTATGTTGCACGAACTTGAGGAGATTCTTTTATTTCCGCGATTTATGCGAAGGAATCCAAAACTACAACAGCAATTTTTAGCATCTGCTTTCACACCGTTCAGATTCAACGCCATCGTCTGTCAGGAGTTCATACTCTTGTTGATTGTACTGGGCTTAAGTATATATTTTGAAAGCTTCGACATTTACATCACCGTCATCATAGCGTATATATACCATGTGATTGGACATATATTCCAAAGTATTTTTCTGCGACAGTATGTACCAGGTGTTCTTAGTGGCATCATCACGGGTGGATATTGTACTTATCAGATATATGATGTGGTATCAGCAAACTACTGGCTCTTGGCGTATTCATTCATAACATTGCTGATCATAATTGTTAATATTGTTTTGTGCTTTAAAGTTTTTCAGATGTTACAAATATCGTCTGATTAGACTGTGAAGGGAAGCTTTTCTTTTTATGACATTTATTAAAGAAAGCGTATTTAATTGAGCTATAAAATTATTATAAATATCATAGTTTATTGACTTTGTCAAGTGTAGTGTGAGATACTAACATAATAGAGGAGGTGATATTATGGCTAATGCTGAACATATTAAAGGTTTAATTCGTGCTCATTTAGAACAAGACAATGCTCGTTTTAAAACTATTGTTCTTCAAATTGCTGCTAACGAAGCCCGTCAAGGTCATATGGTGGTAGCTAGAGAAATAAAGCAGTTATGCGAAAAATTGTCTAACACTAATAATATTGTACAAATTAATAATAACCCTTTGTTAGAAATGTATATGCCTAATGATAGAATCTCTGATTTGGTTGTATCTGATAGTCAAAAGATTAAAATTAATCGTATACTTGATGAGTTTAAAAATCGTGATAAACTACAATCCTATGGGTTGAGTCATCGTCGTAAAATATTGTTAGAAGGCGCACCTGGAACTGGAAAAACATTTACTGCATCAGTAATTGCATCTGAATTAAATCTACCATTATTTGTAGTACAAATGGATAAAATAGTTACAAAATTTATGGGGGAAACAAGTGCAAAGTTAAGAATTGTTTTTGATGATATCAAAAAAACAATGGGCGTTTACTTCTTTGATGAATTTGATGCGATTGGAGCTAACCGTAGTTTAGATAATGAGGTTGGTGAAGCAAGAAGAATACTCAATTCTTTCTTGCAGTTTATAGAACAAGATGACTCTAATAGTATAATTATTGCAGCTACAAATAATCATAAATTACTAGATCAAGCATTGTTTAGACGTTTTGATGATGTGATACATTATGCGATGCCTAAGGAAGAAGAAATTAAAGTAATTTTTGAAAAAAAATTAATATCAAAATATTATAAGGGTAATATTAATAAATCATTAATTAATGCTGCAATTGGATTAAGTCAAGCAGAAATAATTAATGCATGTGATGATTGTTTTAAATCGGCAATTTTATATGATAAACGCTTTAATGCAAATGATTTAATAACTATTCTAAAGGAAAAAAATATATACTCAATGGGTATGGAGGCATAGTGGTATAGTATGGATAAAGAGAATATCTTTCTAAAAAACACCAAAGAGTCAATGCCATATATTTCTGTAAAAGGTGGACCTAGAAATTATACTTACCCAACTCTCCAATATCCAGAAGAACATGTAAAAAAACTAAAGCATGATTTAAGTGAAATAAGTCGTAAAGCGTTGCTTCGACATCAGACTGATGGTATAGCAGTAAAAAGTGGGATATATCTTGAAGTATCTGGACAAAGAGGATATGAATTAAAATACCAATCTTTAGAAGATAATAGAGTTGGTATACGTTTACTAAATGTTAAAACAAAAAATGAATTAACTAAAGCCACTATTTTTATTCCTAAGGATAAGAGTTCTGTATTGATGCGAAAACTAAATGAGTTTGAGAATACTCTTGCAACGCAGGAAGTACCAACAAATTCAGATTTAGTTAGAAGCATTGAAACTATTAATGAAGCTAATGTAGAATCTTTTTGGTATGGCGCAATAGAAGACATACCAAATGAAGAGTCTAAGACTTGGTGTGAAGTTTGGTTACGTACGGAAAATAATACTAATTCTGTATATAGTGATTTTAAATCATTGTTGGAATTTTTCAATATTCAATATAAGAATGAATTAATTGAATTTCCTGAACGTATTGTTATGATGATATATGTAAATTATAACGATTTGATTGCATTGCTACAAAGCTCTAATCAGATTGCAGAGTTTAGAAGATGTATGGAGCCAAATTCATTTTTTATTAAAGAGTTTTTATCTGATCAACATGAATGGGTTGATGATTTGAAAAGTCGATTACGGTTCGAGGAAAGTAATGCAACTGTATGTTTACTAGATACTGGAATCTCTACTGCTCACCCATTAATAGAACCTTTCATACAAGAAAATGGTGTCCATACTGTTTTTAATGATGGTGATTTGTCTGATAGAGAGGGCCATGGGACAGAAATGGCTGGAATTGCTTTATATCATGACCTGAATTATCATCTAGTATCTCGGGAAGAAATTACTATACCTTATCGGCTAGAGAGCTCTAAAATATTAAGAAGTCAATCTAACCAACCGGAATTGTATGGTGCTATTACTAAACAAGGTATTCTTTTCCATGAGATTGAGAATCCAGATAAGAATAGGTCTGTTTGTATGGCTATAACTACTTCATTAGAGTCTGATAACTTTGGTGTTCCAACGTCGTGGTCAGCCGCTATTGATGAAATTTTAGCGGATTTCAAAAATAAAGCTAAACGTTTGATGTATGTTAGCGCAGGCAATGTTTGTCCATTTGAATTTAGAGATGTTGGTTATCCTGCTGCTAATATAAATTCAACTATAGAAAATCCAGGACAGTCTTGGAATGCAATAACTGTTGGTGCTTATAATTCTAAAATTCAAATTTGTGATTCGGAGTTAGTCGATTATAAACCTATTGCAGAAATAGATGCTCTATCTCCATATAGCAAAACATCTAATATGTGGGAGAATAAATGGCCGATTAAACCTGAGATTCTTATGGATGGAGGGAATGTAGCTGAAAAGGATAACTTCTATACTGAGTGTGATGATTTATCATTATTAACTACAAATCACAAGCTATTTGCAAAGTTGTTTTCTACAATTTGGGCGACTAGCTCTGCAACGGCTCAAGCGAGTAAGCTGTCTGCTGAAATTTATTGTCAATATCCAACTGCTTGGCCCGAAACAATACGTGCTTTAATGGTACATTCTGCACGCTGGACTGATAAGATGAAAACACAATTTTTACCTAATCAGAACCCAAATAAATCTGAGATTCGGCATCTTTTAAGAACTTGTGGCTATGGTGTCCCTGATTTTGAGAGAGCTGTGTCCTGTAAAAATAATTATGTTAATATGATTATAGAGGAAGAGTTACAACCATTTAAATTAAAGTCTAATGGAAATATTGTAATGAATGAACTACATATTCATAAACTACCTTGGCCGAAAAAAGTTTTAGAATCCTTAGGCAATGAAGAGGTAGAATTACGTGTTACTCTTTCCTATTATATAGAACCAAGTCCTGGTAATATAGGTTGGAAAGATAGATATAGTTATAGATCTTGTGGATTACGCTTTGATATAAAAAATAATATAGAATCACTTGAAGATTTTAAGAAAAGAGTGAATCGAGCTGCAAGAGCAGATGATGTGAATTGGCGAAGTGAATTTGGCGCATCTGCTCCTTGGTATTTGGGCGTTCATAATAGAGATGTGGGTTCAATTCATTCTGATTTTATGTGTGTATCTGCGGTTGAGTTAGCCGATGTTAATGGTATCGCTGTATATCCAGTTGGAGGTTGGTGGAAGGAAAGAAAAAAAATGAAAAAGTATAATGAAAAAGTTCGGTATTCTTTGATTGTTTCTTTGAGTACAAAAGAAACTGAAGTAGATTTATACACACCAATTATTACTGAAATTCAAACGCCTATACAGATAGAAATATCATGAACTTAATATCTTATATAGTGATATAAAAAGTGGTTATCAACATAAAGTTGATAGCCACTTTTTACGTAATATATTATTATGCAATTTCCGCTTTCAAATCAATAATATGTTTAGCCGCCGTGCATCCAGGGCAGTCGCAGAATTCAGCGCCTTTTGCCTTAATGTCTTTAGCATGTTGTAATAGATTAGCTGCACCTTCTGCCCCAAGAATTTGTGTACCAAGTTCAGAGCCCGCAAAGCCGATTGTTTCGTCGATGAGTGCAATGTTTTGCTCCGCAACGGATACGAGTTGTTTTGTAAGTGCTTCTTGCTCAGGTTTGCCTTCTGCATTGATCCAAGATTGAGCAAATTCTTTTACTGTAGGGTTGCTTGTAGGTGCATCTAATAAAGCTTGTACGAGTTGTGTTAATTTTGTATGTGTCATGATAGTCTCCTTTATATAACTACTAACTATAGTTTTGGAATAGTGCATTTAGTATCATATGAGCACCTGTTCCTTTTGTTGAGTTCATTATAGCACCTACAATAATTTTGAATAGTAGAATGATTTGCGATAGATACTATCAAATGTGATAGATTTTAGATAATATATGGTTCAAATTTTGAAAATTTTTTGAGATTGTGAAAGTAAACGTTATTGGAATGTATCAGATAGTGTTTATCGGATTGAGTGCATTAAGTGCCTTAGACAGAGTGCAACATATGAGTATCTTAGATAGAGCATATTGTCATAATAGATTCCCTTTTAGTGATATAATTTACTTAACATATGTGGTTTGTTTGTAGGGGAGTAAATTATGAAGAAGGTAATATGTGCATTAGCTGCGTTAGCTTTTATAGGTTCTATCAATGTTGTCTCCGCAGATGATTTAATGCGGTTCCGTCTCAATGGTAATTCGATTTATGACCAGCCTTATGGTGATAGAAATGAGGTTCCTTGTCCTGATAGATTTGGTAGTTGTACTATAACTGATAGCGATTATAGAAGCACTCGTAAAGGTCAATTGCTAGAGGTATTTGATACCATATATGAAGCTAAGCAACATTTGAACTTTAAACCGCAGTTGCCAAATGGCGTAGAAGGGTTACATGCTATACATGTGGCTGTTGTAGATCATGATGTACTACAAGTGGTGTATGCTTATCATGAGCTTTTAAAAGGAAAATACTTTGACCGTGTAGATGATATGCCAAAGTATATTAAATATCGCGTATCTGCGGTATCTGGTAATATTGCAGGTGATTATAAGGATTACTTACCTCAGAAAACAGATGTGGTGAAGGGTATAACGCTGACCTATCGAATGGTAAATAATTCTGTATACTTAGCATCTTGGGAACATGAAGGACAAAATCATGTGGTCTTGTTTAATGAGCCAGTTTCTGTTGAGCGGGCAAGGGAAATGATTAACAGTGTAAAATATTGAAAAAACACTAAAGGTGTAGTATATTATAGATAGGCAATTGATAGTTGTGCAATTAACTACAAAATCCCCCGGAGCGGCAACTCCGAGGGATTTTTTACATTATTACGCTAATGTTAGAGCGTTGGGCTAGTTGCTAAATAAAAGGGCTAGGAAAGCGTCTAACCACTTGCAAATGTAGTAGGCGAGTACATTTACCATGACGGCTAGCCAAAATTGATAGTTGTTGTGCAATAACTACACCCCCTTTCTGTTGCCAGATTAGGGTTAGCAACACTTATAGTATAGCAAAATACTCTTTATACAAATAGCGATATACAGTCCTCTTTGTTGTGATTGATATTAAAAATGATGGAGCTTATATGAACGCAGAAAATTACAAAATTTCAAAGTTGCCATATATAGAAAATGCTAGCAACAAGATAATGGAAAAGTACAATATGAAAGCACAATATGAAACGGAACCACCTCATGGGGATGCTATATACTCTATTGCTATAAAAAATAAGGTATTGCCATTTTGGATTTATGGTAGAGATGTTACTTTCATAGGTAGTAGCATGGTTATGGTGGAATCTGTACAATGTAAAACTTGGGATCCCATAGAAACTATCATTATTGATTTAGAGAATGAAGTGTATGCTAATTTAAAGGAATGGTATACAGATATTTCATTTGTTAGTGAACGCATTGAGCTAACGAACCAAGTGGTAAAGAAGAAGAAACTCATTATGAATGGTTTTGATAGTTTAGAGTGGACTAACTACTAACGATGAGTTTTATGAAATCATATTCATTTTATTTTAATTGACATAAGTCTATAGAATACAGTACAATACCCTTATATCTTAAAACAAGCTATGAATGGGTATAAAGGTTTACAGATCCTGCTTTCAGAGAGTTGCCGGTTGGTGCGAGGCAATAGAGGTTGTACGCTGACACTCTCCCGTGAGCTTTGGTGGCGAATGCAGCAGTAGTCATCGACGGTGGTTCCGTTATACCCGCAACGAGTCCCAATTAGGGTGGTACCGTGTTATGAATATAACGCCCCTTTGAGCAACGACAGTTGTTCTGAGGGGCTTTTTTATTTGTGAAAGTCTAGTAAATCACTGATATATATGGTGTCGATATTGGCGATGTTACAAACTTTCACGATGGATAGATATAATAAAGTATTATGTTTTATGAGGATAGAAAAGGTGGCTATTATGGAACAGAATCGCGTATATTTCTTCGATACAACTCTTCGTGATGGGGAACAAACACCAGGTGTATCTTTACAAACTCCTGAAAAAATTGAAATTGCGAAAGGCCTAGTACGCCTCGGCATCGACGTAATCGAGGCTGGCTTCCCCGCTGCATCCCCTGGAGATTTTGACGCGGTACAAACGATTGCCCGCGAGGTTAAAGGCACAACGATTTGTGGTTTGGCCCGTGCCAACGAAAAGGACGTGCAAAAGGTGGCTGATGCGTTGAAAGATGCAGAGCGCAGCCGTTTGCATGTGTTTATCGCTACATCCGAAATCCACATGAAATATAAATTGAAAATGACTCGACAAGAGGTATTGGATCGCGTTAAATCTATCTTGGAATTTGCAAAAGGCAAATTTGATGAAATCGAATTCTCCGGGGAAGATGCGGCTCGTACAGACTTAGATTTCTTGTGTGAAGTATTCGGCGTGGCTATCGCTGGTGGTGCAACGATTATTAACGTACCAGATACAGTAGGTTACATGAACCCTAATGAGTTTGCTGACAAAATCCGTTACATCAAAGAACATACACCAGGCATTGAAAATGCCATCATCTCCGTTCACTGTCATGATGACTTAGGCCTTGCTAATGCAAATACGTTAGCTGCTATTAAAGCAGGTGCACGCCAAGTAGAAGGCACAATTAATGGCCTAGGCGAACGGGCTGGTAACGTAGCGATTGAAGAAGTTGTAATGGCTCTTAAAACACGCC